>Ga0255052_10003363_pt1 | contig 11144 bp, 15 predicted proteins | sample JV7_2_21_MG_FD_188632 | JGI IMG/M metagenome (GOLD analysis project Ga0255052, IMG submission 188632) | Seawater microbial communities from Jervis Inlet, British Columbia, Canada - JV7_2_21 | ecosystem: Environmental > Aquatic > Marine > Inlet | place: Canada: British Columbia | collected...
GGATGGTCGACCGGCAAAGAGAATGGGGCACACAACTTTATCGACAATCTTGTTAGCAAGAACAACGGGCGCTTCATTGATGTTTGGGAGTCCGACTTAATGAAGCAGTTCTTCACCCATGTTCGAAACCCGTTGGGGCACGGCCCAGGCGGTGAGCCAATGCCCGAGTTGAATGCGCAGCAAACGAACTGGGCCATTGAGTTCTGCATGACGTGGATCAAGAGCCTGATCGAGCGGCTTTGATAATCTGAAATCGCTGAAGTGTAGCTACGCAATTCATACAAATTGCGCAGAGAGCCGGTAGAAACTCTCGTGGAAACCAACAGGCGCGGCTCTTGATTTTTGGGTCTCAAACCACGAATTGCGGACCGGTAATGGGCGGCCTCGCCGACGTGGTGGTGGAAGACATCGAGACCAATTTGTACGCCGCCATCGGCCGCGCATCTACGCGAGCCGGACGGACAGTTGGGCGGCGTCTCGCTAGGCGACGGGACAGAGCTCGCTTGTCCGGGCTACATGACTCGGCCGCAATCGACGAACAGCCCGCAACCATTTGACTACACCAACAGGAAACCAATCCCAATGAGTTCTTTACCGGCATACACCATGCCGCGAGCGCAGACGTCTGCGCTCGCCACCAACCGGGTGCTCCGCAACACCTATCAGTTGTTGTCCATGACGCTATTATTCAGTGCGCTGACCGCCGGTATCTCGATGGCATTTAACCTGCCGCATCCGGGCGTGTTGCTGACACTTGGCGGCTACTTTGGCCTTTTGTTTCTAACCACGAAATACCGACACCGGGATTTGGGCATTGCCTTTGTTTTCGCCTTAACCGGGTTCATGGGCTACACGCTCGGGCCAATTCTGAATGCCTATATGGCGTTACCAAGCGGCGGTCAGGTCGTGATGATGGCCATGGCAGGAACGGCCACAATTTTCTTTGGCCTGTCGACATACGTTCGCCTGACGCAGAAGAACTTCAGTTTTATGGGCGGATTTCTGGTCGCCGGTATCGTGGTGGCCTTTCTCGCCGGCTTGGGTGCGTTTTTCTTTCAAATGCCGGCGCTGTCATTAGCGGTTTCGGCCGTGTTCGTAATGTTGATGGCAGGACTGATCTTGTACCAGACCAGCAGCATCATTCACGGGGGCGAAACCAACTACATTATGGCAACGGTGACGCTATACGTCGCGATATTCAATTTGTTTACCAGCCTTTTACACTTACTGGGCTTTGCCGGTGGCGATGATTGACGTCGAACTGAGCGCACAGCGGGCGTGTTCGAATGAGTAAGGCTTCCCCTTAACCCTCTCCAGGGTCCATTCGAACCGCTGCTGTGCGCTCGCCTTGTCGAAACAACCGCTTCACGCAATGGCATTGGCTCGGCGCAACGTACGAGTTTCTGCAAACCTGCATGAACCGGCAAGCGCAAAGGGTCAAATGAGGTTTTCTCGTTGGGCCGCGCCCTATTGAGGTAATAACGTATGTTGCTTGTCTTTCCACACTTGGCTCGAAGCTACGACGCAACAAGAAAAGGCATTCACTTCTATGGCTGTGATCAAACGATCGAGATCTGGTTCTTCATCGAGCAAGATGCGCTGTCAATGATCGATGCTGACGAGCATACAAGTAAGGCAGGATATCTGAGAACGTTTGATGCGAACCGTGAGCGCATTTGCGACGTGGCGACGGACGTCTATTCGAGACAACCAAATCCGTCGCTCGCCGACTCAATCACGTTGACCAAAATCGATTTCTAGCCACGAATAATGGTTTGTGCCGCAGGGCGACCTTTGTCGAACGAGGTTCGCTCGTCGTTTCCCTAGGTGCCGGATTTCGCTTCTGCGGCTGCCTTCGCGGCTGCCTTCGCGGCTGCCGCCTTGGCAAGCGAATCAGCAACCTCCGGTGCCATATAGTTCTCGTCGTGTTTGGCAAGCACGGTGTCAGCTACGAACACACCGCTATCGTTCAGTTGACCGTGTGCGACGCTGCCCTGTCCCTCACGAAACAGGTCTGGCAACACGCCACTGTATGTTACGGGCAGCTCAGCCAGGTAGTCGGTCAGCGTAAATTGCACGGCAAGATCGCCGGGTATTCGTTGAATACTGTTCTCCATCACGACGCCGCCGACCCGGAAGGAGCGATCTGTCGGCGCGTTGCCATCGTGGACGTCGGATATCTCAACGTAGAACATCATGCTCTCTTCGAAGGCCTCCAACGTGAAGGCCGTTGCGATGGTAACTCCGAGTGCCGCCAACCCGACAGCCAACAGTCGTTGTCGTCGTGGCGTCATCTTGGCACCGCCTCCGTAACGTATCGAGTGCCGTTTGTTCGTGCTACCGACCGAAGGTCTTGTCTTGTCTTCACGATATTGGTTCCTTTCACTTGTTGTCGACGACTATCCGTAACGGGCATTCACTCGAACCTTGCAAGTCTTTGAGAAAGCGCACCTTGCCAGTGCGTAACGAATACTCGGCACCAACAATGATCAGCCCATCATTCTCGATCAAGTGAGTGAGGATATTCGACCCGAATTTTAGATGGCCCATTGCTGTGAGGATGTTTGCTCTAACGGCCAACCGCATTAGCTCATCCCGCTTTAGCTGAGAATTGAGCGCCAGTGCTGCCCGCGCAGTTGGTTGAAGATAGGCAATGATCTTATCGAGAGATGGCGATCGGCTCTGCGAAGAGTGTTCTACCTGCTCAAGAGCCGCGGCAATGGCCCCGCAATCGGAATGTCCGAGCACCACGACTAGGCGGGCGCCAAAACGCTCGGCTGCCAATTCGACGCTGCCGATCTGAGAGGCAAAAGCAATATTGCCGGCCACTCGAACCACAAACAGATCGCCCAAGCCCTGATCAAAAACAGTCTCCGCGGGCACCCGCGAGTCAGAACACCCGAGAACGATGGCAAACGGCTCCTGATCTGCGATCGGCCCGCTATGGCATGTATGGTCGAATGGCGTTTTCCGTATCGTATTACCTGACGCGAACCGATGATTTCCGTCGCGCAGCCTCTCCAGCGCGACTTGTGCCGAGACGAGTGTCACGCCGCTTGCTGCCCACGAGTCTGAGGCCACCAATGTAGCCGTTCCGTCATGTGCGATTGAACGTCACCCGTTCGGCCGCAATATACGGCTGACGAACCGGGTCCGTCCGATCTGAACAAATCATTGCGTTTTGGTGCAAATACCGCGATCACAGGGTGTTCCTCACGCGCCGCCCAAGCGCTTGTTCATTCAATGTTCAATTTATCCAGTTTACTGACTCCGGTTATTTGTTTCCAGTCTTATGTGACATATATGAGAAATGCATGTGATAGCAATAAGCCAGCCGTGTGGTTGCCTCGTGCAACCGTCGGATCGCCTAGGAGCTGATGGGGGTCTCGAATCCGGGCGGCTTTGTCGTAAGAACGGAGCAATCAAGTTGTGCAAGAATGTTCTCAGCGGTGTTGCCCATGAAAAGGCCCGCAACACCGGTGCGACCCAAGGTGCCCATGATGACAAGATCCGCACCCACGTCCCGCGCCGTCGTTGGTACCACTTGGGTTGCGTGGCCGTTCAAAACGTGTAAGTGAGGGTTTAAGTAATTCATCGCGTCTTTTTCGGCTTTGGCGCCGTACGTCGTCACAAGGCCCTCCAACCAGCGCCGTCGATCTCGGGCTTCTTCCGCCACCATTTCATCCACCTCAGCCTTCGACAGCGTTGTCCGTGGCGATCGCATGAAGCTTTCATATGCCAGGCGCCAAGCATGCACGATGTCTAATTCGCAAGACTCAGACAGCGCTAAGGAGGTCGACATCTCGAGAATTTGGCGGTTGAGCGCAGTCGTCGACATGTTCTCAGGATCGTAGTCTAGCGCCGCCAATATGCGACCAATCGGTGCTTGCTCCGTTGATTTGATGATCCATAGCGGACATGGGCATTTACGCAATAAGTGCATGTCCGTGCTGCCGAATAAGGTGCGCACGGCGCCTTGTGGGTCTTCGGCGCACTTGATGACCAAATCGTGATCGTGCCGTAAGACATGACGGATGATTTCAATGAATGGCTTGCCCACCAGCACGTTTACCGTGATGCCTATTTCGGGTTCGGCAACCGAAACGATCATTTCGTCGAGTCGCTCGCGCTGTTCACTCAATAACGCGCCGCGCAGTTCTATCGCCTGCGCCGCGGACGTCAGCTCAGAGAACGGGTCTTCGACGACACTGGCGAGCGTCAAGCTTGCCTGATTATTCCTGGCCAGCGCCACGGCGCGGTGCAGTGCGACAGCACTTTCCGCCTCAGTATCGACAACCAACAAGATGTTCGAGAATCGATTCATTCGATGTCTCTCGTAGAGCTACGGCCGACGCTTCCATACGGCGTCCACAACCGATCGTGACTTCGTCCCGAAAAGACAGCTTCCTTGCTCTCTGCCCACTAATACACGCTATTACGTTCCGGTTTAATAATACCAGATATTGTTTTCCAGTAATACATTACGTATGATTAAGATTAACACCACGTTTGAGTAGCCGAGTAATGAGTGAATCTGGTGCCAGCTGGAACTTCTTCAGCAACTATGCCCACGTTATTGTATGTCTGGCAGACAACCCGAACGCGCGTCTGCGCGATGTGGCGGATCACGTCGGCATCACAGAGCGGACCGCACTTCGGCTGGTGACTGAGTTGGAAGCGGCCGACATACTAGAACGTGTCAAAGCGGGCCGGCGCAATCACTATTTCATTAACGTGGACGCTCATTTGCGTCATCGCTTGGAGTCTCACTGCACCATTGGCGAACTGCTAGCCACAATATTGGACGAACCGGTGCCGCAATCTCAACAAACGCAAGCCTTGCGCTCAGGATATTGATCGTGCGTAGTGCGCTCCTCACTGGCCTCACTGTTCTGGCCCTACTGCTCTGGATTGACAAGGCAAACGCCGTTGAACCGCTCTCGACCAAAGAGCTCGCTGAACATTGCATTCACTATTCTGAAAGACCAACGGGAGAGGACGCGATTTTCTGTGTGCGCTATGTGCAGGGCTTTATTGACGGCGCGGTGGCGACGGACGAGCGAGTGACACTAAACGTCGTCGCCGAGATCGAAAAGAAAGAAACCTACTCTGAACGTGCGATGCGCATACGAAATCCCTCTCGGAGGGTATCGCGTTATGGGGCGACCGTGTATGCCGAGTTCTGCCTGGGCGCGCCAGTGCCATTAAGGGAGGTGGTCGAGCATGTCATCAATGACCTCATGAACCGCAAGGTTCTCGAAGACACGCTGCTAGCGCGCGATGCCGTTTACGCGGTGCTGCGCAGGGACTATCCGTGCGAGGCGGACGATGACGAATGAGCCACGGCAGTGAATCGATTGTCCGCGCAAATCATGAGAGCAATGCTATTGCTCGCGTTGCTCATTGCGGCTTGGGTGGCTTGGTCGGGCCAGTTCCAGCCGCTATTGCTCGCCCTCGGCGGCTTCTCCTGTCTGCTCACGGCCTATCTGACCCGGCGCATGGGCTATTTCGACACCGAGCTGTTTGCGCTGCGGTTTGGTGTGCGGCTGTTGGGCTATTGGGCATGGCTCGCAAGAGAGGTGTTGCGCTCGAGTATTGAGGTGGCGCGCGTGGTGCTAGATCCGCGCTTACCGATCAGCCCGCGAATCGTCGAGATCACCGCGACGGCGAGTCACCCGGTCGATCAAGCAATACTGGGCAATTCCATCACGCTGACACCCGGCACACTGGCCCTCGATGTGCATCGCGGCAAGATTCAGGTGCATTGCCTTACGCAGGCCGGTGCCGCCGATCTGATGTCGGGCGAGATGGATCGGCGTGTCGCTGCGCTGCGGCAGAATTAGTCGTGTATTACGTTGTTACCGTTGCAACGCTCGTGACCATGGCGCTCGCGCTGGGGCGCGCATTGCTTGGGCCCAGCGTTTACGATCGTGTGCTTGCCGCCAACATGTTCGGAACCAAGACAGTATTGCTACTGTCGGTCATCGCGTTTTTGTACGGTCGGCCCGATTTTCTCGACTTGGCACTGGCCTACGCACTGATCAATTTTATCGGTGTGCTTGCCGTACTCGAATTCATTCGACGCCGCGCGAGCAACGATACCGCCATCAACGGCATCGATCCCTAGTCCGGTGCCAATGCTACTGGACATTGCCAGTTGGGCGCTGCTATCGATTGGCGGCATTTTTGTCTTCATAGGCGGAGTCGGTGCGCTACGCATGCCCAACCTCTACACGCGTATTCACGCGGCGAGCTTAACCGACACGATGGGCGCGGTACTGATCATTGTCGGCATCATGCTACAGGCCGGCGTCTCGCTCGCCGCTGTCAAACTCGCCGCCATTCTGTTGTTCTTGTTATTGACTAGCCCGACCGCCTCGAACGCGCTCGCCAGCGCCGCGCTGCTTGCCGGTCTGCGCCCTGGCGACACCGTCGCCACGCACGAGGAACAAAGCGAGTGATTGTTCTTTTCGGCGTATTCTTGCTGACCCTGATGGTCATCACCGCGCTCGCGATCGTGCGCACGCAGCACCTGTTCGTTGCCGTAATACTCACCGGTATCTTTAGCCTGCTGATGGCAGCAAACTTCTTTCTTCTTGATGCCGCGGACGTTGCCCTGACCGAGGCCGCGATCGGTGCCGGAATTTCCACCGTGCTTTTTCTCGGCGCGCTTGCACTCACCGGCGAGCACGAGCGTGTCAGTTCCTCGAACCGACTGCTGGCGTTGAGTGTGGTTGCTGTGACCACGCTCATCGTTATTTACGCGACCTTCGACAAGCCGCACTTCGGGGATCCATTAGCACCAGTGCACCAACACGTGGCGCCCTGGTATCTCGAACGCACACCCGAGGTCATCGATATTCCGAACGTCGTGACCGCGGTGCTGGCCAGCTTCCGCGGCTATGACACACTCGGCGAAGTGTTTGTGGTCTTCACCGCAGGCATTGGTGTTCTGTTTCTGTTCGGTGCACGACCACGGCGCAAATCGGGGTCACCCGGAATCAAAGTAGCCGAGCCAGGCCAGGGGCTACGTCATTATCTTATTCCCCGTGTGGTGGGACGGCTGTTAATTCCGTTTATTCTACTGTTCGGACTGTATGTGCAGTTTCATGGCGACTATGGGCCTGGCGGTGGCTTTCAAGCCGGTGCAATCGTTGCGGCCGCGTTCATTCTCTACGCCTTGCTCGAGGGCGAGGCGCAGGCATTGCGTGTGTTGCCGCAAAGGCTACTCACCGGGTTGATTGCCGGCGGCGCTTTGCTCTACGGAGCGGTTGGTGTCGCCGGCATGTTGCTCGGCGGCAACTTTCTCGATTACTCGGTGCTTGCTGCTGATCCGATTACCGGACAGCACATCGGTATCCTATTGATTGAGGCCGGTGTCGGTATTGCCGTGACGGGGGTATTGCTCAGCGTGTTCCATGCCTTCGCCGGCCGCCGGAGACGCTGATGGAACTGCTTGGGCTGTATCACTACTGGGTGTTCGCGGTGCTGCTCATGATTGGCTTTTATGCCGTCATCGCGAAACCCAATCTCATCAAGAAACTGATCGGACTGTCGATTTTTCAGTCGGCGGTCTTCTTACTCTACATCACGATGGGCAAAGTCGACGGTGGCACAGCACCAATTCTTCAAGCCGGAATTGAGAGCCCCGTATTTTCGAACCCACTGCCGCAAGTTTTGATTTTGACCGCCATCGTCGTCGGCATCTCAACCACTGCGCTCGGTCTCGGCATCGTGATACGTATCAAGGAAGAATACGGTTCGATCGACGAGCACGACATCCAAGAAGTCGACCGACGATGATTGACTGGAGCGATCATCTTCCTGCATTGCAGGTCATCGTGCCTTTGCTCAGCGCACCGTTGGCGCTACTGCTGCGCCCTCGCGGTCTGGCGTGGGCCGCGGCCACCGCCGCGAGCCTGTTCGCTTTCGCCATCGCGATCATGCTTACGCTCGGTGTCCTTGACGGGCGCGATTTCGACTACCACATGGGCAACTGGCCGGCACCGTACGGCATTGAGTTGGGCGTCGATGCTTTTAGCGCGCTGGTGCTGCTGGTCGTCACCGGCGCCTCGGCTCTAGCGCTACTCTCCGGGCGCCGTGGCTTGGACGCCGATATTGAAGAAGAACGCCAACCCCACTTCTACGCCGCATGGCTGTTAGCGCTCGCGGGACTCGTCGGCATTCCGGTTTCGGCGGACGCGTTCAATATCTTCGTCTTCATGGAAATATCGGCACTCGCAAGTTACGTGCTCATCGCCGGCGGTACGGATCGGCGCGCTCTGCCGGCGGTCTTCAAGTATCTGATCATGGGTACGATCGGTGCGACCTTCTACCTGATCGGCATCGGCTTGATCTACCTCATGACCGGCACGCTGAACCTCGCCGACATGGAGCTCAGAATTCACGAGGTTTCCGACCAAAAACCGATCCTGGTGGCGGCCGGCTTCATCACCATTGGTCTTGCTTTGAAGGCAGCGGTATTTCCCTTGCACGTGTGGTTGCCGAACGCCTATACGTACGCACCGAATGCCGTAACGGTGTTTCTCGCAGCGTGTTCGACCAAGGTGTCGTTGTACCTTCTGCTGCGCTTTGATTTCTTTGTCTTTCAACCGAATCTCATTGGCCACGACGTTCAGTTTTCGTATTTCCTGATGCCGCTCGCGGTGCTCGCGATCCTGATCGCCTCTGGGGTCGCGTTATTCGAGAAGAATCTCAAGCGTCTGTTTGCCTATTCCTCTGTCGCGCAGATTGGCTACATTTTGCTCGGTGCGAGTTTGGTGAGCGTGGCTGGTTTAACGGCAAGTGTGGTGCACATCTTCAATCACGCGCTCGCCAAGGGTGCGCTGTTTCTTGCGATCGCCTGCTTCGCGACGCGTTGCTCCGGCATGCGCCTCGACAACATCGCGGGCGCCGCGCAACGCATGCCCTGGACCATGGGCGCGTTTGTAGTGGCGGGTTTGAGCCTTATCGGCGTACCCGGCACCGCTGGCTTCGTGAGCAAATGGACCCTCATTTCCGCGGCGCTCGCCGAGGGCGCTATCGGTGGCGCACTGGTCGCGGTGATCGTTTTGGGCTCACTGATGGCCCTGGCCTATGTCTGGCGGGTGGTCGAGGTAGCCTGCTTCAGAGCTCCGGAAAAGGGCGTTGCGCCGCTGCGCGAGGCGCCGCTCGTGCTTCTCACCGTAACCTGGGCGGCGGCACTTACCAATCTCTATTTCGGGCTGGTGCCTTCGGTGCCGATTGAACTGTCCTCGGCGGCGGCTGAGATCTTGCTGAGGCACGTACCATGAGCGGCGAAACGCTGATCCTTATAGCCGTTTTCCTTCCCCTTGCCGGGGCGCTGCTGATTCGGCTGGCCGGAACCTCGCCCAACCTCCGCGAGGCTGTAACCCTGAGCGTTGCGGTACTGCTGTTTGCAACGGTGGTGCAGCTGCTGCCGGGGGTGCAGGCGGGCGAGCGGCCGGCCGCCATGCTGCAGGAGATACTGCCGGGCATCGCCATCGCATTCGAGGTGGAGCCGCTCGGCATGATTTTCGGCCTCATCGCCGCGGGGCTGTGGATCGTCACCTCGCTCTATTCGATCGGCTATATGCGCGGCCACCACGAGAAGAACCAGACCCGCTTCTATGTCTGTTTCGCGATCGCACTATCCAGCGCCATGGGCATCGCCTTCGCGGCGAACATGCTGACCCTATTTGTGTTCTACGAAATGCTGACACTGTCGACATATCCCCTGGTCACCCATGCCGGCACCGACGAGGCCAAGCGAGGTGGCAGGACCTATCTCGGCGTTTTGTTGTTCACGTCGATCGCCTTCCTGCTGACGGCGATCGTCTGGACCTGGAATGTAGCCGGCACGCTCGATTTCACCGTCGGCGGCATACTTGCCGGCAAGGCGAGCCCTGGCGTTGCCGCTGCGCTGCTGCTGCTCTTTGTGTTCGGCACCGGCAAGGCCGCGCTAATGCCATTCCATCGCTGGTTGCCCGGGGCCATGGTTGCCCCGGCGCCGGTCAGCGCGCTGCTGCATGCTGTAGCGGTGGTGAAGGCGGGCGTCTTCACCGTCCTTAAGATCGCGGTCTACATATTCGGCATCGACTTCCTGGCCGGCATGTCGACCGGGCGAGTGCTGGCGTACGTTGCCGGGGCGACGATCCTCATCGGCTCCATCGTGGCCATGAGGCAGGACAATTTGAAGCGCCGTCTCGCCTATTCGACGGTCAGTCAGCTTTCCTACATCGTGCTCGGCGCGATGCTCGCAAGCCCGCTCGCCGTTGTCGGCGGCGCTATGCATATCGTCACGCACGCTTTCGGCAAGATCACCCTGTTCTTCTGCGCCGGCGCCATAGACGTGGCGCTGCATAAGAAAAACATCAGCGACATGCGTGGCATCGGCCGGGCAATGCCGTTCACCATGGGCGCCTTCTTCGTCGCCAGTCTGAGCATCATCGGTCTGCCGCCTTTGGCCGGCCTGTGGAGCAAATGGTATCTCGCGCTGGGAACGCTGCAGGCCGATGAGTTGGCTTTGCTCGGTGTACTGATGGCCAGCTCGCTGCTCAACGTCGCCTACCTGCTGCCGATCCCGATCCGCGCATTCTTCTCCAAGCCGGCCGACGGCGAGACGATCACCGGCATCAGGGAGGCGCCTTGGCCCAGCGTCGCCGCCCTGGTGTTCACTGCACTTGGTTGTGTCGTGCTGTTCTTCTATGCCGAGCCGCTGTACCGGCTGGCCTACGCTATCCTGCCGCAATGAGGACCTATCCGTGACGACCGAAAAACCGCGCTGGCTGGATAGTTTCGACAACGTCAAGAAGCTCGTGAAGATCTTCGCGGCAATCTGCGGCCTGCTGTTCCTTGCCGACCTCTTCTACCACCGCCATTACGAGCGTTCCTGGGAGGGCTTCTTCGGCTTCTACGCGATCTACGGGTTCGTGGCCTGCGTGGTGCTGGTGTTGGCCGCCACGGGAATGCGCAAAGTTCTGATGCGCAAGGAGGACTATTACGATGACGAGTAGCTTGCTTCCCGCTCTCGTCTTTTTCGCAGGAGCGGCTCTCGTCGCCGTGCTGCCGGCCCGACTGCGGCCCGCCATCTCCCTGCTAGTACCGGTGGCCGGTGCGCTGAACCTGTGGCTCTTTGTTGGGTC
>Ga0255052_10003365_pt1 | contig 11142 bp, 7 predicted proteins | sample JV7_2_21_MG_FD_188632 | JGI IMG/M metagenome (GOLD analysis project Ga0255052, IMG submission 188632) | Seawater microbial communities from Jervis Inlet, British Columbia, Canada - JV7_2_21 | ecosystem: Environmental > Aquatic > Marine > Inlet | place: Canada: British Columbia | collected...
TTTCCCGCACTTCGTTGTTCGGAATCGAGGCGGCGCTTCCGACCCACGCGATCGCTCCGTTCGCGATCGCAATCGCGCCATCGTCGATGACGCCATATGGAGCGGCATCGCGCTCCATCGTTGCGATACGTGCATCGGTCAGGAGCAGGTCCCAGTGAGTCATTCTTGCCTCCATAAATTGCATTCGACGTTATCATGGTCTAGCCTGTATATACAACTTGATGGAATCACAATGAACCACATTTTCGCGCGTAAGGCATTGATTCAAAAGGGCTGGATGGACAACGTCCGGCTGACCGTGCGCGCCGGGAAGATCGACTCGATCAAGGAAAACGGCACCCCGAAGTCGTCGGATTTCATGGCCGGCGTCGTCATTCCGGGGCTCTGTAATGCGCACAGCCACGCCTTCCAGCGTGCGCTCGCCGGCAGAACCGAAGAGCGTTCACCAGCCGGCCAGGACAATTTCTGGACCTGGCGCGAACGCATGTACGAACTCGCCGACAGACTCGATGCGGATGCGCTCGCCGCCATCGCGCGCCAGGCGTATGCGGAAATGCTGGCCAGCGGTTATACGTCTGTCGTGGAGTTTCATTACCTGCACCGGCAACCCGGGGCTGACGACAAAGACAATGTGATGTTCCACGCGATCCGTGCTGCGGCTGAGAGTAGCGGCATTCGTCTGACGTACGTGCCCGTGTTGTATGAGCGTGCGGGATTCGATCAGCCAGAGCCCGAAGGCCACCAGAAATTGTTCGCTCTCGACCTGGATAGCTTTCTCGAGCATCACTCCCGCATCATAGAGCATACGACGGATCGCATTCACATCGGCATCGGCGCACACAGCCTGCGAGCAGTCAGCCGGGAATCGATGCAGGCGATCGTCGGCGCGTCAGATGCAGCGGGTATTCCGGTTCACCTACATATCGCCGAACAGCAGCGCGAGGTCGATCAGTGTCTCTCAAGCTATGGCCGGCGGCCAGTGCGTTGGCTGCTTGAAAATTTCGCCGTCAATGAGCGCTGGTGCCTCGTTCACGCAACACACCTGGACGCCGATGAAGTCGAAGATCTCGCCGCAACAGATGCCGTCGTGTGTTTGTGTCCGAGTACCGAAGCAAACCTGGGCGACGGGCTGTTCCCGCTACACGATTTTCTCAACGCGGGTGGCCGAATCGCGATCGGATCGGACAGCCACGTTTCAATAAACCCGTTCGAGGAACTGCGCTGGCTGGAGTATGGCCAACGACTGGTATCGCGATCTCGCAATATTGCCTCGCTGCAGGAGCCGCACGTTGGTCGAGAGTTGTTCTCGCGTGCGCTGGCGGGTGGCCTGCAGGCAAGTGGCCAGGCATCCCGGGGATTAGAGGTCGGCGGGCCGGCGGACCTGGTTGCGATGTACGACGACGATCCGATGCTGGTCGGACACGGCGCCGCGTCATTGCTGGATGCACTGGTGTTCTCCGGCTACCGTTTGCCGATCGAGCGCGTGATGGTCAACGGCGATTGGCGCGTCGTTGATGGCGACCACATCGATCGTGGCGACACGCGGCAAGCCTACGCGGACACTCTGCAGCGAATTGGAATCGCATCGTGACCGCTGTTGCGAAGCCCATGTATCAGCAGCTCAAGGACCTTATTATTGGCCGCATATCGAGTGGTGAATTGCGCCCGGATGATCGTGTCCCTTCCGAGAATGAACTCGTCGAGGCGATGAGCGTATCGCGTATGACGGCGAACCGCGCGCTACGTGAACTGACAGACGAGGGCTACGTTCGGCGTATCGCGGGGCGGGGTACATTTGTGTCGGATTTTCGGGCCGGCTCACACGTCCTCGAGGTGCAGAACATCGCCGACGAAATCGAACAGCGCGGACATACACATACCTGTGAGGTTCTACGTCAGTCACTGCAGCATGCACGAGGCGAGGTCGCCAAAGCACTGCATGTCGCGCAGGGCAGCGACGTATTTCACCTGATGCTCGTGCACTTTGAGAACGGGTCACCTATCCAGCTCGAGGACCGGCATGTCGTTGCAGACTTCGCACCCGACTGCCCGCTACAGGACTTCAGCGCCGTGACACCAAGTGCTTACCTGACGGCGATCTCTCCGTTGCAGGAGGCCGAGCAGGTTGTGCGTGCCGCACAACCTAATGCTGCGGTGCAACAACGATTAAAGATGGCCGATGGCGAACCCAGCCTGGTCGTTATTCGCCGCACCTGGTCGCATGGACGGCCGGTCACATTCGCACGCTTACATCATCCAGGCAGCCGCTATGAGCTGGCTGGACATTACACCCCTCCCGGGACACCCAAATCGGCGACGGCAGACGTCGTGGAACTGGAGAAACTGCAACAATGAACGACAAACGCACGATAAAGGCGCCAACGGGCAGCAGCCTGCAGGCAAAAAGCTGGCTGACCGAAGCACCGCTACGCATGCTCATGAATAACCTCGACCCTGAAGTGGCCGAGCGGCCCGAGGACCTCGTCGTCTACGGCGGCATCGGCAAAGCGGCCCGCGACTGGGCATCGTTCGACAAGATCGTCGAGACGCTAAGAGGCCTCGAAAGTGACGAGACATTGCTGGTGCAGTCCGGCAAGCCGGTCGGCGTATTTCGCACGCACGAGGATGCACCGCGCGTACTCATCGCAAACTCGAACCTGGTGCCGGCATGGGCGAACTGGGAGCACTTTCGCGAGCTCGATCGCAAGGGCCTGATGATGTTCGGCCAGATGACGGCCGGTTCGTGGATTTACATCGGCAGCCAGGGCATCGTCCAGGGTACCTATGAGACCTTCGTCGAAATGGGGCGCCAGCACTACGACGGCGATCTGCTGGGTCGCTGGGTACTGACGGCGGGCCTCGGCGGAATGGGCGGCGCGCAACCGCTGGCTGCTACGATGGCAGGTGCATCGATGTTGGCGATCGAATGCCAACCCAGCCGCATCAGTAAGAGGCTTGAGACGGGCTACCTCGACACGAGTGCCGAGTCGCTGGATGAGGCGCTGGCACTGATTAACAAATCGATCGAGGATCGGCAGCCACTCAGCGTAGGGCTGCTCGGCAACGCGGCTGAAATACTGCCCGAACTACTGAAACGCGGCGTTCGGCCCGATGCCGTGACTGACCAGACATCGGCGCATGATCCGGCGAACGGCTACCTTCCGGCGGGCTGGACGCTGGAACAATGGGAGCAAGGGCGCGAGAACGACCCTGATGCGGTTGCTGCTGCGGCCAGGAAGTCGATGGCAGTTCATGTTCGGGCGATGCTGGAGTTTCATGCGGCCGGTATCCCGACGTTTGATTACGGCAACAACATACGCCAGGAAGCTCTGAACGAAGGCGTGGACAACGCGTTCGATTTTCCGGGATTCGTCCCTGCCTACGTGCGACCGTTGTTCTGTCGCGGCGTCGGACCGTTTCGCTGGGTAGCCTTGTCGGGCGACCCGGAGGATATTTACAAGACTGACGCCAAAGTGAAGGAGTTGATTCCGGACAACGCACATCTGCATGCATGGCTGGATGCTGCGCGTGAGCGCATTCACTTTCAGGGCCTGCCGTCACGCATCTGCTGGGTCGGGCTTGGCGAACGTCATAAACTGGGCCTGGCGTTTAACGAGATGGTGAGAAATGGTGAGTTGAGTGCCCCCGTTGTGATTGGGCGTGACCATCTCGATAGTGGCTCGGTCGCGAGTCCGAATCGCGAAACCGAGTCGATGCGAGATGGCTCCGATGCGGTGTCCGACTGGCCAATACTCAATGCCTTGCTGAATACGGCCAGTGGGGCGACCTGGGTCTCATTTCATCATGGCGGCGGCGTTGGCATGGGCTACGCACAGCATGCCGGATTAGTGATTGTCTGCGATGGTAGCGAGGCGGCGGACAAGCGCATTGGACGTGTGCTCTGGAATGATCCGGGCACAGGTGTCATGCGACATGCCGACGCGGGCTATGAGGATGCGATCGACTGCGCACGTGAACATGGCCTGCACTTGCCCATGCTCGACGATGGAGATGCGACATGAAGCTGACCATCGACAACCAGCTCATCACGCTCGCGGAACTGCGCATAGCCTGGCAGCAACCGGTTACGGTGATTTTGGGCGGAGACGCGCAACGACGTGTCGCCGAGTCGAACGAACTCATTGCCGACGTTGTTGCTGGTGGCGAGCAGGTCTACGGCGTCAACACCGGCTTCGGGCAACTGGCCCAGGTTCGAATCAGTGACGACGAGCTCGCGCACCTGCAGGAGAATCTCGTCCGCTCGCACGCCGTCGGTGTTGGCAAAGATCTCGATGACGAGATCGTACGGCTCATCATGCTGATGAAGGTTATTGCGCTCGCGGAAGGTTTTTCGGGTGTGCGGCCGGAACTGGTCGACGCGATCTGCGCATTGATTAATAACAACATCTATCCACGCATTCCATCGCAGGGGTCGGTGGGCGCATCGGGAGATCTCGCACCGCTGGCGCACATGGCCGGCGTGTTGATCGGGGTTGGTGAGGCCAGGGTCGCCGGCACAATAGTTCCGGCCGAGCTGGCGCTCCAGCAGGCAGGGCTCAAACCCATCACGCTCGGACCCAAGGAGGGCCTGGCGTTGTTGAATGGCACGCAGGTATCGACCGCGTTGGCACTGGCTGCGATTTTTCGGACCGAACATTTGCTGGCAGCGACGCTGGCAGCCGGTGCGATGACCTCAGATGCGATCAAAGGCAGCGACACACCGTTCGACAAACGAATCCAAAGTGTCCGCGGGCATGGCGGCCAGATCGCAGTTGCGGGCGTACTGCGCGAGCTCATGAAAGGAAGTGATATTCGTGCATCACACATCGAGTGCGATCGCGTTCAGGACCCGTACTCGATTCGCTGCCAGCCGCAGGTTGCCGGCGCGTGTCTCGATGTACTACGACACGTTTGCAATGTCATCGAGACCGAGTCGAACGCGGTTACCGATAACCCGTTGGTCTTTGCAGACTCGCGAGCTGTTCTCTCCGGCGGCAATTTTCACGCAGAACCGGTTGCTCTTGCTGCCGACTACCTTGCGCTGGCTATCGCAGAACTTGGTTCACTGTCAGAGCGCCGTATTGCACTACTGATTGATTCGCACCTCAGTGGACTGCCCGCGTTCCTGGTCAAGGAAGGCGGGCTCAACAGTGGTTTCATGATGGCGCAGGTGACGGCTGCGGCGTTGACATCCGAGAATAAATCACATGCGCACCCGGCCAGTGTCGATAGCATCCCGACGTCGGCAAACCAGGAGGACCATGTCAGCATGGCGACGTTCGCGGCACGACGTTTGCACACGATGCTCGACAACTCTGAGAACATCGTCGCGATCGAGCTGTTGGCGGCGGCACAGGGTGTCGAGTTTCATCATCCACAGAAAAGCTCTGCAGCGATTGAAGAGATCATGGTTGCGCTGCGTGAGGTGTCCCCGGCTTACACAGAAGATCGTTCGATGTCCGCAGATATCGCGCGTGTTGCCGCGTTGATCGGTGGTGGCAGGTTCTGCAAGTATTCGTCATCAATCCTGCCCAGCCTGAGCGCATGACGGACTGCTATTGGTTTCACCAGGGTGACTCGCCATTGCTCGTTAGCGTGCCGCATGACGGGCGCGAGCTGCCGGCGACCATCGCAGAAACGATGACAGATGCGGGCAAAGCGCTGCCCGATACAGATTGGCACATTGCCCGCTTGTACGAATTCGTGAAAGAACTCGGCTCATCGATGATTGTGGCCAAGATGTCGCGATACGTCGTCGACCTCAATCGGCCTGCCGATGACGCAACAATGTATGCGGGGCAGCGGTCAACCGGTCTGTGTCCGCTGCAAACCTTCGATGGCCGGGAGCTTTACTCTGCTGACGCATCGATCGACGTCGAGGATCGCCTGGCCCGGTACTGGCGCCCGTATCACGACAAGCTGCAACAGGTACTGGACACGAGCCGCGACAACTACGGGTACGCATTGCTTTGGGATGCCCATTCGATCGCGAGCCGGATGCCGACACTATTTGACGGTGAACTACCTATTCTCAACATAGGTACGTATGACGGCCGCAGTTGCGCCACCTCTTTGTCGGATGCGGTGGTGAACGCCGCGCAAGAATCACCCTATGACGCGGTATTCAATGCGCGATTCAAGGGCGGCTACACGACGCGTCACTACGGCCAACCCGCGCAAAGCATTCACGCGATTCAGCTTGAACTCGCACAGCGTGCATACATGGACGAGCGTACGCTCGAATACGACGCCGAAAAAGCGTCGCAATCGCGCGACACTTTGCGGCGGATGTTGGCGGCCTTTACAATGCCGGCATGAAAACACAATCGATGTACAAAATCTGGCTGCTCACGATCGTGAGCTTTTTCCTGAGTGCTTGCTCAGTGTTCGAGACGACAGCTACACAAATCGACCGGGGCGTTGATGAGGCCTTAACAATCTTCGCAGAGGACATCGACGGCTCCGAGATTTTCCTGGACCAGTCGGCCGGCTATCTCGTATTCCCGCGCGCTCTGCGAGCCGGACTCGGTGTAGGTGCCGAAACGGGTGAAGGCGTACTGAGAATCGGCGGCAAGACAGTCGATTATTTCCGCATCACAAGTGGTTCGCTCGGTCTTCAGGCCGGTGCGCAGGCACGGTCAATCGTTATTTGCTTCATGTCGGAAAACGCGCTCAATGATTTCCGCAAGTCGAGCGGCTGGCGCGTTGGCGTTGATGGCTCAGTCGCGTTGATCGACGTCGGTGCGGGTAAGACCATCGATTCGCAAAACGTACGCGATCCTGTCGTTGGATTCATCTTCAACTCTTCGGGTTTGATGGCGAACCTGACACTCGAAGGAACGAGGTTTACGAGAATCAGCAGGTAACGCTGCTTGCAGCGCGACCACCGCACAGGTCCGACCCCGGCTACGCTCATCACACAGGCTCGAGACCGGCATATTTGTTGCCGGTATGGCTCCCTGCGGTCCGCTTTACTACCGGCAACAAACATCCCGCCCTCGGCCTCCCCGGACCTCGACCATGATCGCGGGACCGGCGCGGCGGGGTGTTTGGCGACCGAAGTAAAGCGCAGCGTCAGCGAGCCATGAGGGAGATAAATGCCCCGTTGCGCCGTGTCGTGTGATCCGGGCTCCTACGGGGTTTCGAGGATCTTGCTTTGTTTTCTGGCGTTCTCGTCGAACTGGTGTTGCCACTCGGAGCGGTGTGTCGCCGGTGTGATTTGTACCGCCGTTACCTTGTACTCGGGACAACTTGTCGCCCAGTCACTGTGCTCGGTTGTCACGACATTGGCACCGGTTTCCGGGTTGTGGAATGTCGTATAGACGACACCCGGTTGCACGCGTTCCGTAATTGTAGCGACCAGCGAAATTTCGCCCTTGCGACTCGATAGTGCGACGAGGTCGCCTTCCTTGATACCGCGCATCTCGGCATCTGATGGATGCACCTCGAGCAAGTCGGCGTCATACCAGACCATATTGTCGGTGCGTCGGGTCTGGGCGCCGACATTGTATTGCGACAGGATGCGGCCGGTCGTCAGCAACAACGGGAATTTGCGATTCGTGCGTTCTTCGGTGGGTACGTAATCGGTTTCGATGAACAGACCCTTGCCGCGAACGAAATTGTCGATGTGCATGATCGGCGTGCCCATCGGTGCTTTTTCATTGCACGGCCACTGCACACTGCCAACCTCATCGAGGAACTTGAAGCTGACGTTATTGAACGTTGGTGTCAGCTCCGCAATCTCATCCATGATCTCGGCAGCGTTGTCGTAGTTCATCGGGTAACCCAGTGCCTGCGCCAGCTCCTGGGTGATCAGCCACTCATCCTTGCCCTGGCTGGGTTTCATCACCGGGCGAACGCGGTTAATACGGCGTTCCGCGTTAATGAAAGTGCCGTCCTTTTCGAGAAATGACGTACCGGGCAGGAACACATGCGCGAACTTGGCGGTCTCGTTGAGGAACAGGTCCTGCACGACCACGCAATCCATATTGCGCAGCGCTGCCTCGACGTGATGCGTGTCCGGATCAGACTGTGCTACGTCCTCGCCCTGGATGTATATGCCTTTGTAACGGCCTGCACAGGCCTCGTCGAACATATTGGGAATGCGGAAGCCGGGCTCAGGATCGATTTCGACACCCCAGTGCTTTTCAAAGGTACCGCGAACCTCGTCATTCTGAACCGGGCGGTAGCCCGGCAGTTCGTGCGGGAATGAGCCCATATCACAGGAGCCCTGCACATTGTTTTGTCCGCGCAGCGGATTCACGCCGCAGCCCGAGAAACCGATGTTGCCGGTCGCCATTGCGAGATTGGCCATGCCCATGACCATCGTCGAGCCCTGGCTATGTTCGGTAACACCGAGCCCGTAGTAGATGGCGCCGCGTTCTGCGCGCGCATAGAGTCGCGCGGCTTCGCGAATGTCGTTGGCCGGTACGCCCGAGATTCTCTCGACCTCTTCCGGAGAATTCTCGGGTTTCAGAATCATTGCCTTCCAGGCATCGAACGATTCGGTGTCGCAGCGCTCGGCAACGTACGCATCGTCGGCAAGACCCTCGGAAACGATCACGTGTGCCAGTGCATTAATAACCGGAACGTTGGTGCCCGGTAACAGCGGCAGGTGATAGTCCGCTTTGATACGTGCGGACTTGACCAGTTCGATCTTCCTGGGATCCACGACGATGAGTTTCGCGCCCTGGCGCAAACGCTGTTTCATCTGCGATGCGAAAACCGGGTGGGCTGCGGTCGGGTTAGCACCGATGACAACAATGACGTCGGCATCCATGACACTGTCGAACGGCTGTGTACCCGCCGAGGTACCGAGCGTCTGATTCAGTCCATAGCCCGTGGGTGAATGGCAGACGCGCGCACAGGTGTCGACGTTGTTGTTACCCATCGCTGCGCGTACGAGTTTCTGTACGACAAACACTTCTTCGTTAGTGCAGCGCGACGAGGTGATGCCGCCGACTGACTTGCGCCCGTGTTCGGCCTGAATTTCCTTGAAGCGCTCGGCCGCGTATTGAATGGCCTCGTCCCAGCTGACTTTTCGCCAGGGCTCATCGACGGAATCGCGAATTAACGGATCGAGAACACGATCGCGATGCGTCGAGTAACCCCAGGCAAAGCGACCTTTGACGCAACTGTGGCCATGATTTGCCTGGCCATCCTTGTCGGGCGTCATACGCACAACCTGGTTACCGCGCATTTCCGCGACAAATGAACAGCCGACGCCGCAGTAGGCGCAGGTTGTTTTGACGCTGCGTTCAGGCTGGCCGTGATCGACGACGCTCTTTTCCATTAGCGTTGCTGTCGGGCATGCCTGGACACAGGCGCCGCAGGAAACGCATTCGGAGTCGAGGAAATTCTCGCTGATGCCTGCCGAGACTTTAGAGTCGAAACCGCGCCCCTGGATCGTCAGCGCGAAAGTTCCCTGCACCTCATCGCAGGCGCGCACACAGCGCGAGCAAACGATGCACTTGCTGGCGTCGAACTGGAAGTAGGGATTGCTGGAGTCGACTCCGGCATCAAGGTGATTCTCACCTTCGAAACCGTAGCGCACCTCGCGCAGTCCGACAGCTCCCGCCATGTCCTGCAGTTCGCAGTCACCGTTTGCCGCACAGGTCAGGCAATCGAGTGGGTGATCGGAGATGTACAGCTCCATGACGTTGCGGCGCAGCTGCGCGAGTGCTTCAGTCTGGGTGCGGATCTTCATGCCAGCTTCGATCGGTGTGGTGCACGAGGCGGGGTACCCTTTGCGACCCTCGACTTCGACGAGGCACATGCGGCATGAGCCGAATGGTTTGAGACTGTCGGTAGCGCACAGCTTCGGAATGTCGACACCGGACTCGCGCGCCGCACGCAGGATGCTGGTCCCGGCCTTTACGGTCGCGGGCAGCCCATCAATCTCGACCTGTATCGTATCCGTGCTGCTGGATGCCGGTGTGCCGAGGTCTTCCTGTCTGACTCTGTTCATTCGTCAGCCCCCACAGCAGACGAGAAATCTTCAGAGAAGTATTTTAAGACACTGCGCACCGGAAAGGGTGTCATTCCACCCATTGCACATAACGACGCATCCTCCATCGTGTCGCACAATTCGACCAGCAGGTCATAGTTCGCTTCGCGCTCTACACCTGTAACCATGCGGTCTATGACCTCGACGCCACGTGTCGAGCCAATGCGACACGGTGTGCATTTGCCGCAGGACTCGATCGCGCAGAATTCCATCGCAAAACGAGCTTGTTGCGCCATATTCGCGGTGTCGTCGAAGACGACGATGCCGCCGTGCCCGACCATGGCACCAATTTCAATGAAGGCCTCGTAGTCGAGCGGCGTGTCGAGCTGCTCTGCGGGTATGTAGGCACCGAGCGGTCCGCCAACCTGCACGGCTTTGACGGGCCGACCACTGGCAGTTCCGCCGCCCCAGTCTTCGATCAGCTCGCGCAGCGTAATGCCGAAGCCTTTTTCGACGAGGCCACCGCGTTTGATGTTGCCCGCAAGCTGAAAGGCGAGCGTGCCTTTCGATCGATTGACGCCAAACGACGCATATTTCTCGCCGCCGAGATTCATGATGTTGGCCACTGACGCGAGCGTCACGACGTTGTTGACGACAGTCGGTGCGCCGAACAGACCTTCGTGCGCCGGCAGTGGCGGCTTGTAGCGCACGATACCCTGCTTGCCTTCGAGGCTTTCGAGCATCGCGGTTTCTTCACCACAGACATAGGAGCCCGCTCCAAGGTGCAGTTCGATATCGAAGTCGAAGCCGCTGTCCTGGATGTTCTCGCCCAACCAGCCCGCGTCACGCGCAGTATCGATGGCACGCGACAGTATCGAATGCGTGAGCGGATACTCGGAGCGCAGATAGATGTAGCCGCGCGTCGCGCCGACCGCGAAGCCCGCGATCATCATGCCCTCGATCAGTCCGAGCGGATCGCCCTCCATCAGGATGCGATCGGAGAACGTACCGCTGTCGCCCTCGTCGGCGTTGCAGGCGATGTACTTCTGCTCGCCCTCTGCGTCGGCGACGGTCTGCCACTTGATACCCGCTGGAAAACCCGCGCCACCACGACCGCGCAGGCCCGATGTCTTTACGGCTTCAATAACCGCTTCTGCTCCCATCTCGACGGCTTTCTCGAATGCCTTGAATCCCTG
>Ga0255052_10003368_pt1 | contig 11141 bp, 8 predicted proteins | sample JV7_2_21_MG_FD_188632 | JGI IMG/M metagenome (GOLD analysis project Ga0255052, IMG submission 188632) | Seawater microbial communities from Jervis Inlet, British Columbia, Canada - JV7_2_21 | ecosystem: Environmental > Aquatic > Marine > Inlet | place: Canada: British Columbia | collected...
TAACTTGCGACCGAGCGCGCGCCCGACGATGCGGATCTTGTTCCGCGTGTCGAATCGCTTGAGATTGGTTTTGAGCGTTCCGGTCGTGAAGCGAGTCTTCTTCGAATAGTCGATGCGCACGTCGACGAGGACCGGCTTGCCGTCCGCTGCGGATCGAAGTGCATCGCCGATACCTGCCTCGATCGCACCGTCCACGTGTATCGGAACGTAATCGCAGCCGGTCGCCGCCGCGAATGCCTCATAGTCCAGCGCGCCGATTGCGGTACAGGTCGTGCGTTGATAGGGCACTTCCTGTGCCTGGGCAATCTGTGCGAGTTCACCGTCGTTGAACACGAACCAAATGGCGCCAATGCCATTCGATGTCGCGGTTACAGACTCGAGGCCGGTCATCAGGAACGCGCCGTCGCCGACGATGCCGATGACCTGCCGCTCGGGCAGTGCCAGTTTGGTGGCGATCGTCGCCGGCACGCAATAACCCATGCAGTTGAAGTCGGTTGGGGACAGGAACGTACCGCCCGTGTGAATCGGTAGCAACTCGGCGGTAAGGAACGTGTGATTGCCGTCGTCCGCGATGATGATTGCATTATCGTCCAGCTGTGTGCGCAGCTCGTCGAAGAACCGGCACGGGTTGACGCGGTCACCGGAGTCATGGTCCAGCCACTCCTTGCGATAGGCAGCCTTGTCCCGGGCAATTGATCCGGCGACGCCGGAATAGTCGCGCGCGTCGTGCAGGTCTTCCAGGCGCGACGCAAAGGCGGGTATCGCGTCGCGAGCGTCGGCGTGAATTCCGACAACCGGTTTGTAATTGGCGCCAATCGTGTCCGCGTTAATGTCGACGTGGATCAGTTTCTCGGGCGGTATCGCGCCGTAGCTGCCGGTGCATATCTCCGCGAATCGCGTACCGACGGCGAGCATGGCGTCGCAGTCGCGAAACGCATTCTCGGCCGCCGGAACGGCCGACGGACCGAACGTCATGCCGGCATGCAATGGATGCTCGCCCGGGAAGACGCCGAGGCCCTGCAAGGTCGTCGCCACAGGCGCGCCCAGCCGTTCGGCGATGCGAATGAGGTCGTCACTGACGTCTCTTGCGCCCCAACCGACGAAGAGACCGGGTCGTTCGGCTGCGGCCAGGATTTCGACAGCCTTGTCGATCGCCTCGCTGTCGAGTGGCGGCCGTGAAATCTCGATATCGGCGTCCGGCAGTTCGTTCACCTCGCCGGTCAGTAGCTGCAGGTTGGCAGGGAGTTCTATGAACACCGGACCCGGTTCGCCCGAGACGGCCGTCTTATAGGCTTCGTACACCGCGGGAATGGCATCCTCATAGCGTTCGATCTTGTACGTCGCCTTGGTCAATGGGGCCATCAGCGCTTGTTGGTCGACGTCGTGCAGCTGGAACGACTGTTCCATGTCGGTCCGAATGCCGCCCGAAATGACAAGCATCGGTACACCGTCGAGGAACGCCTCGCCAATCCCGCTCATGGCGTGTGTTATTCCCGCTGCCGGGACGATGACGAGCACGCCAATGGAACCGGTTGCGCGACTGATCGCATCCGCCATGAACGCGCCACCACCCTCATGGGTCACAAGCACGGGCAGAATGCTCGCGGAGCCGTTGAGCTCGTCGTAGAGCTCTATGTTGTGGACGCCCGGTATGCCAAAGGTGTAGCGGACGCCGACCTGCTCGAGAGCATGGCGGACTAGTGCGGCGGCGGTGGTTCTCATGGCGGACTCGACTCGCGGGAGGCAGTCGCTAATTGTGCCTCACTGCAACGAGAAAGAAAGCAGCGCGGATGGGTCTAGACGATCTGCAGCTCGACAGGGCCGACGCCCTCGATCTCTCCGGCGATCGTGTCCCCGGAGCTAACCGGACCTACACCGTCCGGCGTTCCCGTGTAAATGAGGTCACCAGGCTCGAGCCGATAGAATCGTGACAGATGTGCAATGATTTCCGGTACCGACCAGATCAGGTGGCTGAGGTCGGAGTCCTGGCGAATCTCGCCGTTGACCGACAGACTAATGCGCCCGCTCGATGGGTGGCCGATGTCATCGGCGGGCCTGATCGCACCGATCACAGCGGCATTCTCGAAGTCCTTGCCGATGTCCCACGGGCCCTTGTTGTCCCGCGAGGCGATCTGCAGGTCCCGTCGGGTCATGTCGAACCCGCCGGCATAACCGAATACGATCGACAGCGCGTCTTCGGCAGCCAGTTCGAAGCCCGACTTGCCGATCGCAACGACAAGCTCGATTTCATGGTGATAATTTTCGGTGCCGGGTGGGTAGGGGATAGCGCTTCCCGACGACACAATTGAGATATTCGACTTCGTGAAGTAACAGGGTTCCTCGCGATCAGGGTCGAGTCCCATTTCCCGCACGTGCGCGGCGTAGTTGCGGCCGACACAGAATACGCGCCCGACGGGGAAGCGCATATCGGTGCCGGCGATCTCGACCGAGATCGCCGGCACCGGTTCGAACGGGTAACGCGTCACTCGGCAGGAACTTCCTCGACGACAATAGCGACGGCATTGGTGAATGTCATGATGACGAGATCACCGACTTTCGCGCGTTTCAGGTTTTCCGGATTGCGCGCGACATACTCGTTTACCGTCCCGTCAACGCCTTTCAGCTTGAAAGTATTGGCTTCGATGTTGATTTCTTCGACGGTGGCCGTGGCAACCTGCGTTTCAATTGCCGCAAGTCCGGGCATCTCGCCTGCTTCCGTTCTTGCGACTGCGGCCATCTCGCCCGCCTCGGGCTCGTAGCCTTCTTCATTGGCGACAACTTTGATCGAAACCGACTGCACGTACTCTGCGTTGACGATATCGCCGACGGACACCTGGGGCAGATTGCGGGCTTCCTCGCTCGCAACGAAGTTGATGATCTCGCCGTCCGACCGCTTCAGAGTAACTTCGCGAGTTTCGTGATTGATGGCCTCGACGACGGCATTGACCATCATCGACTGGCTGGCATGGAATGACGGGCGATCGAGTTCATGATGTTCTGCGATTGCGGGTGCAGCGGCCGCACACAGCAGCAGGATCAGGGTCTGGCCCAAAGTACTAATTCTCATTGTTGGTGTCCTGTAATTCACTAGGGGAGAAAAATCGTTGCCGGATGTTCGAGCATCTCTTTAATGCTCTGAATCATGGCTGCAGCATCGTAGCCGTCCACGAAGCGATGATCAAATGAGGACGACAGATTCATCATTAGCCGCACCGTAACCTGGCCGTCGACAACGACCGGACGTTCCACGGCACGGTTGACGCCGATAATCGCAACCTCGGGCTGATTGATGACCGGCGTCGAGACGATTCCGCCGAGTTTGCCCAGGCTCGTGATCGTGATCGTGGAGCCGCTCAAATCTTCTTTCTTCGCGCTGTTGTCGCGCGCTGCCAGCGAAACGCGCCTGATCGCCGCCGACAGGTCGTCAAGCGAATGAGAATGCGCGTTGTGTACGACCGGCACTTTGAGGCCATCAGGTGTTTGCGTCGCAACGCCGAGATGCACCGGCCCATGCCTGACAAGGACGTTGCGCGCCTTGTCATAGGTCGTATTGCACTGCGGGAAGTCCCGCAACGCGCGCATCAGGGCAAGCCCCAGGAACGGCAACAGCGTCAGCCGTTCCGACGCGTCATTTCTCTTGTCGTTGAGGTGCCTGCGCAATGCCTCGAGTTCGGTGATGTCGATTTCCTCGACGTAAGCGAAATGCGGGATTTCGCGCTTCGACTGAGACATGCGCTCCGCAATGATCCGCCTGAGGCCGATGACCTTGACCTCGGTCGATTCGGGCACTGGTGCCGGAGCCATGGCCGCCACCGGTGCGCCCGCGATCGCCTGGCGCTTGATGTACTGGTCGAAGTCCTTGCGCGTGATGCGCCCGCCCGGGCCGGAACCAGGCACCAGGGGCAGGTCGACGCCGAGTTCCTTTGCTTTGCGCCGGGTCGCCGGCGAGGCCATGACGCGCGTGCGGGATGGCGGTAGTTCCTCGAGCGGCTCAACAGCCGTTGCCTGGTCCACGGCGAGTTGTGGCTCAACAACCGGCGTATCGACCGCAGTCGCAGTCGCAGTCGCAGCCGTACCGTTGCCGGCCGGCGCAGTATCGGGTTGTGTTGCCTGTTGTGCGGCCGCATCGGTTTCGAAAATTACGAGCGCTGCACCCACGGCGACGATGTCGCCCGGCTCACCGGCGAGTTTAACCACTTTGCCCGACACGGGTGACGACAGTTCGACGGCCGCTTTGTCCGTCATCATCGTGCCGACGACATCCTCTTCGGTTACCTGGTCGCCGACGGCGATGAACCACTCGGCGATCTCGGATTCGACGGTACCTTCGCCGAGGTCCGGCAGTTTGAAGATATATTCGCTCATTCGACTTCCATCATGCTGCGAATTCCGGCGACCATGCGCTTCTTGCCCGGGAAGTACTGCCACTCGAAAGCGTGCGGGTAGGGCGTATCCCAGCCTGCGATGCGACCGATCGGGGCCTCGAGATTCCAGAAGCACTCCTTCTGGATTCGTGCCGCGAGTTCGGCGCCGTAGCCGCCGAACCGGGTTGCTTCGTGCGCCACCATGCAGCGGCCGGTCTTGTTGACCGATGCTGCGAGTGTATCGATGTCCATTGGAGCGATCGAGCGAACGTCGACGACTTCCGCATCAACTCCGGTCGCTTCGGCCGCCGCAATCGCAACGTGCACGAGTGTGCCATAGGTGACGATCGTCAGTTCGCTGCCTGCTCGTGCGATTTCGGCGGTACCGAGCGGCACCGTGTAGTGACCTTCGGGAACTTCACCTTTCGGGTGCGAACTCCAGCCCACGGCCGGCTTGTCGGGATCGCCGTCGAACGGGCCGTTGTAGATTCGTTTCGGCTCGAAGAACAGCACCGGATCATCAGATTCGATTGCGGCAATCAGGAGCCCCTTCGCGTCGTAAGGATTCGACGGCATCACGGTCTTGATGCCGCTGACATGCGCGAAAATGGCCTCCGGGCTTTGCGAATGCGTCTGGCCGCCACGAATGCCGCCGCCGCAAGGTGTACGGATAGTCACGGGCGAGAAAAATTCGCCACAGGAACGATACCTGAGCCGTGCCAGTTCGCTGACGATCTGGTCAAAGCCCGGGTAAATATAGTCGGCGAACTGAATTTCGGCGACCGGCCGCAGGCCGTTGACACCCATGCCGATGGCGGCGCCGACGATGCCGCCCTCCGCGATCGGCGCGTCGATCACGCGGTGATCGCCGTATTTGCGTTGCAGCCCGTCCGTGCAGCGGAAAACACCGCCGAAGTAGCCGACGTCCTCGCCGAGAATGACGACGTTCGGATCCCTGTCCATGACGATGTCGAGGGCAGAGCGGATCGCCTCGATCATGTTCATCTGGGCCACTACGGAGTACCTCCCTCAGGCGGAGTGCCTCCGTTGCCGCCTTCGACTTCGAGCATGCGTCGGCGTTGTGATTCGAGGTGATGCGGGGTCTCGGCGTACACGTCGTCGAACATCGTTGACGGATCGAGAAACGGCCCTTCGGTCATCGTGCCGTACTGCTGTGCTTCCTTCCACGCGGCGAGCACCTTGGCCTTGAGTTCTTCGTCGAGTGCCTCGTGTTTTTTCTCGGACCAGTGACCTTCGGTGATCAGGTGCTGTTTGAGTCGTTCGACAGGATCGCCAAGCGGGAACGACGCCCCCTCGTCCTTGGGCCGGTACTTGGTCGGGTCGTCACTCGTCGAGTGCGCGCCGGCACGGTAGGTCACGTTTTCTATCAATGTCGGGCCGCCGCCGCGACGTGCGCGGTCAGCAGCCCATACCGTCACCGCGTAAACAGCGAGCAAATCATTGCCGTCCACGCGAATTCCGGGGATACCGAGGCCAAGCCCACGGGCCGCAAACGGGCGACGATCGCCGCCTGCCGTGCCCTGAAACGTCGAAATTGCCCACTGGTTGTTAACGACGTTGAGAATGACCGGGGCCTGGTAGACTGCGGCGAATGTCAATGCGTGATGAAAGTCGGCTTCGGCCGTACTGCCATCACCGAGCCAGGACACGGCGATGTGATCTTCGCCCTTGATGGCCGAAGCCATCGCCCAGCCGACGGCATGCGGGTACTGGGTCGCGAGATTGCCGGAGATCGAAAACACGTTGCCGCTGGCGGAGTGGTACATGACCGGCAACTGGCGGCCCCTGCACATGTCGCGTGTATTCGACAGGCACTGGCACATCATGTCGACGAGTTCAACGCCGCGGTACATGTACAAGCCCTGGTTACGGTACGACGGGAAACACATGTCGCCGGAACGGAGTGCCATGGCCGCGCCGATGGATACCGCCTCCTCACCGGCGGCCTCCATGTAAAACGAAATGCGGCCCTGTCTCTGGATCTGCCACATGCGCTTGTCGAACTGGCGATTCAACATCATCCAGCGTAGCGCAATTTGTAACTTCTCCGGCTCGATGTCCGGATTCCACGGGCCGACCGCGCGATGCTCGTCGTCGAGAATGCGTACGAGTCCGCTGCTCAACCACTCAATGTCGCGTGTGCGGGCATTGATGGACGGCTTGTCGACGCTGCCGGCGTCCGTCAGGTCGAGGTAACTGAAGTCGGGCTCGTCGCCCGGTCGCGCAGTCGGGCGCGGAATGTGGAGTCGTGACTTCTTGGTCGCCATACGGAATCCTTGATTTTATGACGGCGGCAGCCGCGATATTTTACGCGATACGGAGCGTGGCTGTATCTTCCTTCATCTCTTTGTTTTTGTTACCATTTTCGACAATCCGTCGCGCCAGGTCGTCTGCCAGTGCGTTGGTGGGCAGGCGACGCGCCACTGCTTCTTCGAAAATGTCGCGCAGACGCAAGGGGATGCGACTGACTTCTGCTCTAACCTGCTGCTCGGAGCTTTGGCCGAGATACTCGTGTGCAACGCTGATGATGCCGCCCGCATTAATGACGTAGTCGGGCGCATAGAGGATGCCGAGTTCCGCCAGCCGAGCACCGTCCTCGGGCGTGGCGAGCTGGTTGTTGGCCGCGCCTGCCACGATCTTCGCCTGAATGCGGGCGACCGTCTCCGAGTTGAGCACGTTGCCGAGAGCACAGGGCGCGAGAACGTCGACGTCGCTGAACAGGATTTCCTCCGGTGTTGCGAGTTCCGCCGGCATTGATTCGCAGACGGACCGCAGGCTGGTGCTATCGACGTCGGCAATAACGAGCTTTGCGCCGGCTTCGTGTAGCATCCGGGCGAGGTGCAGGCCGACGTGGCCGACCCCCTGGATCGCAACCCTGAGGCCTTCGAGGGAGTCCACGCCGAGGCGCGCCGCGGCAGCGGCTTTTATTCCCTGGAAAACGCCGAGCGCGGTCCACGGCGAAGGATCTCCGCCTGCGCTGTCACCCGATTGCGGCAGACCAGACACGAATCCCGTCTGGCTGCGCACAATGCGCATGTCGTCAACCGAGATGCCGACGTCTTCAGCCGTAATGTAGCGGCCGTCCAGAGACTGCACCGCGCGACCGAACGCTTCGAACAACTGCTTTGATTTGGGCGTGCTCTCGGACGCCAGGACGACCGCTTTGCCGCCACCAAAAGGAAGTCCGGCGACCGCGTTCTTGTAGGTCATGCCTCGCGACAGCCGCAGCACGTCGGTCAGTGCCATGTCGTCGCTGGCGTAATTCCAACGGCGGCAACCACCGGCGGCCGGACCCAGCGCCGTCGAGTGCACGGCGATGATCGTTCTGAGGCCGGAATGCGGGTCGTCAAGGAAATGAACAGACTCGTGATGATCAAATTCTGGATGGTCAAATACGCTCACAATTATCTCCGACAGCATGGAATTGCTGCTCACAATATATCTCTACAAAGGGCGATATTTGTTGCGATTTGATGCTGTAAACCACATAATCTCGCATAATCAATGCGCAAAGAATAAAAAAAGGTCATTAATTATGCCAGCCGTTAACATCGATTCGGTCGACCGCAAGATTCTCGGGCTGCTGCAGTCCGAGCCGGGAATAAACGCGTCCGCCATTGGTGAGCAGATCGGGCTTTCGCAGTCCGCTGTCTGGCGTCGTATCCAGGGACTCCGCGACGAAGGCATCATTCGCGACCAGCCCGTAAAGATCGATCGCGACAAAGTCGGGCTCAATACGATGGTCTTCGCGCACGTCAAACTGACCTCGCACGGGCGCAGCAACCTGGCAGCTTTTGCCGAGGCAGTGAAGAGCTACCCCGAAGTGCTCGATTGTTACGTGTTGCTCGGCAATGTCGACTTCCTGTTACGCATCGTCACCGAGGACATTAAGTCCTACGAGCAGTTTTTCTTCGAGCGGCTGTCGCAGCTGCCAGGCGTCCAGGAAATCAATTCGAGCATCTCGCTGTCCGAGATCAAGCACTCGACCGTCCTGCCGATCTAGGCGCCGGGCCAGGTATCCGAAATACGGTAGCCTTCGGGCCAGGGATCGTTCGGGTCTACGGTTAGTTGACGAGTTCCCGTCCGCCAGGCACGGCCCTCGATGCTCGGGACGATGGCAGCGAGGTCGCCGACCATCGTTTCGGCCTCGATGCGGCCGATGAACTGCGAATCGATAATCGAGCGCGCGAGCAGTGACTCGCCGGGTGCAATCGCCTGGCGCGCGTGCAACAGGGCCAGTCGTGCCGATACGCCAGTGCCCGTCGGCGAACGATCGATTTTGCCAGGCCGGATCGCGACGGCATGGCGAGTTTCGAGCAAATCCCCTTGCCGGGTGATCGGCGCCGCGAACAGGCAAAACGAAATGTGAGACCAGTCGGGGTTCTGCGGGTGTTCGAAGCCGAGCTGCGCAGTCGCCGCATCGGCGATTACGACGCCGAGTGATGCAAGGTCCCGCGCTTCTCCCGGCACCAGCTCGAAACCCAGCGCCGCCGCGTCGACCACCACGAAGCTGTCGCCACCATAGGCCGTGTCGACGGTGATTCGGCCGAGATTCGGCACATCGAGCGATTCGTCGAGCCGATATGCGAACGACGAAACATTGCGTACCTTGACCGACTGCGCCTTGCCGTTGCGGCATTTCGCCGTGACGTCGACCATGCCACCCGGAGCCTCGAGCTTGATACACGATTCCGGCTCCGTCATCGGGACGATGCCTGTCTCGAGGACGACGGTCGCGACACAGATCGAGTTCGAGCCAGACATCGGCGGCGTGTCTGCAGGTTCCATGATAATGAACGCTGCGTCTGCCTCGGGGTTTTTGGGTGGCACGAGCAGGTTAACGTGGCGGAACACACCGCCACGTGGCTCGTTAAGTACGAATCGTCGCAGACGGTCGTCGTTGGCGATCCATCGTGACTGTTCCCACAGTGTATCGCCCGGTGGCGGCTCGACGCCGTCGACAATAACGTCGCCAACCTCACCCTCAGCGTGGCACCCGACAATGTGTATGATGCTGTCCGCTTGCATTCGCCGCCTCCCGATCGAAGCAAGAGTGTACGCCACCATCGGCGTCATCAGGGCGATAGAGACTTGCGTTCTTGTTTCAGTAGTCGCGCTGTGTAGACTGCCTCGTGAGTGCCGCTCGGGTGATCGATGTCGATCAGATCCAAAATTCTCTTTGTTGCCGCCTACGTCTTGCACGTTGCATGGGTCATCGTGTTGGCGAGCGTACCGCCGGTCAGTCGTGACGCGCTGACGCATCATCTTGCGGTACCGAAGCTTTGGGTCGAACAGGGTGGCCTTCACGAGATCCCGGAAATTGCCTTCTCCTACTATCCGCAGCTGATCGACCTGCTGTACACCGTGCCGATCATCTTCGGCCACGACATCGCGGCGAAGTACATTCATTTCGTGTTCGCGTTGCTGACTGCCCTGATCATCTTCCTTTTCGTTCGGCGCCGCATAGGGCCTTCGTGGGGTGCGCTGTCCGGTCTGCTTTTTCTTACGATCCCGCTGATCATGAAACTTTCCGTCACCGTGTACGTCGATCTCGGTCTTATCTTCTTTACAGCAGGCGCACTGTTCGCGAGCGTCATCTGGCTCGAAAACCCGGCAAAGACCAAATGGCTGGTGCTGGCTGCGCTGTGCAGTGGCCTGGCGTTGTCCACCAAGTACAACGCGATTGTGTCATTCCTGGTGTTGAGCCTGCTGGTTCCGTTCTTTTTCCTGAACGGCAGCGAGAACAAAGACAAGGAGCAGCTCAACGCCGTCAAGTTCGGCGTTCTGTTCGTCAGCATTAGCATGCTTGTTTTTTCGCCATGGCTGATCAGGAACTACAGCCTGACCGGGAATCCGATCTATCCGCTGAAACAGAACCTGTTTGCTGCGGACGAGCAGGCCGCAGCACAGGAACCGCAGAGTGCCGAGGAACACGCCCGGCTGGCCATTGAAGAGGTGGCGCATAACCAGCCCAAACCACTCGGGCCGCTACTGACACGCAAGCTCGTCTATGAGGAGAGTCTCGGGTACACGATGCTGATTCCTTTGCGGATTTTCTACGAGGGTAAGGACGACAACCCGAAATACTTCGATGGCCGCCTGAACCCTATGTTGCTCGTATTGCCGCTGGCATTACTGCTTATGGCGCGGCGGGAAGGGTTTCACCGCAGGGAAACCGCTTTCTTCGCGGGCTTCGCCGGACTGGTAATTTTGCTGACGTTCATGATCACGGACATGCGAGTGAGATGGATAGCGACAATTATTCCACCGCTTGTCGTTCTCGCCACCTATGGCCTCTACTTAATCAACGGATGGCTTTTGAAAAACTCCCGTTCGCAAGCGATGGCCAATGCCGTGACAGGACTGCTCGTCGCTCTTTATCTGCTGCCGAATCTTTCGTATGCACACAATCTGTATCAGAAGATCGATCCGATGCCATATGTCGCGGGAAAGCAGAGTTACCAGGACTACGTGCAGACGTACCGTCCGGAGTTCGCTGCCATCGATCGCGCCAATCGTGTCGTGCCCGCGGGGAGCAAGGTGCTGGGCTTGTACATGGGCAATCGCCGTTACTATTTTTCGGTCGATGTCATCCTCGTCAATGCCGTTTTCACGAGCATCGCCGCGAACTCCGGCTCCGGCCAGGGCATCGCGGACCAGCTAACGAATCTCGGCTATTCCCACCTGGTCGTCCACAACGACCTGCTGCAGCAGTGGCTGGAGACAGCGGATGCGGCGACACAGACGCGTGTCAGC
>Ga0255052_10003369_pt1 | contig 11139 bp, 12 predicted proteins | sample JV7_2_21_MG_FD_188632 | JGI IMG/M metagenome (GOLD analysis project Ga0255052, IMG submission 188632) | Seawater microbial communities from Jervis Inlet, British Columbia, Canada - JV7_2_21 | ecosystem: Environmental > Aquatic > Marine > Inlet | place: Canada: British Columbia | collected...
CAGGCGTAGTTTGAGCCTGCCGTTTTCAACCGTGCCGACGGCCAGGCGACTGCTGCGCGCCTGAACCCGGATATCGATGACGATCGAACCGTCCGTTTCATACCGGCCGCAGGTCAGACGTTGTCCGGCCCGGTCATCGGTCACATCAGCCGGGTGATCGACAGGCATCCCATACCGCCGATCAGACGACCGATCGGCAACAGCATCGTCAGGGCCTGAATGGTAATCAGGGCAAACAGTGCCGACAGGTCCAGTCCGGCAATCGACGGTATCAATCGTCGGAAGGGTTTGAGCGCCGGTTCGGCAACACTGGCCAGCAGGCTCGTGGCGGGATTGTACGTGCCCGGGCTGATCCAGCTCATGACCACGTAGATCAGGATGACGAACAGGTAGATACGCAGCACGAGATAGACGATTCGCAGTAACGTCAGCCCGATGATCTGGATGAAATACGGTTCGTCCATGCAGGTCAGGTTAATCAGCACGATTGTCAGGGTCAGTTCGAGCAGCAAGATGACAATGATCGTTGCCGTGTCGAGCCCGCCGATTGACGGGATCAGTCTGCGTATCGGAATGATCAGCGGGTTCGTAAGGCGGACAAAAAACTGCGAGATCGGATTACGAAAATCGGCGCGCACCCACTGCAGGATGAAACGCAGAACGAACGTGATGATGTAGAGCTCAAGAAGAGTCTTGACGATAAAAGTCAGCGCATCCTGCATATTCGTATTCGCCGTTGCTGTTTCCGGGTCGGTTGTTTTGTCAGTCCGCTGTGCCGAGTTCAACAGACCGGTCGCGGGCGGCAAGTAATGCCCGCGCGACAATAGCACGAAAATCGGACTGCTCCAGAACTTCGATGGCGGCCGCTGTCGTGCCGCCTTTCGACGTCACGCTGGCGCGCAGTACTTCGAGTTCGAGATCGCTTTCGGCAGCCACAATTCCTGCACCCAGGCAGGTTTGTCGTGCCAGCCGGCCTGCGAGTTCAGCAGGCAGGCCCATGTCGCGGGCACAGGCCTCAATGATTTCCATGAATAAATAGAAATAGGCCGGGCCGCTGCCTGAAACGGCGGTCACGGCATCCATCAGCGGTTCATCATCGACCCATGCGGTATTTCCCATTGCTTCGGCAATGTACTGTGCCGTTGCTTTCTGTTCCGATGATGTTGCAGCGGTCGCGGTCAGAACCGACATGCCTGCGCCGACCAGGGCGGGTTGATTCGGCATTATTCGTACGATTGCCCGGGCCGGGGTCAGCTGTTTCTGTAATGTATCGAGTGTAATGCCGGCGGCAATCGACAGGTACAGGCATGATGCTCGTCCGGAAATTTCCTGAATGATGTCGCCAATTATTTGCGGTTTGACCGCCAGAACGACAATGTCGGCCTCATCGGCCAGCGTATTGTTTTCGGTCAGGACGTTAATATCGCCATTGATTGCATGTATGCATTCGAGTTGGGCCTGGTCGGGGTCGGAAACGGCCAGGCATTGTGGCGGATGGTTTGCCAGAACCAGTCCGCTGATGATGGCCTGGGCCATATTGCCGCCGCCGATAAAGCCGATTTTCAGATTGTGGTTATCCATAGTTTCTTATCCGCCTTTTCTTATCCGTAGGCTCTGGCGCCAAACAAATCCGTGCCGATCCTGATGCAGGTGCTGCCCTCCATTATCGCCGCTTCGAGATCGGCTGACATACCCATCGATAACGTATCGACGGGATAACCGGCATCGACGAGTGCCGTAAATAACCGGCAGGTGCGGGCAAATTCGCTGCGAGTGGCCTGTTCTCCGTCACCGGGCAGCGGAATCGACATCAGGCCGCGCAATCGCAGTCCCGGCGCATCGGCAACGACCGCTGCAAGTCCGGGCAGTTCGTCCTCGGTGACGCCGTTGCGCTCAGCCGCGCCCGGTGGCCGCAGTTGAATACATATATTCAAATCAGGCAGCTCGACAGAACGCTGTGCCGATAATCGTTCGGCGATCCGGATACTCGTGACGGTATGAACCCAGTCGAAGTTTTCCGCGATGGGCCTTGTCTTGTTGGACTGCACGGGGCCGATGAAATGCCAGACGGCCTCGTCATCGACGGCCGGCATCTTGGCCAGCGCTTCCTGCAGATAATTCTCCCCGAAATGCCGCAAGCCCGCCTTGCGGGCGGCCGTAATTGCTGCGACCGGCTGTTTTTTGCTGACGGCGAGGATTCGCACCGAATCCGGGTCGCGACCTGCGGACTGTGCGGCAGATTCAATACGCTTTCGCAAACCTACTAGTTGTTCCGTGATACGCGTCACGATCCCTTTTTGGCGGCCCTATATACTCAAGTTCTGCCGAAAATCTGCTTATGGTAAATATTTTCGGCGTCCAAGTTATTGATTATGAGGCAAAATAATGGCCGTCGATATCGCTCAGTTACTGACATTTTCTGTAAAAAACAATGCATCGGATTTGCACCTGTCCGCCGGTGTACCGCCGATGATTCGTGTCGATGGTGACGTCAAACGGGTCAATATGCCCGCTCTGACGCATAAAGACGTTCACGGCATGATATACGACATCATGAACGATCGGCAGCGTAAGGACTTCGAGGAGTTCTTCGAGACCGACTTTTCGTTCGAGATTCCCGGGCTGGCACGTTTTCGCGTCAACGCGTTCAACCAGGCGCGTTGTGCCGGCGCCGTGTTTCGTACGATTCCGTCCGAGATCCTGTCGCTTGAGGACCTGATGTGTCCTGCCATTTTCAAGGATATATCGATGTATCCACGCGGCATTGTCCTGGTGACCGGTCCGACCGGTTCAGGTAAATCGACGACGCTCGCGGCCATGGTCGACTATATTAATGACAACAAGCCGGATCATATCCTGACGATCGAGGATCCGATCGAGTTTGTCCACGAGAGCAAGAAATGCCTGATCAACCAGCGCGAGGTACATCGCGACACGCTCGGCTTTGCCGAGGCTTTGCGCTCGGCGCTGCGAGAGGACCCTGATGTCGTCCTCGTCGGCGAGATGCGTGATCTTGAGACCATCCGGCTCGCGCTGACCGCGGCCGAGACCGGTCACCTTGTGTTCGGCACGCTGCATACGAGTTCGGCAGCCAAGACGATCGACCGCGTGGTCGATGTATTCCCGGCGGCCGAGAAGGAAATGGTGCGCTCGATGTTGTCCGAATCTTTACGCGCCGTGATTTCCCAGTCGTTGCTTAAGCGGGTTGGCGGCGGGCGTGTCGCGGCCCATGAAATCATGATTGGTAACGCAGCGATCCGGAATCTGATTCGTGAGGGCAAGATCGCGCAGATGTATTCGGCGATTCAGACCGGCCAGGCAGCCGGTATGCAGACGCTGGACCAGAACCTCAGTGAGTTGCTGGCCAAGGGCGTCATCAACAAGGAAGAAGCCCGGTTCCGGGCCGCCAACAAGGAGAATTTTTAATTCCGCAGGCTGATTCGGGCCCGCAGACGCCAAATACTGACTAAAGGATAAGTGTATGGAACGCGATCAAGCGACACGGCTCATGCAAGGGCTGCTCAAGAAGATGGTGGAGAAAAACGGGTCCGACCTGTTTATCACGGCCGGATTTCCTCCGGCGATCAAGATTGACGGTGAGATCCTGCCGGCGGCCGAGGAGTCGCTGACGCCCGAACAGAGTGCGGTGATTGTTCGTGCCATCATGAATGACAAGCAGGCACGCGAGTTCGATGCGACGAAGGAATGTAACTTCGCGATCGGTCCGCAGGGCATCGGCCGGTTTCGTGTCAGCGCCTATATTCAGCAGGGTGCCGTCGCGGCCGTGTTACGACAGATCGTCACCACAATTCCGACGGTCGAAGAACTCGATCTGCCCGATACGCTGAAAGAGGTCGCGATGACCAAGCGTGGTCTCGTCATTCTCGTTGGTGCCACCGGCTCCGGTAAATCGACCTCGCTGGCCGCCATGGTGGGCCACCGGAACGAAAACTCCCGCGGCCATATCGTGACGATCGAGGACCCGGTCGAATACGTGCATGCACATAAAAATTGTGTCATTACTCAGCGTGAAGTCGGCGTCGATACCGAATCGTGGTTTGCCGCGCTGAAGAATACGCTCCGCCAGGCGCCCGATGTCATCATGATCGGCGAGATTCGCGAACGTGAAACGATGGAATACGGCATCCAGTTTGCCGAGACGGGCCACCTGTGCCTCGCCACGCTGCATGCTAACAGCGCGAACCAGGCGCTCGACCGGATTATTAACTTTTTCCCTGAAGAGAAACGCAATCAGCTCCTGATGGACATGTCGCTGAATGTCCAGGCGCTGATATCGCAACGCCTGTTGCCTCGTGAGGGCGGCAAGGGGCGCATCGCGGCGATGGAGATTATGCTGAAGTCACCGCTGATCTCCGATCTGATTTTCAAGGGTGAGGTCGCCAAGATCAAGGAAGTCATGGCCAAAAGCAATCGCCTGGGCATGAAAACATTTGATCAGGATCTGTTTGATCTGTTCGAGGATCACAAAATCAGTTACGAGGACGCGATGCGTAATGCGGACTCGAAAAATGAACTGCGTCTGCGTATCAAGCTTGAAGGCAAGCGTGAAAAAGACGATGCCGAAGAGCAGGCCAAGGGCCTGTCGCTGGCCGAAGAGGAAGACGAAGGTTCGCAGTTCGGTTGATTCGGTACTCAATGCAGATAACGGACTTAATGAAAATAACGGACTTGATGAGATAACGCTGAGATGAATGTAGAGCCCCTGTTTAACCTGATGGTCGAGAAGAAGGCGTCCGACCTTTTTCTGACCTGCCACGCCCCGGTCAAGATCAAGATTGACGGCAAGATCATGCCGGTCAACAAGCTCGACCTGACGCCGAAAATGGTGCGCCAGGCGGCCATGGAAGTCATGACCGAGGAACAGATGGAGGTATTTACCCGGGAACTCGAGATTGATTTTGCGATCTCCAGGCCGGGTCTCGGCCGGTTCCGCGTCAACGTATTTCATCAGCGCAGTAACATTGCCATGGTCATGCGCTATATCACGACCGATATTCCGAACCTCGAGGATCTCGGTATGCCGCCGATCATGCAGGAACTCGTCATGTTCCGGCGCGGGCTGATCCTGATGGTCGGCGCGACCGGCTGCGGTAAATCGACAACATTGGCGGGTATGGTTAATTACCGTAACGAGAAAACCTCGTCACACATTATTACGATCGAAGATCCGATCGAATTCCTGCACGCGAACAAGAAATCGATTGTCAATCAGCGCGAAATAGGCACCGACACGAAATCCTATGCTCGTGCGCTGAAGAGCGCGATGCGCGGGGCGCCGGACGTCATCCTGATCGGCGAGATTCGTGATCGGGAAACGATGCAGGCGGCGATCGACCTAGCCGGCACCGGTCATCTTGTGATCGCGACGCTGCACTCGAATAATGCCCCCGAAACCCTGGACCGGGTCATCAATATCTTTCCCGAAGATCAGCATCCACAGGTCTTCATGGATATATCCCAGTACCTGCGTGCGATTATTTCGCAGCGACTGGTGCGTGGCGTCGGCGGCGACCGCCATGCCGCCATTGAAATCATGCTGAACACGCCGCGTATTGCCGAGCTGATTCAGGGCGGTGACATTTCAAAGGTCAAGGAATCGTTCTACGACAGCACGGAGCAGGGTATGCAAACATTCGATCAGGCGCTGCTCAAGCTCTACCAGGACGGCAAGGTGACGATGGATGAAGCATTGGCCAACGCCGATTCACGGGCCAACCTCGAATCACAGATTCACTTCGGCTGAAATCGCAGCCATAAGCGGCCTTTCGACCGTCCGTTGCTTGCGCGGGTCAGGTAGCAATTTGCTACATGATATGAAGATCATGCATTTTCTCCACAACGCAGAATGCACCTTCGTCTCAGGCAAGGGCTGAGCGTCAGACCAGAATGCCGTTTCTTCTTTCACTGGAAATGCCTCGTCGCTCTTCCCGGAGCAAAAACTTCATGTTAGCCTGCCGGTTTTGTGCCCAACCAATTACTTGCAATTAATGGATCAGGAACTATCCGTTCCCAGTACAACTCTATGTTCAGATTTGCCGCGGACCGGATTCCGGTCGCTATTGTGCTCACGATTAGCCTGATCGACTTCATCTTGTATCTTTTGGTCGATAATGTCTGGTGGTTGGCAGGATATACACTTTTGTCAATCATGCCGAAAGGCGTGATCTGCGCCTGGAACCATCATCACCAGCACACGGTGACATTTCATGCGAAATTTCTGAACCGCATTCTGGAGTTCTTCTACGCGCTGCATACCGGTGTAACCACGAACCTTTGGGTGTTGCACCACGCACTCGGTCATCACAGAAACTATCTGGACCAGACGCGTGACGAGAGTGCCTGGAAACGCTCTGATGGCCGGCCGATGAGTGCACTGGAATACACGCTGACCATTGCTGGAACCGCCTACTATCGAGGCTATAAGGTTGGCAAGAAATTCCCGCGGGTACAACGCGACTTTCTGCTCTATCTGGTATCTACGCTTTTTAGCGTCACGTTGCTGTGCTGGTTCCGGTTTGTGCCAGCGCTGTTTGTTTTTGTTTTACCGATGGTAATCAGTCTGCTTTTTACGGTCTGGGTGACGCATGACCATCACAGCGGCCTGGATACGGACGATGTTTTCGATGCCTCATACAACAACACAAACCGGACCTTCAACTTTTTGACCGGTAATCTCGGTTATCACACCGCGCATCATTACCGTCAGGGTCTGCACTGGTCGAAGCTTCCCGAGTTGCACGAAAAAATTAAGTCCCGGATTCCACCGGCATTGATTCGTGACTCCAGATTTGTTCTGGCTAATGCTTGAGCAGCATTCAATAAAAAATCTTCTTCGATGACTTGCGAGCATGGGCATTCGAACACATTCTCGCAAAACGGCTTGAATTATTGCTGCGTCTTTTCTGATATTGCTTTGCATGCGACCTATCAGGTTGTATGTCCGCTAATAACCAGGACCAGATATTTTGAGACGGACAAACTGTAATTAAACCTGGGCAACCCGCCGGTCATAATTCTTTAAGCCTGGTCGTGATTAACCGACTAATGTCTATTCCGAGTCAAAGAATTCACTAAGATCGGATAATTCATTTGCCGGAAGACGCTGCGGAATCTGCCCGGCTACAGGGTGATTAATTATCTTGTTGCGCCGTTCAGACTTTGGCAGAGACTTGATTCCGACCAACGAAGGTCCGCGACCTTTTGCGCCATGGCAGTAACCGCAGTTGTATTCGAACACCTGCTCACCGCGTGCAACTGCTTGCGGACCAGTGAGCGGCCTGTCGCTTTCGGGTGAACAGGCAGTTGCCAGCAATGCCCCGCAAAACAGGATTCCGAACAAGACTGACACAGTCCACCGAGCAGAACAGTCAACCTGATTCATGGATTCACCTCTTAAATGATTAATTGTAACTATCGCCAACTCACCATAAATCCCAAGGCGAGCCACAAGCTTATCTTCAAGCTATATTGTAGCGCGCTCTCCGGTAATGACTGATTTAAAGGATATTTCAATCGATACTTTCAGGATCCGAATCTTTTAAGAAGGTATGTATTGATCAGGCGGAATAAATCGCCTCGCCCGGAAACACCGGGCCGTCGACGCAGACTCGCTTCATGGCCGGCCCTTCAGGGGTTTGCACCTCAACGGCGCAACCGGCGCAACCGCCGACCCCGCAGGCCATGAATTCTTCCAGGCACAGTTGTGACGGCAGGCTGAACGAGCTGGCCAGTTTTGCGACGGCCGCGAGCATCGGTTCGGGACCGCAGGCGTATACCGTGATCTTTTTGAGCGCTTCGTCCGCCTGTGTGGCCAGCCATTCCCTGGCCAGCTCCGTGACGAAGCCGTCATAACAGCCGGCGAAGCCCGAATTCGTGGCCAGCCGGCATGGGATGCCGGAAGCATCGAGCAGCGCGATGGATTGACTCGTGGCCGGCGGTGCGCCGGGCAGGTCCGTCCGGCTGTCGACGAGTTTGAACGGGAACGGCAGTTCGGAACCAAAGAAGGCAACGGCGTTTGTGTCGCACCAGTCCCCGGCCTCGATGCGCTCGGCGAGAAAAACCAGCGGCGGGATACCGACGCCGCCGCCGATCAGCACCGCGGTCGGGCGGTCTGCATCCGGTGCAAAGCCGTTGCCGATCGGACCCATGATGCTAATGCGTTCGCCCGGTTTCGCCGCGGACAGCGATTCCAGTCCTTGCCCCATGACTTTATACAAAACCTCGATCCAGCCGTCGGCCGGATTGCTGCGCATGATCGACAGCGGTCGGCGCATCGGAATGTCTGCGGCGCATTGAATGTGTACGAAACTGCCCGGCCGGGCGCGCTCGGCGCAGCGCGGTGCGGCGAGACGCAGGACATACTGGTCGTCCGGATAAGTCTCGTGCTGCAGGATACCCGCGTCTTCGACGCAGATCGTGTTGCGGTGCTCGCGGGTCATGTTCTGGTGATCGTCGCGAGTATGGCCATGCGGACGGCGAGGCCGTTCGTGACCTGCTGGGTAATGGCGCTTTGTGGCCCGTCGGCGACGCTGCCTTCGATTTCGACGTCACGGTTCATCGGTCCCGGATGCATGACGATGGCATCTGGTTTGGCCAGTTTCAGCCGTTTTTCGGTGAGTCCGTAGGCCTCGAAATATTCGTGACTCGTCATCAGGCCCGACTTTTCCTTGATGCGTTCCTTTTGTATGCGCAAGGTGACGACCGCATCGGTGCCTTCAATCGCGCCGTCGATGTCTTCGGTGAGTTCCATGCCCGGATAATTTGCCGGGTCCGGCGCCAGTCCCGGCGGCGCGACGAGACGTATCGCGTTGTTGCCGACGATTGCCAGTCCTTCGGTCAGGGAGCGCGCCACACGCGAGTGCGCAATGTCGCCGATGATCGTGATCGTCAGATCGTCGAGTCTGCCCTTGTGCTGGCGAATCGTCAGCATATCGAGGAGCCCCTGGGTCGGATGAGATATATCCGATTCGCCGGCGTTCAAAATATTAATGTGTTGCTCGACCTTGTTCGCGATCAGGGCCGGTATACCGGCCGAAGCATCGCGAACAACGAATATGCCGACGCCCATTGCCTGCAGCGTATAAATTGTGTCGAGAATGCTCTCGCCTTTTTTTCTCGATGACATATTGACGTCGAGGTTCAGAACATCGGCGCTCATTCTCTTCGCGGCGAGTTCGAAGGACGCCCGTGTTCGTGTACTGGCCTCGAAGAACAGGTTTGCAACGGTACGTCCGGCCAGACAGTCGTCGCGCGCGGGAACCGCACCGGTGGGCCGCACGTAATTCTGGGCACGGTCCAGGATAGCGACAATCAGGGTGCGATCGAGTCCCTTGAGATGCAGCAGATGTTTCAACTGACCCGATGGCGTGAGCTGGTCTGTGGTGATGACTTCGTGGTCCATTTTTTCGTTAATCAGTTTTCGCGCAGCCATGCCTCGGCAATCAGTTTCGCCGACAGGCTGTCGATGTCTTCGCGACGTATCTTGCGGCGTCGCTGACCGGTGCGACGCTGCTCGGTCAGCATCATCCGGGCTTCCATCGAGGTCAGGCGTTCATCCACCTGGTCTACCGGTAATCCGTATCGTTCACAGAGCCCGAGCCCGAAACTGACGGCCAGCCCGGTCAGTCGGGATTCCGAGCCGTCAATATTATAGGGCACACCGATCACGAGTGCGTCGGGGGTCCATTCACTGATTAATGCCGCAATATCGTGATGAACGGCTTCGGTATCGCGGGCATGCAGGGTTTTCAGCGCGGCGGCCGACCCGGTCAGCCGGTTGGCAAACGCGACACCGATGCGTTGTTCACCAAAATCGAACGCCAGCGCGGAATCGTTTTTGTTTTTGTCGTTTATCGCTGAATGATTCCGGGGTCAGGCGTGGCCGGCTTCGGGGCCGATCATGGACATGTCTACACCGAGCAACCGGGCGGATTGCTGCCAGCGGTCCTCGAACGGGGTATCGAAAATAATCTGCGCATTGGCTGGGGTATTGAGCCATGCATTGGCCAGGATTTCGTTCTCGAGCTGGCCGGCGTCCCAGCCGGCGTAACCGAGTGCGACGGTGGCGCGCCTGGGACCGCGCCCGTTCGCCATCGCGATCAGGATATCCCGTGAAGTCGTGACCTGAATCGAATCCTTGATGGTCGTCGAGTTTTCCCAGTGCTCTTCGTTCTCATGAATGACGAATCCGCGTTCCATGTGCACCGGACCGCCGAGTAATACCGGTTGCCCGGACACTTCTTCGTCATAGTCTTTGAGTTCGAGTTGGGCAAATACGTCACCGAGATCGATATCGAGCGGCCGGTTGATGACGAGTCCGAGCGCACCCTGATCGCTGTGTTCGCATATATAAGTAACGGTCTGTGCGAAGTTCGGGTCTGCCATCGCAGGCATGGCGATGAGCAGGTGTCCGGCGAGGTTGTTGGATTCATCCATCGGTTCGGCTTCTATAGTCGCGAAGAAATGAGGCTGTCGGTAAATCGCCATTCATAGGCAAAACGCAGAACATCGTACTCGGCACGCAGAAATTCCGGGAACGGGTCGAATGGCGCTGAAATTTTCACGATATTGATCGCATCCTGATCGAGTGTGCGGATACCCGACGAGTTGCGGATAATCACTTCGTTCAGGTTACCGTCGGCATCGATCGCGACTTCAAGGGTTGGAAATCTTGTCAAACCCTTGCTTTCGGCGGCGTTCGGGAAGTTCAGCGTGCCGATGCGTTCGATGCGATTCTTCCAGCGGCTCAGGTAAGCGGCGATCCGGGCCTCACGGGTATTTGCACTGATGATCAGTTCGCGTGGCTCATGGTCGCTGATCAGGGTTTTCGGTTCGGGCTTGTTAACAATTTCTATCGCGTTCGTCTCACCCTCGAAAGAACGCGCTTGTTCCTGTTCGTTGAATTTGCGATCGTTACGCCGTTCCGGGATCGTCAGGCGGGCCGATAGCGACCGGGCCACGATCGTTGGTCGGTCCTGCATTTCGGCGGGTTCGGACTGGCGCTGATGTTGCTGACCCGTTTGCTCGGGTCCCAGCGCCTGGGCCGGCTGCATCTGGTTCATGGCCGTCTGCAGTTGCATCGGAATGCTGGTGTTGCCTGCGCCGACCCTGTTCTGCTGT
>Ga0255052_10003370_pt1 | contig 11138 bp, 8 predicted proteins | sample JV7_2_21_MG_FD_188632 | JGI IMG/M metagenome (GOLD analysis project Ga0255052, IMG submission 188632) | Seawater microbial communities from Jervis Inlet, British Columbia, Canada - JV7_2_21 | ecosystem: Environmental > Aquatic > Marine > Inlet | place: Canada: British Columbia | collected...
TTCTCATATTATACCTTTGGTTCACTGCAAGATTCTCAGACTCAGCAAGCCCGTCCTGAGCCACAAGCACATCAAGATCAGTAGCTGCACCCAAGTCGAACTGGATCCTTGCCAGCCGGTAGTTCTCTCTGGCATTTTCCTGACTTGAATCAACGAGATCCTTCTGAGCCTCCAGGGACTCAAGCTCCCTGTATGCTACCTCCACCTCCAAATCAGCCGCCTTCAGGCGCTTGGCGTGATCTTCTTCCGACTGCCTGACTTTTGAGAATGCCTCTTTAGTCTGAAGCCTGACCAGCCCGCCCTGGAAGAAAGGCCATTCGAAGTTGAGTGATACCTGTCTTTCCGGTACTGTTGGAACCTGATCCGAGTACTGCGTGTATGAAGCGGAAAGATCAATGTCCGGATTCCCACCAGCCTTTACAAGATTGGCCTCCTGCTCGGTGAACCTCACGAGTTCTACAGATTGCGCCAAGTCCGGCCTGTTATCCCTTGCCTTTAATACGTATTCATCAAGTTCAAGCCTGATCAGTTCCACATCAGGAGGCTGTTTGATCTTCACCTGGCCTTCGACATCCAGCAGTTGTGCAAGCCTCTTTTCGGCCAAAAACAGATCCTTTTGAGCCACCACCCTGTCCCTTTCAGCAGCAGCCAGGGCGACCCTGGCTGAAAGGACATCTGTTTTGGAGACCTGCCCAATTTCGAATTTCGCCTGGGAAGACCGCAGTTGTTCTGTGACACGGGCAATTCTCTTATCTACCAGGACAAGGAGCTCTTCTGCCGCCAGTACATCGTAGGTCCTGATGAGTAGACCTAACAATACACTCTGCTTGGCAAAGTTCAATCCGTATTCCGCGGCTTTCAGGGAGATCTCGGCTCCCCTCTTAGCGGTCCAGACCCGACCTCCGTTGTACAGGGTCTGATCAAGCCTGAGTCCCCAGGATGTATTATCCAGCGTCGTGCCGTCTTCATAATATTGCTTCGAGGCGCCGGCTGTTGCAGTGAGTTTTGGAAAAAGAACGGTTATGGCCTGCTTTTTAAGGAGCCGCGCCTGCTCGAGATCCTCTATAGCAATACGTATGTCATTGTTCGCTTCCAGAGCTTGTTTGTAGGCTTGGCGAAGATCGAATGTAACTTCAGCAGCAATTGCTTTGGCAGGAGCCAAAATCGTACAAAATAAGAGGATTGCTAATAAAAGAGCTGATATCAAACCATGGCCGCTTCTTAAAAGTTGTCTTCTGGCTGTTACTTTAACCATTCCATGATCCTCCACAATCATATGTATGGATTGCAATTTGAGCTAGTTTCCGGTGGCCAAACTCTGGCTACAGAATTCCACAACCTCGGAAGACAGATCCGGTACCTGCAAAAGCCCATGTGCCTGCGTGTGGTGAATCCCCTTTATGAGGATGTACAGGAGAAAGGCAGTCTTGTGCGGGTCAACCTGGCGTATGCTTCCGTCTGCCTGCCCCCTTTCGATACAATCTCTTTTAACATCTATTATCTGGTTCATCAGGTTGCTGAAGTGATCTTGCAGATCACCGGCTTCATGCTGTAGAACCCTGGTCTCTCTGAAGGCCACCGTAATGGATTCAGTCCTGTCTGTCAGGAAGTCAAGACTGAACTTCAGAACCCTTTCCAACGCGTCCCATCCAGTTCCGGGGCCTAGAGCAGCTTCCCTGATCCCTTTGACGTATTCTGTAACCAGTTCGTCGCAGATGGATATGAGAAGGTTCTCCTTGCTCTTGAAATGGTGAAAGACGGTTCCCTGTGCCACTCCGGCTTTCCGCGCGATCTCCGAGGTCGCGGTTCCATTAAATCCCTGTTTCGCAAAAAGCTCTGTTGCGGCTTCTAATATGTTCTCTTTCCTCGACATTTCCCTGCTCCCCCCTAATTTTTTGGCCACCAGACTGACTGATTAGTCAGTCAACATACAGGAAATATTTCAATTGTCAACCCTTTTGCAATATTTATTGCGGGCCAGCCCAGGGCCAGAGTCCAAAGACCAACGTCCAATGTCCAACGTGTATTGATCCAAGGTCCCCTTCGGCTAATATAGCCACGCTCAGGGCAGGCAATGTCCAAGACCCAAAATCGTGATGCGTAATGAGTAAAACAGGTTACCGTAGAACTTCATCAGGCTCCTGGTATCTGTGTTAGAATGATTAAATCATCTACAAATTCAACGCACCCATTGAGGGGCGCCCAAATCAATGACTTGCACCGCAAGTTGTTGATTTGAATTGAGGAGGAGGTTATGAAAAAGAAGTATAAGTTTTCAACAAGATGTGTTCATGAAGGAGAGATGAAGGGATCTGAGGGAACACCACATACGCCCATTTATAATTCCACTACATTCGGGTTCAATTCCACAGCCGATCTTCTCGACGTTGTTGAAGGGAGGAAGGAAGGTAATCTATACACCCGATACGGCCTCAACCCCACCATCAGGAGCCTGGAGGTCAAGCTTGCCAGCCTTGAAAATGCTGAGGCCGCCCTGGTCTTCGCCTCTGGCATGGCTGCTGAAGCTGCCCTTTTCTTCGCCCATGGACGGGACGGGATCGTCTGTATCGGAAATGCCTACGGCGGCACCCTTGAACTGCTTACAGAACAGCTCCCTCTCGTGGGGATTTCCACCTACCTGCCTCTTGGGGGAGATGTTGACAAGCTCGAAGAGGTTATGAAAAACAAACCCGGGCTTGTATTCTTCGAAACACCCACAAACCCGACTATGGAGATATTCGACATAAGGAGCATCTCGGAGCTTGCCCACTCATATGGAGCCATAGTGGCCATAGACAACACATTCGCATCCCCGGTGAACCAGCTTGTACTTGCCCTTGATGCAGACATAGCAGTCCACAGCGCCACCAAATATCTCGGAGGCCACAGTGATATTACCGGCGGAGCTATTATGGGCTCGAAAGAGCTCATCGAACCGATAATGGGCTGGCGGAAGAATCTGGGCCAGATGATGGCTCCGGAGACAGCTGCCCTTCTGTCAAGGAGCCTTCGAACGCTCCCGATCCGCGTTCGGCAGCAGAACGAAAATGCAGCAGCAGTTGCCGAGGTTATGGCAAAGCATCCCCGAATATCCCGTGTGCTTTATCCGGGGCTGGAAGGATTTCCTCAACACGAACTGGCAAAGTCCCAGATGTCAGGCTTCGGCGGTATGCTCACACTTGAGATCGACGGCACTGGCAAGGAGGCTACGAAGGTGGTCGACAACCTGGAGCTGATATTGATCGCTCCCAGTCTCGGCGGTGTGGAGAGCCTGGCTACGCAGCCCATTACTACAACCCACCACGGACTGACACCCGAAGAGCGTGGAAAAAGAGGGATCACAGATTCAATGATCCGCTTCTCCATCGGCATGGAGGATCCTGAGGATCTGATCGCGGATTTGAGTAATGCGTTGAGTAAAATATAGGGAGTAGAACATTAGAGCATTGGAAATTGGAGATTGGAGAATAGAAATTGGAAATTAGACATTGGACCTTGTCTGCCCTGAGCTTGCCGAAGGGGACATCGGACCGGCTCGCAGATCACTGCTCTGCGAGCTTGACCACTTCTTCCGCTATTGCCATCGACGCCGTCAGGCCCGGCGATTCGATGCCGTAAAGGTTGACCAGCCCGGGAATGCCATGAGTCTCCTGTCCCTGGATCATGAAATCGGCGGCCTCCTCATCAAAACCCACGATCTTTGCCCTTATGCCCGAATAGTCCGGATTCAACCCTCCGTCCGGAATACCCGGCCAGTACCTTCGTATCGATTCGTAGAAGGAATCGGCACGCCCCGGGTCCACAGCATAGTCCACGGAATCAACCCACTCCGTATCAGGTCCGAAACGAACCTTGTCTGCAAGATCGTAGGTCAGGTGGATACCCAGGCCATCTTCGTCAGGAATGGGATATATCAGATGTTCAAAAGGGGCGGCGGCCGACAGGGCAAAGTAGCTGCCCTTGCAAATGTAGGATTGCGGGATACTTTCAGCCGGGATCCCCTTTATGGAACGGGCAACAGTTGGGGCGTGCATTCCCGCGCAATTTATAACAGTCCGGCACAGGACGGTCATTGCCTCTGATCCGCCTACATCGAGAACTATTCCGCCGTCCGAGATGTGCCCGCTTTCTACCTTCGTACTCAATACCAGTTCAGCTCCGACATCCTTGCTATCTGCAAGGAACTCCTCCATGAGGTAATGGCTGTCGATGATTCCGGTGGAGGGTGACAGAAGGCCTGCTACGCAATTTAGCTTCGGCTCAATACTGACGGCTTCCTTATTTGTGAGCCAGGCCAGGTCATCTACACCGTTTCGCTCCGCCTGGAATCTGAGCCTTTCAAGTTCATGGATCTCGTCCTTGTCTGAAGCAACTATGATCTTACCTATCCGTTTGTGGTTGATCCCCCGCTCGGCACAATAATCGTATATCAGTTCTTTGCCCTTGACACACAACCTTGCCTTGTGGCTGCCAGGAGTGTAGTAGATTCCGGCGTGGATCACCTCGCTGTTCCTTGATGACGCTTCGTTGCCAATGCCCTCAGTAGCCTCGAGGATAAAAACCTCACGGCCCGATAGCGCCATTTCTCGAGCAACTGCAAGCCCTACAACACCGGCACCTATGATTACACAGTCGAGTTTGTCCATTTTGGGTAGTTCCAATAATCGTAATGCGTAACGCGTGATGCGTAATGAGTAAAACAGGCTATAGGCTAGAGGCGTTGGGCTTTGGGCTTTGGGCTAAAAAAAAGTGCATATAACTATTTTATCGATAAACAGAAGCTCACAGCTCATCGCTCATAGCTCACAGCACAATGCTCCAATTTCTAATGCTCTAATGTTCTACCCCCATACCCCGTTACGCCGATACTCCGATACCATGGCCGGAACCCTGGATAATCAAATGCAATCAGGCCGGGGTTTTGGTGAATCACGAAGCGAAGCTCAAGGGGGTTGCGAAGGCGAGTGATTACACCCAAAACCCCGGCCATTCGAATCTCCAATTTCCAATGCTCTAATTTCCAATGCTCTAATTTCCAATGCTCTAATTTCTAATGCTCTAATTTCTATTGTTCTAATGTTCTACTCCCACACTCCGATACCCATTACCTCCGTGCTCTCCGTGCCTCCGTGGTGAAAACACGTTGGTCGTTGGACATTGCCTGCCCTGAGCTTGTCGAAGGGGACCTTGGTCTTTGGTCACTGACGTGTTTTACATCCCCATCCATCCGGGTTTTCCTTCAGTGAGTAAAACACACCTTCCCCCTCCCCTATCCCATACTGCAACGAGGCTGGCTTCGAAAACAACAAAATCCTGGTGAAAGGGTGCAACTGTCACACCGCCGAAGGTGTGGTTGTCGCCAAAGGCGACGTGGATCGTTCCCAGGATCTTTTCCGATTCCAATACATTATCCGGGCGGGTGGCACCTGGGTTGGTACCTATTCCAAGCTCAGCGATGTTCGTGTTGTTGGGATGGGCAGAAAAAAGATTATCCAACCACCTGACTTCCTCAGGTTCATCTCCCTCCACTGATATTGCCCTACCTTTCTTTACATTTATCGTCAAAGGCGATCTCAGCTTCGACACGTCGCTCCACTCCACCACCAGTTTACCCTCAGCCGTACCCTCAAGGGGTGCCAGGAAGACCTCTCCTGCAGGAAGGTTCCCGAAGGACCCCGGTACTTTGAGCATACCGTCGTCCGCTTTTACAGGACGTCCAGTTACACCCACCACCAGGTCTGTACCGTTAGGTGATTTTATCTCGCATTTATCAGCGCCTTCCATTGCCCTTGCCAGGGTCTGTGTAGATGCAGCCAGCTTTGTCCAGTCAATATCCATGCTGGTGAAGAACATTTCACGCTCAAATAACGGCATGCTTGCATACCTTGCATTACCAAAGGCGGTGAGTAGTTTTCTGAAGCCGGTGTGGCTGGTAGAGTAATGCGTCAAGGCAATAACTGTTTGTACAATTTCGTCTATGAACTCCTCCGTTATGGCTCCTGCCCTCTCCATGTCCTTTTCATCGCCACTCTTTCTCAGGATCCTGCCCAGAACCCCACCCTCTTCCAGCTTCGTGACCCCGCTCTCGCCAAAGGCCGCTTCCCATGCCTCATAGGGCGGTTCCATGCCATGGCCCCCGGCTGGATTGAAGATCAGTGTTTCAGTCCTCGGATGTACCGTTTCAGCCAGGGAGGACAACTCTTCCACCAACTCTGCCGATCCGCCATCAGGTCCCCTGTCACCCAGCAGCAGCAGCCTCTCATTCTCTTTGAGCCCGAGGTTTACTTCAAGCAGAGACCTGAAGGCATCCAGAATGCTCTTGCTTCCCGGTGACATGCTATGCTCCTTTTTCGGGATCACGAAGACCCAACTGCTTGATCTTCCTGTGAAGATTGCTGCGCTCCAGACCCACCTGTCTGGATGTACGCGATATGTTCCAATCGTTGTCGGAGAGACGATCGAGGAAAAAGTCCTTTTCGAACTGTTCCTTGGCATGGCGGTAGTCTATTATACTTATTGCGGTGGAGCTGTCCTTTGGGCCTGGTTTCGGTTCCCTGACAGAAGCAGGGATCAGCTCCAGGTCAATCGTGTCACCTTCCACCAGAATGACAACTCTTTCAACAACGTTTTTCAACTCCCTTACATTACCGGGCCAGGAATAGGAAACCATAGCCTGAAGCGCATTCGGTGAAAATTTTAGTTTCGGCTTGCTGTACTGGGTCCCGAATTCTCTTACGAAATCATTCACGAGCGGTGGAATGTCATCTCTTCTTTCTCTTAGTGGAGGCAGCAGAAACGGGAAAACGTTCAGCCGGAAGAAAAGGTCCTCCCTGAACCTCCCCTCGGCTATCTCTTCATCAAGGTTCTTGTTCGTGGCCGCTATGATTCGGACATCCACCTCCACAGACCTGCTGCCTCCGACTCTCTCGAAACTTCTTTCCTCCAGAACCCTGAGAATCTTGGCCTGAGTCGCCAGGCTCATATCCCCTATCTCGTCCAGAAAGAGAGTTCCGGTGTTGGAGAGGTCGAACTTACCCCGCTTCCTGGAGGTTGCGCCGGTGAACGCACCCCTCTCATGTCCGAACAGCTCGCTTTCAATAAGGGTTTCAGGTATCGCAGCGCAGTTAACCGCAATGAAAGATGCTTGATTTCTCCTGGAGCGTTTATGTATGGCCCTGGCCAGGAGCTCCTTGCCGGTTCCGTTCTCACCAGTTATCAGAACCGATGCCTGTGTGGGAGCAACGATACTCACCTGTTCCATAATCCCCTTCATGACTTCAGATTCTCCCACAAACTCTGCAGTATCGTCATGGGTGCTCCTCAGGGCCCGGTTCTCCTCAACCAGGCTTCTCTGGCTGAGAGCGTTTCTGAGCACAAGGACCAGGCGGTCTATGCTGAGGGGCTTTTCCAGGAAGTCATAGGCTCCCAGCTTTGTAGCCGTGACTGCCGTTTCAATAGTACCGTGACCCGACATTATTATCACTGGCAGGTCCTGATCAAGCTGCTTTATTCCCTTTAGAGCCTCGATACCGTCCATACCTGGCATCCAGATATCCAGGAGTACAGCATCCAGCTTTTCCGAGGCTACCCTTGCAAGAGCTTCCTCTCCTTCCTCAGACTCGATCACTGTATATCCTTCATCCTGAAGTATGGCCTTTACACTTGTTCTAATCCCGCTTTCATCATCTACAACAAGTATCAGCCCTTCGGTATTCTTCACGGCTACCACCTCCTTGACTAACTCCGAGGTCTCGGTTCAATATTCACCGGTATCTTGACAGTAAAAACGCTTCCCACGGGCATATTCATCTCATAGATAATCTCACCACCGTGTTCCTCAACTATCCTCTGGGTAATGGCCAGCCCGAGTCCGGTACCTTCCTTCTTGGTAGAAAAATAGGGTTCGAAGATCCGATCATAAAACTCCTCGTCAACACCCGTACCTTCATCTGAAACTGAAATGGAAACCGTACCCTCATCCACCAGAAGCTTTGTTGTAACAACTACTCCTCCCTCACCCCTGTCCTTCACAGCCTGATAAGCGTTCTCCAGCAAGTTTATCATCACCCTTCGTATATGCTCCCTGTCGTAACTGATCTCGGGAATGTCCTGTTCCAGATCCATCTCCAGGCCGTCCGCCAGCTCTTTCCTTCCCGAAAACAGGGTAGCTGCCTCCCGGATAGTTTCATTGATATTACTGGTTACAGGCTGTAGCACCGGAAGTCTGGCAAACCTTGAAAACTCGTCCACGAGACCCCTCATGCCTTCCACCTCGCGGATAATGGAATCCGTGCATTCGGTGAGCAGATCCTGTCTATCACTCTCCAGTGTCCCTTCCAGGCGCCTTCGGAGCCTTTCCGCAGAGAGTTTTATTGGCGTCAGGGGGTTTTTTATCTCATGAGCGATCCGTTTGGCCACCTCAGACCAGGCAGCTTTCTTCTGTGCATCCATCAGTTTCGTCATATCCTCCAGGACCATGACCGTTCCCAGCGGGCTTCCCTCAAGGTCGTCAAGTTTGCTGACGTTTATCAGAAGGACGAGGGGCCTTCCCTGTACTAGAATAGGAATCTCTCTTCTGACCGACCTTGCACCCACACCCTCCAGCTCCGCAAGCAGGCCCTCTATCAGTTTGAAGTGTTCGGGACTCAGCATTTTCGTATAAGACCTGCCGAGGATATCTTCCGATTTGACACCGAACATGATCTCGGCGGCATGGTTAAAGGTATTGACAAGGCCCTCCGGATCGATGGATACGACTCCGGTCCCAACGTTCCTCAGGACTGTCTCGATGTACCTCCGTCTCTCTTCGTTCTCAAAATAGGCCTGTTCCAGATCCTGGTGGGCCTTCTCCAGCTTCTGCCGTCCCGTCTGGAGTTCTTCGGTCATCCTGTTGAATGCCTCGATCAAAATCCCCACCTCGTCGTGTGACTCGCTCTTTATCCTTACAGACAAGTCCCCTGAGGCAACCTTTTCCGTGCCCTCTGCAAGCATCCCTATGGGGATTGTGATACCCCTTGCGAGATAGAACCCAAGCCACGTTGCTGAAAACAGGATAAGCATGGCAAGAACAAGGAGATAAACAACGTAATTCATTTTGATGGGACGTTTTTGCAGCTTCATCTCGGTATATCCCCGATAAGTGACCGCCAGACGATCCGCCTTCGATGAAATATCTTCAGGGAGATGAAGTGATACAACAATGGCGCCCTGTCCTTCAGGTGTCCTGACCGGGGCGGAGGCCTTGATAAACTCCCCTTTTTCCGCGCTTACAATACTGTCGATGACCCTGCCGACTATACCATTCTGCACCAGGCTGCCCCTGGGATCGGTGATCATCTGGGGGACCTGATCATCCCAGGACCGTGCCAGATGTTCACCCGTCGGACCGTATACCTCTACGGAGGAGAGGGCGTACTCCCGCCTCAAGCTCTCCACCTGGTCCTGAAACTCCTTCCCCTCAAGAGTTGTTCCCATCCTCTCGGATACTCTCTGGGCCATTGTCCTGGTCCTGTTGGTCAATGTGGAGTAGTAATTCTGGGTAACTGAAACCGCAGATTCCATTGCCTGTTCCACATCGAGATTGAACCAGAAGTCTATGCTGTCTGTGATAAAACCTCCGGCTACCGAAAACAGGAGGACTGTGGGGATCAGGGTGAAACCCACGAATATGAGAACCAGTTTCGTCCGTAGATGATACCCGAATACCTTCTGGCGACCCTCGTAAAACAGTTTGATCGCGTTTCTGGCAAGAAGGAAGATCAGAACAGTCAACAACAGGACGTTTACGTTGATAAGGAAAAAAACGAAAAGGTTTCCGCCCTTCGGAGTAGCCTGCTGGAGTTCCTTGTAGCGCCCGCCGTAAAAAAGGACCACTATGATAGCCAGCATAAGAACAACAATTACTGTTGTTCTGGTTCTCGCATCCTTTATTCTGAAAGATGGGAGCCTCATATGGCGATCCTCAATATGTAAAGTCTACCTGGTTCCATGGAGTTTCCCTGTTGAAAATGGATGTAAAGAAAAAGAGGTATCCGAAAACCGACGGCAGCTCAGCCGATCTCAATGTGGCCATCACCCTTACCCTGTATCGTTTATCCTTTCTGATTTCCTTTAGTGGATAAAGAGGCCACCTGTAAATACCTTTCATCCAGGCCAGTGCTTCGGCCTCTTCCCTTGTGGTCTTTTCCAGAAGCTCCCCATAGCCCTCCCCTGTGAACTGGTAGATCTGCTTGACAGGATTGTACTGGAGGGTGTGTGTGAGCTTCTCGCTGCGAACCTTTTTTTCCCCGAAAATAGTTCCCTGCCTTGTCAGTTTTATCTTGTAACTGAACGTCAGAGGGACACCGCCCTTCAAGGCTTCTTTCATGAATTCGTCCAGTTCCGCTGACATAGTTGCGCTCAGAAGAACGTCACTCTTCCCTTCCACAAGGTGGATATCCTCTATAACCGGTGTTTCCTTAGCTGCGACAGGCATTGCAGTCGAAACTATTAAAAACGCCAGTAAAGCGATAACTAGTGCAGACAGGTTCTTTTTGGGGGTGTAAATAGCCATCGAGGCAGATTATAGCACCGCAGGGTATTACCTCAAGGAGAAAGTGTTGTATTTTTGCAACACAAAATAAACTTCTTCTCACCACAGAGTCACCCTTCGACAAGCTCAGGGCAGGTAGAGGACACAGAGGCTTGTGATAGGGAGGAGGGAGAAGGAAGGAGTAACGACGTAGCGGGGTATGGGGGTGTGGGAGTAGAACATTAGAGCATTAGTAATTGGATATTGGAAAGTGGAAATTGGAGATTGGACACCATTGATAAAATAATTAGCCTGAAGTTTGTTGGATTGCCATGTCTAATTTGCAATTTCTATTTTCCACTAACAACGCGTCACGCATCACGATAACTACATTCAAGCAAGTCATTCACCATCTAAATTAGCCAGATTATCCTTAATCTTCTCAACGAAAGGCTCAACAGTAGAAAGATCCACTCGGTCGAACCCGAGAGGCTCCTTTCCTATCCGTTCATAGAAGGCAAGTATTCTGACCCTGTCTTCCTCGTTCAGGTCGTCCATTATCATCCTGCCGCTGAACACAGCCGTCACAGCGGGCTCTTTCGGCAGTAGAGATATGAGTTTCTCGAGA
>Ga0255052_10003371_pt1 | contig 11138 bp, 8 predicted proteins | sample JV7_2_21_MG_FD_188632 | JGI IMG/M metagenome (GOLD analysis project Ga0255052, IMG submission 188632) | Seawater microbial communities from Jervis Inlet, British Columbia, Canada - JV7_2_21 | ecosystem: Environmental > Aquatic > Marine > Inlet | place: Canada: British Columbia | collected...
AGGCTAAGGCTAAAAAAGAAGATTTTAAACATGCAAAAAAGATGACAAGTATAGCAGAAAAAGAAGAAGATGCTTTAACAAAAAAAGTAGAACAGGAAGCAAAGGAAAAGATGAGAAAAGCTCAAGTAGATGCAGGAGTAGGTGTTGGTGGTGCAACAGAAACAGCAAAGAAAATCTTGAAGGGTGTTAGTAAATTCTTTTCAATAACACCAAATGATATAAGACCACCAGTATCAACAGGAATGGGTTCTGGTAAAACTCCATTTGGTAAAGCTAATCAAAAAATATCTGCTGATAGAAAAACACCATCACCAGATGCTCTTAATGATGTTAAAAAGGACATGATGAGGTCTGTAGATTCAGATTCAATTATAGCAGTAGTTGAAAATAAAGAAAAACTTATAACATTTGCTAATAATTTAGAACATGATATAGACCTTTTGGATGTTATTCATGATAAAAAATCAAGAGAATTCAAAACTGAAGAAAGGAAAGATGAAAAGTTGTTTAAAAATGATTATAGAAAAGCAAGAGATGAATTAAGAAATGAAGTTGATATTATAAAAACAACTGGTCAAATGGAACATGAGATTAAATCTGAAGTTGAAAATCTTAAGGTAGGGTTTGAGTTTAATACAGAAAAGTTAAAAAATGCATTAAGGACTCAAAAATTACAAAATCGTGCAGATTTGAAATATGTAGATGATTTGAAAGACGATTTGAATAGTCTCCACAAACAAACAGATAAAAGAATCAAAATGATGGTAGCAAGTGGACATAAGAAGTAGGAGAAATTAGTATGAGCAAAAAAATAATAGCATATACAATGGTATTTTTAATGGCAATGAGTTTTGGCTCAATAAACGTTTTAGCAGATGAGTTTGGTAGTGTACCAGTTGATATAAGTAATGATTATATTGATAGTGAGCCAGTTGTTTGGAATACATATGTAGTTTGGACAAGAGGACTTGATTTAGATGTTGGTGGTACTATTACAGTTGATGAACCTTCTTGGATTATGGTTTATAACACTATTTCTGAAGAAGCTTGGAATATAACACCACATGTTGGTGCTGGATTTTTAGGAGGCTCATCTTATTATCATGCTCAAAATCCAGATATATATGGGGATAAAATAGTTTATCAATATCAACGTAGTGTAACCTCGGATGATACAGGTCTTAGTATGTATAATATTACAAACAATGAAACATGGGTTGTTCCAATTCCAATGACTTTTACATCTGGAGGTTTACAAAAAATTTATGGAGATTGGATTTTCTCAACACATTATGGTACATATAGAATTGGTGTTATTTATAATTATAAAACTGGAGAATATTATGAAGTTAGTGATATACATAGACCATCTACAGGAATTGGAGCTATATCAATGAATGGTAAATATGTAACATGGACAGAAAATTTTTACTCTGGAGTAGTTTTACAAACTCAAGCAGTTATGATATTTAATTTAGATAATTTAAAATCTATACAATTATATGCAGATGATAAAGTTGGAAACCCAACAAGGTTAAGGACACCATCAGTTTATTATGAGACAATAATATTTAGTATTTTAGATACAACACCAACATTATCATATAATTTATATAGTTTTGATTTATCTACTGTAAATTGGTCAGCAATTAGTGGAAATATACATGCTCCAACTACACTTTTATGGGCAAATATGGAAGGAAATATAACTGAAGTTTCTGTTGATTTTACTAATGATACTGTCAGTTCTTCAATTTGGATAAATAGTGTTTATTATCAAAAATCAACAGAGTCTGGAAAAATATATAAATATGATATAAGAACAAATTCAACAATCACAATTCTTGATATACCTTATACTGTATATCTTGGAGATATTCATTATGATAAAGTAGTCTGGTCAGATGATAGGGCTGGAGAATTTAATATTTATCGTTTAACAACAAATATGGAAAGTTTCAGTGATATATTAATTCTTTCAATTCCAGTAATATTTATAGGAATAGTAATAGCATTATTCTGGAAAGCATTTAGTGGTGGATTAGGTGGAATGTCTTGAAGGGTTGGTATGGAAATAAACAAAAACACTCATTAGCATCAAGAGGTATTAAATCAAAATATCAATACAAGTCGAGTGGAAAACCAAAACTTGCTATAGGATTACCAAGTTATACAAAAGAAAGAATAGGACATTTATCAGAATTAGCTCAGGGAAAGGAATGGATAGCAGAATTAAAAATGATGAATGGTGACATTATAATTGATGATATACAAATTTCAGATACAGTAGACCAGTCATTTTTACACTGGACAACTGGTGACGAAGAAACAGATGTTGGATATATTCATTATCATCCAGCAGAATTAATTCCAGAATTTTCAGCACAAGATTTTGTTCTTGCAATTAATGTTCATGAAATGAGGGAACATAAAGATATTCATCCATATACACTAATGGGTTTAGTATATCCATTGGGTGACAAATTAGAAATTGTAATTTATGCAATTAATCCTAAAAAGGGAAGAAAGAAAGATTTTGAGGGCAAAATGCTTGTAGAATCTGATATGAAAGAAACCTTAGATAAAATGAAAGCCAGTAAAGAACTTTTAGAACTGAGGGAGGTCAATGAAAGAAAGTAAAGATTCTTTAGTTGGCAAAACAGGTCTTACAAATGGTGAAATAAAGGAAAGAATGACCAGAAGGTATCAAAGAGGATTAACAAACGGTGCTGGTAAAGGTGGTTTTACAAACGGTGCTGGTAAAGGTGAACAAGGTTTCACTAATGGAATGGCTGAAAGGGGTTTCACTAATGGAATGGCTGGAGATGGAATATCTGATAAAATTGAAACTCCATATTATAGACGTTCAAAAAAGAATAAAACAAGAAAAATAATATCTTTTGGAATAATATTGTTATTTATATTTTCAGCAGTTATGCTTGGACAAGAATCAATATATGAAAATTATTCTGAAATAGATGGAAATTTTGATAACTGGCAAGACCCAATAAATCTTACTTTTGCTAAAATGGATATTATTAAAGATGAAAGTACAATGACTATTCATTTAAAGAGAGATAATATGTTTATTGGTGATGGTGAAAAAGCAGATAGTTATCTAATATTTATTGATGATAAGACAAGAGTAGATGGATTTTTGTTAGGATATGAAAGTTATGAATATTACATAGAAATTTATGGAACAAATAATACACTTGAGGGTGCTAAATGTTATCAATTTGACGAATCAAGAGCAAATTATGATTGGAATGGGTTTAATTCAAGATATAATACAGTAAATTTAAGAAGAGCTTTTGATTCAAACAATATAGAAATGGAAATTAAGAGTGTAATGCTTGGAAGAACAAATTTATCAGATATAAGTTTATTAGTGTATCATTTTTATCCAAATACTAATTTTGAATATAGCCAAGTAATTGATGTTAATAAGGATGCAACATATGGTGAATACCATCTTGGAACAAGAAATGAATATGCATCAAATTATATTCAAAACATAGAAGATGAAACATTAACAATTAATACAATACACTCGTTAGCCTATTCATATATTCCATATAAAGTTAAAGTAATTAAAGAACAAAAACCAATAGTTTCAACAACCAACCAAAATACAACTACAACTACAAATAATACTTATATTCCAATTAAGGAACATAATATGTATACAAATCTTACAATAGAATATGAAGGAAAAGGAGAAGATTTAATCAGACAATGTGGTGGAACTGTAATAAGTTCTACTCTTAAAAATGTAACAATAAGTGATAAAGGTTATTTAATTAATAATGTTAATAAGACTGTAAAAAAGTGTATTATTAATGGTGAATTTGGTTACGAAGAAGTTTATAAACAACAAACCAGAGCATCATTACAGTTTAATAATATACCTTTGTTAAATTCTGGAGAAGAACCAAGACCATTTCAAACAGTTGGAACAAACACAGATTTAGAAGCAAGACCCACATCACTATATCTGGATGGTGGAGTTACAATTGATGGGGATATTGGTACTTTTTTAACTCATACCGAATGGTATCCAAGTGAATACTATTTCGTAAATGTTGCAAGTAATGATTTGGATGTAGGCGTAATGATGGATAGGGAATATCTTTATGTCTATCTTGATAATTATCAACAAACCCAAAACAATACACAGGATTTAGGAGAAATTTACTTTGATACTTGGCATGATGAAAACACATCCCCTAACAATGCATCTTACAAAAAGATTCAATTAACAGCAGGGGGAACTTTAAGGTATGCCGAAGGTTCAGGAACAGGTTGGTCAGCACAAACTATTCCTTCAGGTTGGGAAGCTGGACAATCGTATGTTGGTGGCTCAACAGACCATCAGTATTATGAATTTAAAGTTCCATTAGATGATTTATCGGTATCTGGAACATGGGATGACCATCTGGATGAAATAGGGTTTGGAGCAAGAGTAAAAGATGGGCAAGGTACTGACCAAACTACTTGGTATCCATCACAATATTATTTAGGGGATACTCCACCAACCCAATATGAAGATAAACCTGATGAGTGGGGGGATATAATTTATACAAATTATACAGTTCAAGTTAATCAGGATGATATTGTAACACCAACAATAGATGGAGAATTAGACGAAACAGAATGGGATACATTAGCTAATAATATAACAGTTGATGCAACACAAGATATGAATATATATTTTATGATGAATGAAACTTATCTTTATTATGGGTGTATTATGTTAGGGGATACAACTGAAGATGCTGGAGATTTTGCACAAATATTTTTCTGTCCAGAACCAACAGGAGAGTTATATCCAGATGTTGATGAATTTGGATTTTCTTTAAGTGGTGATAACACAACTCAATATTATATTGGTACAGGTGCAGGATGGACAGGAACTACAACGCCTACTGGTTGGGTTGCAAAAGCAGGATTTACAAATGGTTATAGGTCTTGGGAATTTCAAATTCCTGTATTTAATTTAACTTCATTTGATAGTTTTAATGAAACTGGAGAAGAAATCATATTTTTGGTAATGACAACAGATAGTGGTGGTGGATTTACTTTACAATACCCAGATTATTATGGAGGAAGTCATGATATGAGATTTGACCCACAAGCTTGGGTACATATGATGGTTATAATACCAGAATTTGATAGTCCATTAATTGTATTTTGTGGAATACTTTTTATTAATATATTTATATTTACAAAGATAAGAAAAGACAAAAGGAGTGGTGAAGATGAAGATAACTAAAAGATTTCACATAATTAATATAATAATATTCTTTTCTTTAATTCTTTTACCATTATCAGTTTTAGCTTCAGTTCCAACAACAACAGATTTTGATAGACACAATGAATATCCAACAGATGGGTTTAGGGATGGAGGATATTATGCTGTAAGAGATAATTCATCTATTATGGGATATATGAACATGTCTCATACTGGTGGAACACCATCATTTGAAATTGAAACATATAATATTCAAAATGTTACTCTTGATTTTGATTTAATGTTTGAAAAACGTTCATTTTTGTTTGGATGGGCAACTGTAACTTGGGAAGATGCAGTTGATTCACTTGGAAATGATATTTTTATAAACATAACGACAGATGGAACTTTAAACAGTATGAGATTTGTAGACCAGCCAAATGTATGGGTTAGAGTTTGGAAAAACAATACAATTTACAAAGGTTGGGAATTACTTTCAGATGTTGAGCTTGATTCAACAGGATTTAGTGCTGGAACATATGAAATTATTATAGAATTTCAAGATTCAATGACGATTTATGATATCTTAAGTTTAGTATTACAAGTTATGATTGTTGTTGGAATAATATTATTAATAATTAGGTCATTGAGAAGTGTGTTATTTGGTGATGATGGTAACTATTACAGGAGAGCTTGGAAATGAGTAAAGGATGGCATGGAAACAAACAGGCTCATTCATTAGCCTCTAAGGGCATTAAATCAAAGCCAATTAACTTAGGCAATAGGAAGTATGGGTGGAAAGTAAAATGGAAGCAAGAGGACAAGAATGGTACTATGATTGAATTAAACGAAGTGTTTGAAACAAAAAGAAAAGCAAAAGTTCATATTGAAAAACTTTTAATATCAGCAGAATCTATTGACAAGCCAATTAATATAATTAATATTGAAGAGGTGAATAAATGAAATGGATAAACAAAGATAATAAGAACTTAAAAGTTGGAATTATGTTTATAGGTTGGATGTATTTAATAACAGTTGTTGTAAATGTATATTATGTATTTTTTACAGCTTATAATTCTAATTTAAAAATGACTCAAGTTGCTATAAATATTTATGGTGAAGCAAATTTGGAAGTAGTTGTAATGATATTTGGAATAATACCAATATCATATTTATTAATTAATCAATTTATACATATAAGAAATACATATCATAATGATAAGGTGGTGGTGACACAATGAAAAAAATTTTTGGAATAGCATTAGTAATAATGTTAGTGATGACCAGTTTTATAGGAGCAATTAGTGTAATTGGAATGGAACAGACTGAAATTATAGATAGTAAACCAATTGAGAATAAGATTCAAGGTATAACAATAACTATTTTAAATGAAACTACAGATTTTGAAGGAACAATAAGAAAAGGATATACATTACCAAGTGGTGATACATGGCAAGTACAAGCTGGTTTAAGGGTCAAAGAAGATTACGTTGTAACTACATCATTTTATGAAGACCGTTGTTATATGTCATTTGATACAAGTAGTATACCAGATAATGCAATTATACTTTCAGCAACACTTGGAATAAGTTATGATACAAAAATAATAACTGGTGCTGGTCAAGACTATAATATGAGATTAAAATATTATCCTTCTGCTGGTTTAGGTAGTTCTTTATCTACAAATGATTGGAATGTTACTGGTGCTATAATAGGTACAATGGTAAACACAGCAAGTAGTTATGGATATTATACAGTAAATGTTACACCAACATTAAGTGTGATAAGTGACTCTCAATACTCATTACAAATTCAAAATCCAAAAATTCCATTTTTAACAGCTTATAAAAGTTCATTCTTCTTTTCAACTGCCAGTTTAAATATTACATATATAGTAATGACACCAATTCGTATAGACTCAGATGCTGGTTTTAATACTACAAATGGAGTAACTGCTGGAACAGGAACATCTGGAGACCCATATATAATTGATAATTGGAACATAAATGCAACTGGATATGGTTGTGGAATTTATGTAGGTAATACTACTAAACATTTTGTTATTAGAAATTGTACAGTTTATAATGCAAGTGGTTATGTTGGCACACAATATTATTATAATAATGGAATATATTTACATAATTTGGATTATTCAATAATGTTGAATAATTCTATTTATAATAATCGCATAGGAATTTATGCATCTTCTATAAATGGTTATAATAATATAACAAGAAATAATATATCAAATAATACTTGGGAAGGAATTTACTTGGATTCTACAATAAATTGCACAATAAACAATAATACTGTGTCTAATAATAATTATGCTGAAATTCATTCACCATCATCATCTAACAATAATACTATAATGTACAATAATATATCATCTATAGAATCTGGGGTTGGTATTTACTTGGAAGATTCTTCTGATAATAATGTAACTGGAAACAATATATCAGGTGGTCTTGGAATTTATTTAGAAGAAAATTCACATTTTAATAATATAATTGATAATAATGTAACTGCATCATTTTCCACAGTTAATGGAATTTCTTTAGGTGGTTTTGGTTCACCATTAACATCACCCCATAATAATACAATATCGAATAATAGTGTAAATAGTGCTAATGGAATATATCTATCCACATACGCACAAAACAATACTATAACTTACAATAATATATCAGGAAATGGTAATGGTAATGGAATCTTTTTAGAAGTATTTTCAAATAATAATACCATATCAAATAATAATATAACTGGCAACGTTTATGGAATAGAAATAGCTGGTTCAAGTTATAATACTCTTTACCATAATAATTTAATTAGTAATAGTGTTAATGCAGAAGATAATGGAATTAATTATTGGAATAGTACATATCAATTTGGTGGAAATTATTGGGATGATTATACTGGAGTAGATATTTATCATGGAATTAATCAAGATAAAATAGGTTCAGATGGAATTGGTGATTGGTCATATAATTTTACAACAGGTAATGATTATTATCCATTAATGAATCCAATGGAAACAAATAATACTCCATTAGCAGATGCTGGTGTTGATTTATGGACAGCAAGAGTACATCATGTTAATGGAACAAACTCTTCAGATGCTGGTGGAACATCATTAAATTATACATGGAATTTTACATATAGTGCAACACCATATACATTTTGGAATGAATCGTTTGATTTTGATTTTGCAATAACAGGAAATTACACAATAACATTGAATGTGACAGACGATAATGGAAATTATGATATAGATATTATGGTTGTTCATGCAATACCATTAACAGCAGATGCTGGTGCTGATGATATAGCATTAAGAAATGTAAGTTATCAATTTAATGGAACAGGAACACTTGGTAATGTTGTTAATTATACATGGAATTTTACTGATAGTGGTGCAAAAATAATATATGGAGGACAACCAAATTATATATTTACAAGTTTGGGTATATATAATGTAACACTTAATGTAACAGATTTCTGGGGTGATACTGATGAAGACTGGATATTAATTACAGTTGTAAATAATCTGCCAGTTGCTGATGCTGGAATAAATCAAACGTATGGTAGAGGAATACATTCATTAGATGGGTCTGGTTCTTCAGATTTTGATGGTACAATTAGTAATTATACTTGGATATTTAATGATGGTGGGTTACAAACTTTATACAGTATAAACCCATCATATAATTACACAAATATTGGTTTATTTGTGACAATGTTAAAAGTTACTGATAATAATGGTGGATTTGGGTATGATAATGTAACATTAAATATAACAAATGTACCACCAGTTGCTAATGCTGGTGTAGACCAAGCTGGACAAAAAGGAAATTATGTAATGAGTGGAAATGCAAGTTATGATTCTGATTGGATAGGAATTGATTATTATAATTGGACATTTAATTATAATTCAACGCAATATTGGTTTAACAGTACAAGTTGGTTTGAATTCTATTTCTATCAAGAAGGAGATTATGAAATAACACTTAATGTGACAGATAGTGATGGAGCTTATGACCAAGACACAACATGGGTAAATATTACTTGGTTGAATCCTATTGCTGATGCTGGTTCTAATGTAGCTGGAAAAAGAGTTTTGAGTGTTGATGGTTCAGGAAGTTATGATACAGATGGTTGGATAGTAGATTATAATTGGAGCTTTACATATGATGGAACACCAACATATCTTAGTGGTGATAATCCAAGTTTTGATTTTAATATATCTGGAAGTTATATTATATTGCTTAGAGTAACAGATAATGATGGATTATTTGGGTTTGATAATGTAACTGTTACAGTTACGATATTACCACCAGTAGCTGTAGCAAATTATGAACCAAATGGAAGTACAAACAAAGGAACATTTTTGTTAGATGCATCAAGCTCTTTTGATTTAGATGGTACAATTACAAATTACACATGGACATTCAATTATGGTGGTATTCAAACATTATATGGTGAAATTCAAGCATTTAATTTCTTAGTTACTGGTAATTATGAATTAACACTTAATATTACAGATGATGATTGGAGATATGATGAAGACGTAATATGGATTAATATCACATTAAAAGACCCACAGGCAATAATAGAAATGTGGGTTAATAATACTTACAAAGGAGTAAAAGTATTTGATGCAACAAGCTCAACTGATGAAGATGGAACAATTGTAAATTATACTTGGGTTCTTAAAAGAAACACCGTTACAATTGCAACATTATATGGTTTAAATGTTTCTTATGATACACAACTTGAGGGAACATATGAAATGATTTTAACAGTAACAGATGATGATACTTTAACAGGTGAAAAATCTAAAGTTTTCTTAATTATATTCCAGACACCAGTTGCTAATGCTGGAGAAGACCAGATATTTGTAACAGATGGTGGAAGTAATAGTACAGGAAATGTTACATTAAATGGTTCATTAAGTTCTGATGTTGATGGATTTATTGTGAATTGGACATGGAGTTATGTATATTACAACGTGACATATTATTTGTATGGAGAAGTTGTAGATTTAGTTGTTTACAACAACGAATCATATGTGTATAATATTACATTGAATGTAACTGATGAAAATGGTTTAACATCAGAAGATACAGTTTTTGTTAGGGCAATGACACCAATGGATGTAGCAGTAATGTGGATATACTGGTTAATTGTTTTAACTATTGTTGGGTTTGTAATAATGATTATACTTAGAAAATTAAAACAGGTACAAGAACCATTTGGAATAAATCAACAACCAGCAAGAGGAAAAAAGAAACTAAAGAAGATGTGATGTAGATGACCAAAGGGTGGCATGGAGACAGTTATAAGCATAAGTTAGCTTCAAAAGGAGTAAGGTCAAAGAAAGAGGCTTACAGACATGGTGCTGAGTATGTACATGAAACTCCAGCCGAAAGAAGATTAAGGAGAATCCAAACAATAAGAGATATAGATGAATTTGGAAGAGAAGACCCAAATAGTTTATTTTTTGATGAATCCACACTTGAGGCTGATGGTGTATTAAATGGTTTAGCAAAAAAACTTGGTGTAACAGAAGATGATGTAAATCCAAAAGAATTAGAAATGGGAATAAAGGTTGAGATGGAACATACAGGAAATAAAGACATAGCAAAGGAAATAGCAATTGACCATCTTGCTGAATATCCTGATTACTATACAAGATTAATTAATGCTGGATTATAGGTGTGTAAAGTGGATGAGAGGATGGTATGGAAACAAAATGGGTCATTTGTTGGCTTCCAAAGGCATAAAAACTAAAGTAAATTGGAGAAATCCAGAATATAAAGATGACATACCAGATACAATATATTTTGATAAAATAACAGATTACATATCATTTAAAAACACACAGAAAATAATTAATGATTATCCA
>Ga0255052_10003372_pt1 | contig 11136 bp, 7 predicted proteins | sample JV7_2_21_MG_FD_188632 | JGI IMG/M metagenome (GOLD analysis project Ga0255052, IMG submission 188632) | Seawater microbial communities from Jervis Inlet, British Columbia, Canada - JV7_2_21 | ecosystem: Environmental > Aquatic > Marine > Inlet | place: Canada: British Columbia | collected...
GGCTTCCACCTCCGGGTCAAGGCACCTGACTTCGGATCCATCTACCGCCTCGACCATCTGGGGCATTGAAAGCTCAACTTTGCTCTCCTCAGAACCACCTATTGACAGGACGTGTCCAACGACCGCGATACTGAACTTCTCGAGAAACAGCTTGGCCAGGGCACCCACCGCGACCCTGGCTGCAGTTTCCCTGGCGCTTGCCCGTTCCAGGACGTTTCTGAAATCTTTGTGTCCGTATTTGATACCGCCTGCCAGATCCGCATGGCCCGGCCGGGGGCGTGTGACAGCCTCCACGTCTCCCACAAGTTCCTCAACCGACATAGCCTCTTTCCAGTTTTCCCAGTCCCGGTTGGAGATCCGCAGCGCTACAGGGCTGCCAAGGGTCTTGCCTCCCCTTACTCCCGAGAGGATCTCGACCTGATCGTGCTCTATCTTCATCCTCGCACCCCTGCCGAAGCCCGCCTGCCTCCTTTCGAGCTCACTGTTTATAAATTCAGCATCTACAGCAAGTCCCGCAGGAAGCCCTTCCAGTATGGCAATGAGGGCTTTACCGTGAGATTCACCCGCTGTCAGGAATCGAAGCATCTTTTCCTCCAAAAAAAACGCATCCGCCGGGCACGGCGGATGCGCCTTCCTGTGCCGTGCTGGCCGCTTATCCCTCTATAATAGAGGCGTTTATGAAGATAAGCAGCTCCTCCCGTGTATTTTCTATGCTCTTGCTTTTAAACAACCAGCCCAAGACAGGAATCTTGGAGAAGAACGGCACTCCACTGCCGCCATCCTTCTTGTTCTCTGTATAGACTCCGCCTATAACCGCAGTGCCGTGATTATTAAGGACTATTTTCGTTTCCAGTTTGTGTGTATTTACACCGGTGAACGTATTCGCATCGAAGATCGCCTGCTGGCCCTTGCTGTCCTTTTCCACGGCAACATCCATGAAGATATCCTCGTTGGAAGTCACCTGAGGCGTTATCTTCAGCTTCGTCCAGATATCGGGGAAGGAAACTTCGGTGGTGGTGGTCGTTCCTCCCTCACTCACCTCTGTTGAGGTCCTGTTCTCCGGGAACGGGTTATTGACCTCGATACTCGCGGTCTCGTTCTGGATGACCATAAGCGTGGGGCTGGAAATGATCCTGCCCTTGTTTGACTGCTCCATTGCACTGAGGCGAAGATCGAGATTGTCGAAATTGTTTATGCCGCCAAAAGAGAAGCCTAGTATCGCCGTGGGGCTCGACGCCGGAAGGTTGACCAGGAAGTCACCACCGCCGAGGGATGAATCTGCTCCCGCCACATTACCGAAGATGACAGTACTTCCGTCGTTATAAGCTCCACCCCACTTTATACCCAGGGTCTTTGCGTAGGACTCATCCACGATCACAATCCTGGCCTCTATCCTGACCTGTGGTGTGGGGATGTCGAGTTTAATCACGAGCTCGACGATCTTGTCGATATTTTCCGCAAGATCCTTGACGATCAGGGAGTTGGTCCTCCTGTCAGTGTTAATCGTTCCGCGGGAGCTCAGGAAACCGGTCATCTGGCCGAGCAGTTCATCTGCTTTTGAATAACTCAGGGGAACTATCTTCAGAATAAGGTCCTCGGCCTTCATCTGGGCTTCCTTGGCCTTCAGGGCAGCTGTGCGCTCACTCTCCAGCTTCTGCAGGGGCGCTATCCGCACAACATTAAGTTCCTTTATCTGGCCAAGTCCCTTTGACTTGAGGATTACGTCAAGGGCCTGATCCCAAGGAACATTAATCATCCTCATGCTGATCCTGCCGCCCACATCGTCGCTGGTTATAATATTGAGACCGCTTACCTCGGCGATCAATCGGATGACATTTTTCAGTTCGGCATCCTGAAAATCCAGAGTGATGAGTTCACCGGTGTACATTGGCCCTGCACCAGCAGGAGCAATCTCTTCCACTTTCGTACGAACCTTTGGAGCCTGTTGCTTCGAAGGGGTCGGAGGTGCCTCAACAACCTGTTCCGGCGCTTCAGGTGCCTTTAGGACAGTAGCCTGGGCAACTTCCGGAGCCTGCTCAACCGGCTGAATCACCTCGGGAGCTGAGAGAACTATGGAAAGAGTGCCGCCCGACTGATCGATCTCGAACAGGGTTCCGGGCGTCAGTGTAAGGCTGACCCTTGCCCCCTCATCTCCCTTGGGATTGAAAGAGGAAAGAGCCTGGAGGGGTCCGCCTTCGTCTCGTGTATCAATGCTCCTCACAAGACCTGCCGGCAGTGTAACGTCAGCAAGATCCACCAGAAGATGCTTCGGGTCGGGCTGGCTTACGCTGTAGGTAACAGGATCATCGGAGATCACCATTACAGTCCCGTCCTCTCCATCTGCCCTGTAGCGGATATCAGATACGCCCGCCGCCGCAACAGGTGTAACCAATGGGGTGGGAGTTGCCACAGGTTCGACCTCTGGCACCGGAGCGGGAGCTGCAACCTCTTCAACGACTACCTCATCAACTGCTTCAGGGGGCTCCGGCTCAGGCGCAGGAACTACTTCAACAACTTCTATCTGTGCGGCCTGCACAACACCCAGTGAAAGAATCAGCCTGTCACCTGCTTCCTGGATGCTGTAGGGAGGAACATCATCCCTGTCGAAATCAAGGACGAACCTCAATTTGCCTTCCTTGCGATGTTCGCCGACTCTGATACGGTCCACGTTGTAGGTATCAACGGGGATCACTCTGGGTTTGAACCCTTTTGTCACACCCCATATGTCTACAACAAGCCGCGTCGGGCCCTTAAGGTTAAGGGCACCGTACTTCCCCACAGCGCCATCCCCGATAAACTCCACATCCATGCCTTCTGATGTCTCGGAGAACACCACGTCACTTATGGTGGTAGCCGGATCAAGAGGTTCTTCCGGCATCGGAGCTGGCTGAGCAGCCTCGGTGACTTCAGAGGGCTCTTGTGCCACAGACCCTTCAATCGTTAATTCCACGACCTCGACCTCGAGAGTCTTTTCCAATGCCTCTGGAGGTACTTCTTCTTCCGACGTCGCGGTGACGGGTTTTAGAAAATCAACGACAACATTATTCTCAAGCCTCGATGTCTCATAATCCCACAGTTCGAACAGGGCTATCTCCAGCCTGCCGATCTTACCGGCATCCTCATCGTACTGAATAGTCTGAACGGTGGAGACACTGCCGAGAGAAACATCTATTTGCTCGGCAAGTCCTGAAACATCCGTATCGGCAAGGTCAACAATGAGCCTTGCCGGCTCGGAGAGCCTGAAAACAGTGTAGGCCAGGGGAGCAGTACCCTCAATGGTCACACGAACACGGTCAGGGAGATCTTCCCCCGAAACCGACAGGACCCTGGCCACCGCCGCTTCTTCTACTGAAGCCCTCATCTGCCCTCCCGGTCCCGCACAACCGGCGGCAAAGACAGCAAGGACAAGCAGCGCCAACGGTAACTTTCTGAGAATGCTTTTCATCACAAATTCTCCCCTTCTTCCCTACGGAGCCTGAGAACCGTTTCCTGTTTTATTTTCTCTCCCAGGTAATCCTCAAATTCTTCTTCAACCACTACTTCATCTAATGTGATCCTGACGACCTTTCCCCTGTTCCTGCCCATGGCAGTGCCGGGGGTAACTACATGCGCTTTTCCGTCAGGAGTTAGAATCTGGGCGACACCCTTTCTACCAAGAAGAATGATACCCTGCAGTCTAATATCAGCTAGAGAAACTCTCTGAAGAGGAGTCAACTGTTCCAACGGGATATCGTCTACCTTCTTAATATCGAGGAGAGATGCGAAGGGATCCCTGTGATCTGCCGGATCGTAACTGAAGGGACCCTCGACAACCCCGGCATCGCCGGATGCAGCCGTGGCGGTGACAGCGCTCGTCCTCGGTTTCAGTGGCGGTAAGGATTTGCTGACTGTGGGAGGAGAGGATTTCTTGCACCCGGAAACACCAACTCCTACAACCAGAACCAGAATCAGTAGCGGAATCCTGCTAAAGAATCCGCGTAAAACCAGTCGCATTGAATCAGCCCCCCTTCTCAATGTAACGGTAAGTTGTAGCGAGGGCACTCACGTCCAGCACTATAGCCCCGCTCTTATCGTTTTTTGGATTGCCAAGCGTGATGTCACTAATATTAATTATCCTCGGAAGCTTGCTCACAGAGTCCAGGAACATCCCCACCTCGTGATATCCACCCCTGACCTTGATCTGAATAGGAACCTCAGCGAAAAAGCCCTTGTCAACGTCCGGCCTGGGTTTAATGAAGATAACCTCGAGGCCGTTTATGGCACTAAGATTATTCAGGGTCTGAAGCAGGTTGGGGATCTCCCGTCTGTTGGGGAGCTCCCTGACCACCAGTTTGAGCTGGCCGTTCAGCTTATCCACTTCAGCTTTGAATCTGGGAAGGTTCCTGGCGATAGCTTCATTTTCGTTGAGTTTTGCCTGTTTGGAGCTGTACTGGCCCTGGAGCCTGTTTAGCTGCCTTGCCTTGCTCCTGTAGACGAGATGCCAGTATAGGCCCACAATCAATCCTCCCATAAGAATGAAAAGCAGTACTTTCTTCCTGGGCGACAGATTGGCTATGGTTTCAGCGTCAATTGCCATGGTTTCTCCCTTCAGGGTTTATACAACGTCTCCACTTTCGATGGTTTTCAAGCGGAGGGAAAAATCGTTGATCCTGATTTTACGATCCCCTACACTGGAATCTTTCTGGGTTGTCACCTCCAGCTCCACCTCGCCGAAATAGGATGAGTTTTCCAGGTTCCGCATAAAGTCCGCTATCCCGTCTGTGGAGAGTGCTTTACCCCTGATAATGACACTGCCGCGCCTTTCCTGGTAGAACTCCAGCCACACTTGAACAGGCAGCGCTTTGTTTATCTCATCAAGGTAATGGACCTGGGCCTGCCTGTTGGCTTTCAGGTGCTGTATTACCCGGATCTTATCCTCCAGGACCTTTTTATCCCTCTTGAACTTCTCCACTTCCTTTACGACCTTTGAAAGGCGATTTATCTCCTGATCCGCCTTGGTGATCTCCAACCTGAGATTTTTTATCTTTTTTGTAGTGGAAGTGTGCCAGTAAAAGACCCCTATAAAGACCAGTACCAGAACAAGTAAATACAGGATCTTTTCCTGTCGGGCACCTAATTTCCGCCTTTCCTCTCTGACCGGAAGCAGATTGATCTTAATCATCGGTCCATCGCCTTTCTAATGGCCAGTCCCATCCCAATACCCAGCATGGGAGCAATATCGTCCAGATATTCCTGATCGAACTTCTTTTTATTGTAGGCGATACTCTCCAGGGGATTGATCATCTCGACCTTAATGCCGAGCCTCTGTTCGATTGCCTTGACTATACCTCTGACCTTGGAACCACCTCCACACAGGGATACCCTGCTCAGTTGTATATCGGGGTTAGACGAATTGAAGAAGTCCAGGGACCTCTGAATCTCCTGCCCAAGGTTGTCGGCTATGACGCTCAGGATCGGCTCCACGTCCTCCGGACCCTTCTCACCTAAGGTTTCGCCTTTTTTGAGTAGTTCGGCATCCTCGAAGCTGACCTGAAGCTGCTTCTGCAGCGCTTCGGTGAACTGATTCCCGCCTACTGATATGTCCCGGGTAAAGATGGATATCCCGTCCCTGATAATGTTGATGTTTGTAGTAGAAGCACCCACATTCACCAGTGCCACAACCTCGTCTGAAGTCAGCACATAGTTTGTCTCGTACATATTTTCAAGGGCGAAGGCGTCAACATCCACAATCACCGGGTTTAATCCCGCGTCGCTCACAACAGTCGTTATATCGTTGATGACATCCTTTTTCACGACGACGAGAAGCACATCGATCTTGCCCTCATCTTTCGAGGCGCCCAATATTACGAAGTCCATATTGACCTCAGAGGCATCGAAGGGAACATACTGTTCAGCCTCAAACTGGATATTCTTTTCCAGTTCGTCTTCAGTCATCTCCTGAACCTTGATCTTCTTTATGATGACGGAGTGGCCCGAAACGGAGACCGCAACATCCTTGACCTTAAGCTTGATCTCCTTGACCATCTCCCGCAGAGTATCGCTGATAACACCAGCGTCCATTATGGCACCGTCGACGATAACCTCCTGGGGGAGCGAACGCACACCCAGGTTTATGAGCCTGTAGCCCTTACCGGTCTCCTTGAGCTGGACAATCTTGATTGAACTGGATCCTATATCCAGCCCCGCCACCGATTTTCCGCCTGATAAGAGTGCCATCTATACCCTCCCCTAATCGAGAAAAACGCTCTCTCGCTCTTCAAGCCCCATTCCAAGGGCTTTAATGATCTTTCTTTTTGTGTCCATCCGGCAGGGAAAACCCTTCTCCACTCTGTCAATGGTAAGGACAGATATACCTGCCTCCCTGGCGAGCTCCGCCTTGGACATCATCTTTGCCTCTCTTAAGTTCCTGACATTATTGTTACCACGCCGGCCCTTTTTAACTTTCTTCATATCCTTCCTCAACCCTTGTTAATTATGCATCATTATCACTTAATTTCACTTAATATATATGAAATTTTGCGTAACTATGAATAATAAAATATAGTTTGTCAAGCAATATTTTTAAAAAAAGTCTTTTTTTACCGTAAGTTATACTTAACACTTAAACAATATCCACAACATTATGTGTTCAAGTCAGGTTAAAACCACAACTAATTGTGTATATCAGGGAGGAGAGAGGAGGAAAGAGGAAAAAGGGGACGCGCCGCGGGGCCTGAGTTTCTAGTTTCTGGTAATTCCTATACGCCCATACTCCGTTACCCCGATACGCCGTTACGCAAGAGATCCCCCGGGATCTCTCCCGGGGGATTTTGTGTTAAAGGTTTTGTCTCTGGTTGATGTTACTAGAAACCAGAAACTAGAAACCAGAAACTAGTTCTATTAGTATACTCTTCTCCACTCGCGGCTTCTGAACGTCAGGATCGAGTTGGTTCCGGGCATGTACTGGGGAAGATAACTTTTCATGGCCGGTACCTGGTATACATCCGGTACATTTTTGAACTCGAACTCACCGGCAATGAGAGTACCGGCAATCTGGATCTGTTTTTCAAGCTCGATCTCCCCAGCTGAGTAGAACATACCCGTAATCAGTTCACCCGGGCTCGCTTCGAGGTGCATCATCGCTCCAGAGATAAACCCAATACTGTTTGTGTCGCTCCCGCCCTTGAGGTATCCGCCGCTGTCGGGAACAATCTGTGCTAGTACTTCAACTTCTTCTGCAGCAATAACAACTGCTGCCTGTTCATCCTGGTTTGCCGGAGCCACAGGATTGCCGAATCCATCGTCCACAAACGCTCCCTTGGAGGCGTAAGTTATATTCTTGTCGATCTCAAACTCCTCATCCACATAGACCATCCCGATGAAAGTAACAACACTAGTACCGGAATCATATGAAACACCGTTCCCCAGACTGTCAACACATGTAAAGTCGGGAGTACAGGTTGCGATCTCGAGTTCCCCTGGATCATCCGAGCCGTCACCACCAGGGTCGTTATCGCAATCAAGTTTTGCCGGTTCACAGCCGGCAAGCCAGGCATTGTCCAGGACAACTCCCTTGGAGGTAATATTACCTGCGGGAACTGTACTGGCATATGTAGCTGCGGCCGCGAATCCGTTCACGCCCCGAATGAGATCCTTGTATATCGCCATGGCTCTATCAGTTACGTCACTGATCCCTGAATATGCCGGATCTGCAGAGACTCCCGGAAACTCGGCCTCAAGGCCGTCCAGAATACCGGGCATGGCAAGATTGGGAACTTCTGAGCCAACATTATCGGCGTAGTAGGGCGCAGCGCTGGTAAAATTCCCGTCTACCTGGATGTCGGCCACCGAACCATCCGCATTGCTTGTACCAACGTGGGAAGCTCCTGTTAGCTTGAGATCAGCGCCTTTAACCCTGACTTTGGCATCAAGATCTGTAAAGGCAGGTATCATTGCTTGTAAAGCCGCATCGATACCACCATCCGTGTAATTATTGGTTATGGCCGCTGTTCCGCCAAATTCCAAATAGCCCTGGGAGTACACAGATCCTGACACATTAACGTTCCCGTTGACCTTGCCGTTGAGGCCGGTACCGGAGAAAAGAGCATTGTTGTATGGGGAATTGTCCTCCGCATCCAGGTGGTATTCAAGAGCGGCGATACCATTAGGTCCACTGGCATATGACATCAGGTAGACGTCCATGCTGTTGGGTGAATACATGTAGAGTTCATAAGAGGAGGCGCCCAGGGTGGTGCCGCCATTTGTGAAGGTCAGTTTCCTCATCTGGGAGGCAGCGTTGCCGTCAAGGTACATATCCATGGAGCGAACATTTACATCGAAAGCGGTTGAGCCGTTTACGTACGCAGCAGTCACGCTTCCTGCCGACGACGGGAAGCTCAGATTGGCCCACGGCCCACCGGCCGTGCCGTCAGATTCCATATCGGCCACCAGCGCCTTGAGACCACGTTCGAGGCCCGCTTCGGCCGTATAGAACACCTGACTTGAAACTTTCTGATTCGCCGCCATCTTGATCTCCACGATGGACGTATTTAAAACCAGCATTCCCAGGACAGTGAGTATTGTGATCAGGAAGAGGGCTGTTATGAGCGCAGCTCCCCTCTGGGATCTGGGATTTAGAAATGATCTATCTTCAGTAAACATGGTATTAACCTCCAGTATTACTCTCTACTCTATATACATACTAAAGCAAGAGACGTTCCATCCGCAGATGTCCATTTTAGGCTGTTTTCGCCCCTTTGATGCATGAAGTATGAACTTTTTTCATAGTTCGGTTATATTTTTTACTCATCTCCCAACTAGTTGGTGGTCAATAAGTAATAAACGGGTTCCGGCAAAAGTCCCTTCGCCTTCGCAACCCCCTTGAGCTTCGCTTCAGGGTCTTTTACCGGAACCCTGGATGGACTAAATTGGAGATGATCCTATTTTTTGCTTCATCGGTTTTCATAACCAGCTCAACCTCGATCTTTAGGGCAATGTCTGAGTGTCGGTATCCTCATCAATGTTGAAGTTGGTATGACAACCTGAATCGGAGTTCTCCACATCAACCTGAATTGAATCGGTACTGCCCATAGCTAATTCTGTTGATGTTATTGTGTGAGCGTAGGCAAATATACCCAGTGAAGCAGTGACCGAATATGCCACTGAATTGCTGTTTTTCAGGTTAGTTACGGTTATATCCATAAGTCCAGTTGCAGTAACCGCACCGGAAGGCGTGCGCTGCCAGAGATCTCCTGCCAGCTGGAAAAGCCAGTCGCCGCCGACCGGTGACCAGGTAACCGTACCTATCGTCGCAACCCTGTTGCAGATCTCGAAGGGTATCGTTGCTGTGACTGCACTGTTTTCGGCATGGTCGATCACCCTGGCCTGGAATGAGTGGGGTCCGTTGGTGGAAGCGATGCGGGTGTCAACGGTGAAGTTAGCTGTAGTCGTCGCCACCGCCGAGGCAAGGGTGAAAGCGCTGGTCGATGAGAACACGGCGGAGGGTATAGAATCGAAGACCGAATATCCAGTACTGGCAAGGAAACCGATATTGGAATCGGCGCTATATGGGACAGACACCACGCTTGTCGCGAAACCGGAACCTGGTGTTGACGGGGTGATAGTGGGAACACCGTTGTCCACGTAGAAGTGGTAGCTCTGAGTCATGGCGTTACTATTCTCGTTGTTTGCCAGATCGATGCCCTTAACATATATGGCGTACGCCCCGTCAGGCCATGGTGTAGATCCGCCCCCGATATTGCCGGCAGTATTCCAGCTCAAAGCCATCGCCGGGTCCGAAGTGACATTGAAAGTAGCCCAGACAGATCCCAGTGGATCATCCTTGCTTATAAAATAGATAAGCCCGCTACTGGCAAAGCTGTCATTAACCTGGGAGTTCATGGTCACCGTCCCCTTTACGAAGGGTCCGTAGGTCGCATCAAGCGAACCCCAGGACGAACTTACCGTAGGCGCGTCCACTGTTGGTTCATCATTATCAACATAAAAGGCCAGCGAACCCGTTCCCAGGTTGCCCGGCGCGGGCAGGGATGAATCCCAAGCCTCCACGCTCCATGAATAGGATGTATCCTCGACGGCACTAGATGACGGCGACCAGATAAAGGAATAGGAGGCATTCCAGTTGCTCCCATCCCACGTACTGCCCCCGTACGTTGCCGGCTGATCGGTGAAACTGCCGTCGTTAACGGTCACCAGGACCGAGTTGGAGGAATCGGCGAAACCATAATTATCGCTTACTGTAAAGGCCCATGAATAGGGAGCGGTATCACCGTGCCACAGATTCGGTGAATCACTTATTGTTACAGTGGGCGCCGTATGGTCCACAATGGCCGACCAGGTTGCCGAGGCCGTATTGCCCTGGCTGTCCTGCACCTGGGCAACCATTGCCTTGACCCCCGTGCCCTCTGCCGAGGTATCCCAGCTATAGGCATATGCATCTCCAGTCATATCGGTAAGGGTTCTGAAAGTTGATCCGATCTTGAGGGTCACCGAGTAGCTCGGGTTTATGGTATTAAGATCCGCCGTCATAAGGCTCACATTGACCGTTGTGCTGTTCCAGATCGAGTTATTTGAGGGCGCGGTGAACCATATTGTCTGGGCGCCGTTCGATATCGTAACGGAGACCGAAGAGCTCGTCTGCCAGTTACCGGCACCGTCCTGGGCTCTTGCATACATCGTGTGCGTGCCGTCCAGCCAGTACGGTACACCCAGCGCCTCGGTCACCCATGAATAAGTATTCGTTCCAGTCAGGTCCGCTCCGGTCCACGTTTTGACAAGATAGGTATCTATATATAGATCGATCCGGGTTATGGCCGGATCAATAGCGTTATTTATATCGTTCGCGTAGACACTGATATCCACTGCACCGGAAACCGTGGAACCGTCCGTGGGTGCGGTTATACTGACCTCAGGAAGGTCCTCATCCTCCACCACGAAGGATGAGAACGTTATGATACTTGTGTCCGGATAGGAAACCGTTACCGTCTTGGGTGTAGTCGGCCCCAGGTAAAGCTCATTTGCCAGGGGTATGGACCCGGATGTTGAAATGAGGATGTTATCCTGCCCGTATGCGGTTATATCCGGGATGAATATACCGGTATCGAGGACTTCTCTAAGCGTCACAGTCTCGCTCTCCCCCCA
>Ga0255052_10003373_pt1 | contig 11136 bp, 6 predicted proteins | sample JV7_2_21_MG_FD_188632 | JGI IMG/M metagenome (GOLD analysis project Ga0255052, IMG submission 188632) | Seawater microbial communities from Jervis Inlet, British Columbia, Canada - JV7_2_21 | ecosystem: Environmental > Aquatic > Marine > Inlet | place: Canada: British Columbia | collected...
ACCGAGAAATCTTTTTCGTTTATCTTGCAAAAGACTAAGCGATAAAACTCCCGTTCTCTCGACTTTTTGAGCTTTTTGAGCTTGGCTTGCGACAACTGGCTTGCAATGCCGAACAAAGATGCCTGCAGATGGGAAGTGTTTTTACGGAACATCCTTTTTCCCTCGTGAAGATAAATGTTTTTACCGAAAGCCATCATACAGAATTCACCATCAAGAACAAGCCAAAACGCCTTCAACACGCAAAATTCTAAGCCTTCTGTACGCTACCTTTTTAGAGTGGACTCAATTATTCGTTAATCGATATTCGATATTCCCAGTTTTTACAGTTTGCAAAAGATTTCATTAATAAGTTACTAAAATCATTAAATGCACGGGCCGGCAGCTCCGCAAACTGCCAGCCCGTTGGCTATATTGGGCGTCTTGTTTTGTGTCGCGGGCATCCTGCCCGCGATTCGAGGGCGAGACACCCTCGACACGTGGCCTACTGCACGAAGCAGTCACTAAGGCGCCGGCGGAAGATGTAGCTCGATATCATCGATGTACACCACGCCGGAACCTCGGGGGTTGGTGCTGGCCGGGTCGCCCACGCCGATGGACATCATCGTTATCGCTGTCAGGTCCACGCCGAGAAAGTCTGACAGATCCATAGGCCACTGCTGCCAGGATTCTGCCGCTATCGCATGAGGATCCGGGTGCACTATTACTGCACTGTTGCCCGTGGCATCTTCAAGAGCAACATACAGCGGCTCGATTTGCCGGCCGGTAGCATTGCCAGGATCGCCGTGGAACCAGAGTGTTAATGCTTCGGCGCCCTTTACGGTCCAGTCCTGTGGCGTCTCCCAGTGGCGCTGCGCTTCCGAGTAGAACGGCAGCCCCTTCGTTTCCCATTCGGTGCCCTCGAGTATCGTGCCATCATGGTCGTACCAAAGGGGCATGGATTGATAGCCTCCGTGAACGAGGGTCTGCTCAGCAAATGGAGGGCCAGACGCATGCCCGACGATCGCGCCGGTGCCGTTGCCCCAGTAGGCTGGAGCTGGTTCGGGTTCAGTTATCTCGCCATAGCCCATCCCATCCAGCCAGGTGTGGAAGATCGTTGCCCCGGCATTCGTGTTGTCGGCGTAGTTCTCAAAGTCGTCCACGATCAGGTAGTCTGGTACAGTAAACTTCCAGATCATCCCAGTGTGTACGGTTCCGTCAGCCTCGATTTCGTCGATGCGCCAATAGTAGTCACCGCCGCCGAATTCTGCCAGCCCGACCAGAGAGAAACTCGTCCCGGCCTGATTGCCCTGGAACTCGGGTGAGTTATTGTCGGCGCTGGCGACAGCGTCTCCCGCGGTGCCGAAGTACACATCATGCGAAGCAGCCGTATCACCTCGCGACCAGCTCAGCGAGCCTATGTCACGGACATCCAGCAGGGCATCACGATCGGGCGATGGACTGCCGGCCAGATTCGTATCGACACCCATCACCTCTGCAATCTGCGTGTCTGTCAATGCTCTGTTATAGAGCCGGACGTCGTCGATCTTGCCCTTGAAGTGCCTTGGTGTAGCCGTGTTACTGTACTGCCTTCCGATATAGAAGAACTGCTCGCTGGGAACGAAGTCTGTCGTTGTCGTCGCAGCCTGCCTTACTCCGTCCACATAGAGGGCGTTGGTCTGGCCCTTGCGAATACCGGCAACGTGGTGCCAGTCGGTATCCGTGTAGGCTACATCGCTGCTGGCCCGTCCGATGATATTTTCCGGGTCGCCAACGCCTACCCATAGACGGAAGACATTAGTGCTATGCCTGACCAGGGCAAAACCCATGTAGTCGGCGTCGCCATTGAGCCGTGACAGTTTGCCGCTGATGCCCATGTACTGGCCGGCATTGTCAGGCGTCATCTGGACCCATGCGGCAAGGGTGAAGTCGGCTGTGACGCCAGCGCCTGCTTCGTCGCCACAGTCAACATATTGCCCGCTGCCGCTGAACTCCAGCGCCGAGCCCTGATATCCGTCAACCCACTGCGGCTCGCCTACGAAACCGCCGTGGCCGCCGTGGCCGGACCAATCCACTGCCGTGGTGCCTTCGCCTTCGTCCAGTGTCCACCAACCCAGCAGCGACGGGTCCCAATAGCCCATCAGAACTCCCAGATCGGCCTCATCCACCACGCCGTCACCCCACGGCATCGGGCCAATATCGCACAACGGCTCATCCGTGCCCCAGGACTCAATCATTAGCGTTAGATCGCTCGTCCCTACGCTTCCGTCGTCGTCAAAATCAACCACCGGAAGGATGGGCGCCTGCCACAGGTCCGATCTTCCTGATCCACCAGGCCGATCAGAGTGGAAGTACAGTGTAGAGCCGTCCGCGGAGATCATGCCGCCTCGATCCTCGAAAGCACTGTTGATGGCTGGGCCGAGGTTCACCGGTGATCCCCAATCACCGTCTCTCGTGGCACGGCGGACCATCCACATGTCAACGTCCCCGAAGCCGACCGGTCGGGATGAACAAGCCCACCAGTCGGCAAGCACGAGCAAAAGGCCGTCGCCTGATATCCGTGGGTCCACCTGGCAAGTCCAGTCATTGACGATCGGGCCGAGGCTAGCCGGTTCTCCCCAGGGAGCGTCCGTCGTTTCGCGTTTCGTGATGTAAATGTCCGCTCGGTTACCATCGTCAGCAAATCGGTTGACGCCGAAACACAGCTCTAAACCATCTGCCGTGAGGCTTGGCGCGCTGACCAAGTCCCAGCCGGGAACGGTCAGGTCCAGCTTCACGGGTTCGCCCCAAGGCTCGCCTTTCGCCGCGCGCCGTGTCACCCAAATCTCTCCGGATATGTAAGTCGAGCCTGAGGCAGCTCGCTCCCAAGCCTGGATGTAAAGCTCCAGTCCGTCAGTGGAAATGGCCGTCTGCCATGGCTCGAGGGGATTGTTGACAACAGGCCCAAGATTCTCCGGCGGGCCCCACTCGCCGTCGGTCGTATTGCGGGTCGATACCCATATTCCAAAACCGTTAGCCCCTAGTGATGCAAAGTAGAGCTCCAGTCCATCAGCAGAAATGCACGGGACGGCATCCGAATAGGGGCTGTTGACCGTCGACCCAAGATTGACGGGCTCCCCGAAGGTGAAATCCGCCTTCACATTCCTGCCGCTAACGACTATAGCGGCCACAACTCCAATCAATACAAACCTAATTGTGTACAAATCGTTACGTTTCATTCTAAACCTTCCTTTCTGCCCCTTTGGGGCAAACTAAACGAAACCTCCATTTCGGCGATCGAGCTGTCAATCCACCTATATCTCCGTAAGAAAAACTTCATATCGCAGGAATACTTGAGATTTTTTGAAAGAATTTGCCAGCAGTGTCGAGTGTTTGAACCAGATGATTGATTCTGGGGCCGTTTTCGCATATAATTCTGGGGAATCCGGGTCTCGGCGCCTTTCGAGTCCGTGGCACTGACGATTCCTCAGGTTACTTAGTCCCTTTTGAGTCGCTCGGGCTCGGCTGCCGGGAAAGAACGAGGACGATTTGTTTGACCTTGTTCCAATTAGCACGTTCCGCGCGTAGCCGGCGCGCGGTATCGGTTTGGAAGGACATATGGGAAACTCCGACTGGACAGAGATGGGGGGGCTGAGACAGAAGTTTCTCACCACCCACTGGTCCCTGGTCGAGGACATCAAGAAACAGGGTGATAAGGAGAGTGTCCTGATTGGGTTGCTGCTGGAGCGGTACTGGAAACCGGTCTATTGCTACCTGCGTCGCAAGGACCACGACAATGAGCGCGCCAAGGATTTGACGCAGGGCTTCTTTCACGAGGTCGTGCTCAACCGGGATCTGATCGACCGTGCGGACCCCTCGAAGGGAAGCTTCCGCTCACTGTTGTTGCACGCGCTGAATCACTATGTGGTTGATGAGCAGCGGAAAGACTGTGCACGCAAACGCATCCCCAGGGATAAATTGGTCCCATTGGATATTGCCGATTCGTTGGCGTTGCCGGAGATTGTGGACGAACTCGATCCTGAGGAGACCTTCAACTATGCCTGGAAGGCGGACTTGCTTGAGCGTACCCTGTCCACAGTCAAAGATAACTACATCGGGCAAGGCATGAACAATCACTGGAATGTCTTTCGAGACCGGCTCTTACAGCCGCTGCTGGGGAATCAGGAGCCACTTCCGCTAAAGCGGATATGCCAACAGTATAGCATAGAAAATGAGGCCACGGCATCTCACATGCTCGAGACCGTCAAGAGGCGTTTTAAGAACGTTTTGAGGGAACAGGTTCGCCAGACGGTTCTTACGGGGCAGGTGGTTGAAGAGGAATTGAAAGAAATTCTTAAATTTTTCAAGAAAAAGAGCGAGATTTAGGGCTTTCTTACGGAATTAGTAGTAGGACTGCCCGAGAGTGTCTTTGCAGGCAGGACGTTTTGTTCGTCGAGTTGAAGTTGTGTAAGATAAGGGCTGACTCAAGAATGAATGTGCAGTTTTGAGGGTAAGTGTGTCGTTAGATTTGGTTGCGTCCGATTGAGCCAAACCGGAGCTATAGTGAGCTACAGTGAGGATTTGGCGATTGAGGAGCAGCCGAAGATAATGATACAATTCCCCATCAAAAAGTGCAGTTGTTTTTGAGTCAGTCCTAAGTCCTGGAGGTGCAATGATGGACGATACTTCAATATTTGGGGCGAAATCTGACCACCTGGATCAATTGCTGCGTCTCGCTCTGGACCCGCCTGAGACGGAAGATCAAGCCGCACCACCGGCATCTCTGGATACAATCGCCGAGAGGCCCGGCGGCCGAATCGACAAGTACAAGCTGCTTAGTGTCCTGGGTGAAGGCGGCATGGGAATCGTCTACCTGGCGCAACAGGAAGAGCCTATCAGACGCCAGGTCGCTCTGAAGGTCATCAAGCCCGGCATGGATTCCAAGAGGGTCATTGCACGTTTTGAAGTGGAAAAACAGGCGCTTGCGCTCATGCAGCATGCGCATATCGCCGGTGTTTACGACGCTGGGATGACGCTCACTGGGCGTTCGTACTTTGTGATGGAATATGTCAAGGGAATGCCGATTACCGACTATTGTGATGATCGCAGACTCACGATAAAGGACAGGCTCGGGCTGTTCCTGCAAGTCTGTCAGGCCGTTCAGCATGCCCATCAGAAAGGGATCATCCACCGCGATATCAAACCATCGAACATTCTGGTGTCAGTGGAGAATGACCAGGCCATTCCGAAGATCATCGACTTCGGCGTTGCCAAGGCCACCGGCAAGCCCCTGACTGAAAATACGCTTCAAACTGAAGACAGGCAGTTGCTCGGCACGCCGGAGTACATGAGTCCGGAGCAAGCTGACGTGGCTGAGGAGGATATCGACACCCGTTCGGACGTATATTCCTTGGGTGTGCTGCTCTATGTGCTCCTGACAGGTGTCTTGCCCTTTGATCCGCAGACGCTCCGAGACAGCGGAATTGAGAACATCCGAAAGACGATTCTCGAAACTGATCCGAAGACGCCAAGCACCAGACTGGCGAGTCTGGGGCAAGAGGCCGCGACGGTCGCCGAGATGCGCAGTACGGAAATCAGCACGCTGACGAAGAACCTGAAGAAGGAACTCGAATGGATCCCTCTCAAGGCCATGCGCAAGGAACGCTCCGAGCGCTATCGCTCGGCCTCGGAACTGGCCGATGATGTCGAAAACTACTTGAAGGGTGCGCCCCTGATCGCCGGGCCACCCACCACGATCTATAGACTCAAGAAGTTCATACGGCGAAATGCCGTTCTCTCGGCAGCCGTCCTGGCTATGACTGCGATACTTGTTCTCGGCTTGACCGCTACGACGGCCATGTACTTTCGAGCAGAGCGACAGTCGCAGATATCAGAGGCTGTGAGCAACTTCCTACGTGAAGACCTTCTGGCGTCGGTCAGCCCAACCAGAGCCATGGGCCGGGAAGTCACCGTCCGCTCGTTTCTGGACACGGCAGCGCAGAGCATCGAGGCCAAGTTCAAGGACGAGCCTCTTGTCGAAGCGCCCATTCGCGACACATTGGGGAACACATACCGACACCTCGGGGATTTCAGGGCTGCCGAACTGCACCTGGAGCGTGCGCTCCGGCTCCATCAGGAACAACTTGGCTTAGAAGATCCAAGAACTCTGAGTTCCATGTCAGGCCTTATCTGGGTATATTTCAGCCAGGGGCGCTATTTTGACGCGGAGAAACTCGCTCTTAAGGCACTCAAGGTTCGTCGCCGCATGTTTAGTGAGGGACATAAGAGCTTGATGGAGCCCACAAATGCAGTAGCCTTCGCGCATATGAAAACAGGCCACTACCGAGAAGCAGAATTGGTCTATGATGAGTTCCTGGAGACTAGCCGTCATCTGTATGGAGAGGAATATGAGCCGGCATTTGGCATGCTGAACAACCTTGCCCGGGTGTATTCAAAACAAGGGCGTTACAATGAGGCGGAGCAACTATACAGCAAGGTGTTGGCGTGGAAGCTGCGCACGTGGGGTGAGGAGCACCCGTATACACTCGTGAGTATGAACATCCTGGTCAGAGTTTATGGAGGTCAAGGCCGGTACGGCGAAGCAGAGGACCTGTGTCTGAGAGTGTTGGAGGCGCATCATCGTATAGTGGGCGAGGAGCACCTGTACACGCTGGAATGTATGAGTGAGCTTGCCTGCGTGCGCATGGCGCGAGAACACTACCAGGAAGCGGAAGGTCTGTTGAACAAGGCGTTGAAGATCGCCCGCCGACGCCTGCGCGAGGGACACCCACTGACGCTCCGCTTCGTAAATGGTCTTGCTGTGGTCCACACGAGGCTGAAGCACTACCATGAAGCCGAGACACTTCTCGATGAGGCACTGAAGGGCAGGCGGCGCGAGTTAGGTAACGACCATCCCGAGACGCTGGAGACCATCAGCGATTTCGGCGCCCTCCGTAGGGAGCAGGGAAACTATGCCGAAGCAGAAGAGTTGCTCCACCAGGCATTAGACGGCAGAAAGCTCAAGCTGGGTTCCGACCATCCTGCCTGCTTCGAGTCCATGTACGAATTAGCGGTGCTATACAAAGTGCAAGCTCGATATCAGGACGCAGAAGATCTACTGATTCGGGCGCTCGAAGGTCGTCGTCTCAAACTCGGTGACGAGCATCCGCACACTCTGGAGTCTGTCAAGAGTCTGATCGAACTCTACAAAACCTGGGGCAAGCCGGAACGAATTGAGAATCTCGAATCGAGAATGTCGAATTCATGAGTGTGACTTCGCAGTGTATGGCGTTGAGAGTCCTACTTGACTCATTCATTTCACATTCCTGTTTGCATAGGCGTCTCTATACTTAAATTCAGGAGAAATTCTCAATATTGCGTGAAATCTTAAACATTAATCAACTTTGCCCTTGAAAAAGGGCGATGAATCTATATGATATTTCGCGTTGTTGCTGTTATTAACATTTATACAGAATATTATGCGATATTTGCAGTTTTATGAGCTGATGCGATGCTTTACAGTTTTTTCCCTGGCGGATATCCGCACAGTGGATCCTGGTTTTCATCGCAGGCGACTTACTGAGTGGCAACAGAAGGGATACCTCAGAAAAATCATCAAAGGGTATTATATGTTTTCAGAGATTTCTTTGTGTGAGGAGATCCTGTTTGAGGTAGCCAATCGTATCTATAGCCCCTCCTATGTCTCCCTGGAAAGCGCACTTTCGCACCATGGTCTCATCCCGGAAGGCGTATACCGGATTTGCTGTCTATCTACAAGACGGACGTATCGCTTTGAAACGACTTTGGGCCAGATGACCTACGGCCATGTCTTGCCGCGTTTGTTTTTCGGGTACGACCTGGTTGGCTATGGCCAGAACAAGACGTTTAAACTCGCACGTCCGGAAAAGGCGATCCTTGACTATCTCTATAGCCGTCCGGCCCTGTGCAACGAAGACGATTTTACGAGTCTGCGGTTGCATCCGGAACGCTTCAGTGAACTCGTTGAGGAAGGGCCGCTTTTTGCCTGTCTCCAGCGTTTTGGTCAGAAGTCACTCGACAGGCGACTAAAGACATTATGGAGGACCATGCAGCATGCTTGACCTAAAACAAATTGCGTTGTTCTACCCGGAGAGCCTTAGGCCTTTCCAACGGAACCTCATGCGAGAATATCTACAATACAAGATCTTAGCGTGCATTTTTCGCAGCGCGCACGGCCAACACCTTTCATTCATGGGAGGGACAGCCATACGCATTGCCCACAGTAGTCCCCGCTTTTCTGAAGACCTTGACTTTGACAATCAAGGCCTGGATACTGAGGCGTTCGAGGATCTTACCCATACGGTTCGTACGATGTTGGAATTAGAGGGTTATGCCGTCGAACTGAGGAATGTCTGCAGGAAAGCGTATCGTTGCTATCTCAAAATTCCTGCCCTGCTGTTCGAGACGGGCCTGTCTGCTCATAAGACCGAAAAACTGTCGATTCAATTGGATATGGAGTCGCAGGGATTTGACTACACATCCGAAAATATGATCATCAATAAATTCGACGTGTTTGCCCGTATTCGGCTGGTCCCTGTGGATGTATTATTGGCCCAGAAGATAAGCTGCATCTTTACTCGTAAGCGAGCCATGGGCAGAGATTTTTTTGACATGGTCTTCTTACAGGCCAAAACCAAGCCCAATTACGCGTACCTGGAACAGATGCTTGGCATAGCCAATTCCGGGACATTGCGACAGCAACTGCAGTCACGTTGCCAAGAGCTGGACTTTCAAGCGTTGGCCAAAGATGTGACGCCTTTCCTTTTTAGCCCCGAAGATGCGGATAAGGTTGCCCTATTTTTGGAATATATCGAGTCGGCAGATTTGTAGCAGGATTCGGTTGGAAACCATTCAGGAAGAATGAGTTCCCACTACACTTCTTCTTGAATATGGAACACCGAACACCGATTAACGAATGTCGAAGTAATGAACTCAGTCAACCGTTCCTCCAAATCCATTCTTCACTTTCTTAAACTTCTAAAATCATCATTCGTTAATCGATATTCGATATTCCCAGTCTTTACAGTTTGCAAAAGATCTCATTAATAAGTCACTAAAATCATTAAATGCACGGGCTGGCAGCTCCGCAAACTGCCAGCCCGTTGGCTATATTGGGCGTTTTATTTTGTGTCGCGGGCATCCTGCCCGCGATTCGAGGGCGAGACGCCCTCGACACGTGGCTTACTGCACGAGGTCTACAATTTGCTCTGCACTCAGTGCTGTTTTGTATACACGAACATCATCGATCAGGCCGGACCAGAGGCCAGTGGAGGGACTATCCCATGTGCCAATTTGGAGTCTGCCGCTGCCGTGATACGGGCACTTCGTCACCGTACCCTTGGCCACCTCAACACCATCGACGTATAATGTCCTGGTCATGGCTGAGGCGTCCCACACAAGGCCCACATGGTGCCACTGCCCGTCGATGATTTGTGTCTGAGAGAATAGAAAATCGTCAGTGTAGAACATGAATGCCGTCATGAGATTGCCTTCGATATGGTCGGCCTGGAGTAGAATGGGCCCCACAGTCGGTGCGACGATGACTTGGTTGAGGCCACCCCCTCTGACCCAGGTGAAGATACTGAAGGATTCTGAGTTTAACGCGAATGGCGTGTCGACATAATCGTCAATTCCATCGAACTCAAGTGCGCCATCTATTATGCCTCCAGTGGTTTGCCAAACGGGATCGCCAAGCAGATTTGCATCGTTGGCGCCGGCGCTGTCGTGAGCCGTTGTGCCCTCTGCTTCGTCAAATGCCCAATGCGCAGCCAAATCTGGTTTCCCGACAGTCACATCCTGCCCCCAATAGTCCATCAGGACTTCCAGGTCGGCTTCATCTACGACACCATCACCCCAGGGCATCGGGCCAATGTCGCACAACCGCTCATCCGTACCCCAGAATCCGATCATTGCAAGCAAATCGCTCGTCCCTACGCTTCCGTCTGCGTCGAAGTCGACTACAGGGAGGATGGGGGCTTGCCACAGATCGTGCGAGCCGAAGCCGCCGCACCGATCTGAGTTGAAGTAGATCGTCGAACCATCAACCGAAATCATGGGGAAGTCCTCGTTGAACGCAGTGTTGATCGGCGCCCCGAGATTCACAGGAGTTGTCCAGTCAGCCATGTTGGACGCGCGTCTTGTGAACCAGATATCTGTCCCACCAAAACCGTCCGGGCGAGGAGAACAAGCCCAGTAGTAGTCAGTGAACATCAATACAAAACCATCGCTTGATATCCATGGTGTGTCTTGGCAAGTCCAATTGTTGACCGTCGACCCCAGAATTGTAGGTGTTCCCCAGGGATCATCTCTTGTCTCACGCGTAGCTACGGTCAGCTTGGGTTCCCATTCTCCAGTTGCTTCACTGAAGGGTGGACTAAAGGCAAAGTAGAGTTCCAAGCAATCTGACGAAAGAGTCGGGTTGTATTCGACATCTGCGCTGTTGACAGGCGGGCCGAGATTCTGCGGCTGCCCCCAAGGGTCGTCTCTTGTGACACGCCTGGTCACCCATATGTCCCAACTGCCCACAGCACCCGGCCGCGACGAGTTAAAGTAGAGCTCCAGACCGTCGGAAGAGAGAGTCGGGCCGCCGTCCGCATTGGGACTGTTGACCAGTTGGCCGAGGTTCTTCGGCTCTCCCCATACTTCCTCTGTCGTCGCGCGGGTAGTCACCCATAGGTCCCAACTGCCGAAACCACCTTCCCGATTTGAGCCAAAGTAGAGTTCCAGCCCATCGGCAGACAAGCAGTGGCTGTACTCACGGGCTCCACTGTTAATTACAGGCCCAAGATTAACCGGCTCCCCGAAGGTGAAATCCGCCCTTGCACTCCCACCGCCAAGGACAATGGCGGCCACAAATCCAACTACCACTAATCTAACTCTGTCATCATTCAACCATTTCATACTACACCATCCTTTCTGCCCCTTGGGCGATTTCTCTTTGCCTCGACTGTCGAGGAATCCTACGACTAATCTCATTCTGTTACCACTAAACCATCTCATGCTACACCTACCTTTCCGCCCCTTTGGGGCAAACTAAACGAAACCTCCATTTCGGCGATCGAGCTGTCAATCCACCTATATCTCCGTAAGAAAAACTTCATATCGCAGGAATACTTGAGATTTTTTGAAAGAATTTGCCAGCAG
>Ga0255052_10003374_pt1 | contig 11134 bp, 10 predicted proteins | sample JV7_2_21_MG_FD_188632 | JGI IMG/M metagenome (GOLD analysis project Ga0255052, IMG submission 188632) | Seawater microbial communities from Jervis Inlet, British Columbia, Canada - JV7_2_21 | ecosystem: Environmental > Aquatic > Marine > Inlet | place: Canada: British Columbia | collected...
CAAAATAACTGCAGCATATATTAAATAATTGACCCATGCAGGTTCATCATATCCGTAATAAATGCCCAGTTTATCAAATAATATCTGAAGAAACGGGTAAATAATAAGAAATCCAACGAATCCGCCAAATAAAACACTTGACACAATTGCATATATCAATAACAAATACTTTTGAATTGTTTTCTTCATCAATCCTATATTATTAAGATATCATTCTGATTTTGAGCATTAATCTGCTAACCCATATTATTCATGAATATCTCGAGGCAAAGCAGGTATCAAAAAAAAACGGTTTGAATACGGCAACATGCATTTATATGAAACATACCTGTATAACGTATTCAATAAACACAGTGTATCAGAAACCAGATCGGCAAGAGCCGCTCCCAAAACGTTTTTTTTTGATACCTGCTTTGCCGGGTGAATAATATAGGCTACACAGCTCCTTCCCTTTCGAGAACCACCTTTACAGTTTTGAATAAGATAACAATATCCAGCCACAGGTTCCAGTTTCTCACATACCACGAATCAAGAGCGATCCTGTGGTCATAACTAACACGGCTTCTACCACTGACCTGCCATAGACCGGTAATACCAGGCGGCACACAAAAACAGAGTGCTGCCTGATCTTTGTAATAGTTCTCTATTTCCTCCTTTGTCACAGGCCTCGGCCCCACAAGACTCATCTCACCTTTAAGCACATTAAATATCTGCGGTAATTCGTCAAGTGATGTCTCCCTGAGAAATTTGCCGATCTTAGTAATCCTCGGGTCATTTCCAAGCTTCCATTGATTCTTCCACTCATCCCTCGCAACAACATTGTTCTGCAATAAATTATTAAGCCTTGTTTCCGCATCATTAAACATGGTTCTGAATTTATAACACTTAAACGGTTTATTATTTTTATCCATCCTCTGCTGTGAATATATGGAACTACCGGGAGAAGTTATTTTTATAAGCAATGAAATAACGATCATAGGGATCGCAAGTACAATAATTAAAATAAAAGAGGACAAAAGATCAAATATTTTTTTTGTTAATATATTTACAGGTCTGGCAAGGTTATTTTTTACTTCCAGGCCAATCGCCTGCTCCTGAAAAAAATGATGCAGTTTCGTCCCAAGCACTGTTATTCCAAACAGGTCCGGAATAAATAGAATGTTCTGTGCCTTGTGTTGAAGGCTGTTTATGAGTGAAACAAACTTCTTTTTCTCACAACCCGGCATCGCAATTACAATATCATCTATCCCACACCTGCCAATATATTTTTGTGCTTTATCTACTCCTGCATGTATTTTTATTCCACATATCTTTTTACCGATTTTCTCAGGATCGTCATCCAGAAAACCGACCACATTCATCCCAAGGTTTTTGTCTCTTTTCATGGCATTACATATCATTTCGCCTGTCTTTCCAGCACCAAGCACAAGAACTTTCTTACTGAGAAGCCCGAGAGTCATCAGGATTTTTTTGGCATTAGTTCGAATCAAAGGCAATACAGGAATTGAAATTGCGCACATAACCACTAATACAGCCCTTGAAACCTGTTCTCCGACTTTTCCAAGATACAGGATCGAAAACATCGCAAGGGTGGAAAAGAATACTACTTTCCACAATATCTTTATTTCATCCCAATATGAAAACCGCTTAGTATATAGTCCCTCATAAGTGAAAAAAAAGAGCCAGACCGGAAATACCCACCAGAAAAAAGTGACGCCGATTTGGGGGAATTCAGGAAATTTAAAAAAATTAGGCAACAGATGTTTTCTGATAGATATTGCACCCTGCAGTACTATAAAAATCGAAACAAAATCCGTTAACAAAAGCAGGGCTATCCCTGTATTTCTCTTTAACATAGTCAATTAAACAAGATAGACATCAATTTAAGAGCATAAATATCTACTCGAATTAAGATATTCTAGAGATTATACAATAAATGGTCAATGAGACCTTTATTTCCAATGCAAAATGATAAGTTATGATAATACAGATGAAAAATACCCATTTGTCGTGATAAACTGATTCATGATCTATCTCAATAACAGGATTGTTCCAAACAACAAGGCGGTTATCTCTGTTTATGATCATGGATTCCTCTACGGTGACGGAATATACGAGACATTGAGGGCTTATGATGGAATTGTTTTTATGCTTGATCAACACGTTGAACGTCTTTTCCGGTCAGCTTCGATAATCTCACTGAAGATCAAAAAGACTCCTGATGCAATAAAAAAAGCTGTGTATAAAACTCTGTCTGCAAACAGGCTGAAAGAGGCCGTGATAAGAATAACGGTTTCGCGGGGATCAGGACCTACAGGCCTGGACCCGGCACTTTGCACAGACCCAACGTTTGTAATTATCGCCAGAAAATTTGCTCATTACCCGAATATGTACTACAAAAAAGGTGTGAGAATCGCCATAGTAGACACAAAGCGTAACTATAAGGGTGCGCTGAATCCTCAAATTAAATCACTTAATTTTTTAAATAATATACTTGCAAAGATAGAGGCTAAAAAAAAAGATGCTTATGAAGCGATTATGAAAAACTACAGGGGATATATAGCAGAAGGCACGATATCCAATATTTTTTTCATAAAAGACCAGGTTCTTTGTACACCCAGTCTCGATGTCGGAATACTGGATGGAATTACCAGGAAGATAATTATTGAGACCGCTGGAAATGCAGGTATTCAAGTGATAGAGGGAAGATTCAAAGAAGATGATTTGTATAATGCGGATGAAATGTTCATATCAAATACAACTATGGAAGTAATGCCGGTTTCAGAGATTGATAATAAAACAATAAGTTCAAGGGCCGGCAACCTGACAAAAATACTCCATAAATCATACTTAAAAAAGATCAAAGATTACATAAAGACAAACGAGGATATTAATTGAAGGTTAAACTTGCAAAGACCGCCGGCTTTTGCATGGGTGTACGTCGGGCGATGAACATAGTTCTTGACGAAGCCCATAAAAAAAAGGGGAAGTTATACACGTACGGCCCTCTTGTTCATAATCCACAGACAATAGAGATGCTGAAACATAAGGGAGTCGAAATCCTCAAAAAGGACAATGACGTCTCTGATTCAACCATTATCATAAGAGCCCATGGGGTGCCTCCTGAAGAACGGTCTAAATTAAATGAATCAGGCAACTTGGTATGCGATGCTACCTGTCCCCATGTTGCAAGGGCTCACGCAATCATAAAAAGGGAAGTAAGGAAAGGATACAAGGCGATTATCATTGGCGACAGGGGGCATGCGGAAGTGGATGGCCTGCTCGGATATGCCAAAGAAAATGGATTTGTAGTCGAAAATACCGCTGATATTGACAATCTGCCAGAAATGGACAAGGTCTGTGTAGTAGCTCAGACGACTCAGGACCGTAAAAACTTTCAGGAAATAGTCGAAAAAATAAAAACAAAATTTTCTGATACCAGAATATTTGACACTATATGTGACTCAACTAACATGAGACAGAAAGAAGCCATGGAACTTGCAAAAGAGGTGGATGCAATGGTTATTGTCGGCGGCAAAAACAGTGCAAATACAAAAAGGCTATATGAAATTTCCCTTTCAACAGGCACCCCCTCTTTTCATATCGAAGATGATGATGAACTTGATCACCTAGGCCTTGAGAAATTTGAAAATATCGGCTTAATGGCAGGAGCTTCTACACCAAACTGGGTTATTACTAAAGTCATCGACAGGATAAAATATCTCCTGAAAAAGCAACGTGGCAGAATGTTCAGATCTATCGAGAGCATAGGCAACTTTCTGCTGGAAAGCTCATTATATTTAAGCCTTGGTGCTGTCAGCATGTATTACGCCGTTCATGCATTGCAGGGGATTAAACCTTCTATCACCATGATGTATATAGTTTTTTTCTATATTTTTGCTATGCATACTTTCAATAGGTACCATGAACAATCAAAAAACGAGTTCTCTGAACCGGCACGTACCCGCTTTTTTAAATCTTACGGAAAAGCTCTCATAGCAGCCGCCTTTATGGCATCATTATCAACACTTTATTTTTCATACCTGTTAGGACTGAAAACATTTTTTCTGCTGCTATTTTCCTACCTTATGGGGATCATATATAGTGTAAGAATTATACCCCTCAAACCCCTGCCATTTATAAAATACAAAAGACTCAAGGATATTCCGGGGTCAAAGGATATCTTTGTGTCTGTTGCCTGGGCATGGATCATAGTCCTTATACCTATGTTCAATCAGGACACATATTTCTCATACGAGTCAATGTCAGTACTGGCATTCACGCTCGTAATAGTATTTATGAGATCTGTAGTATTCGATGTAGTAAGGATCGAAGGTGACAGAATAGTAGGAAGAGAAACTATCCCGATACTCATAGGAACAAAACATACCAGAACCATATTGCTCCTCTTTACTTTTATGATCAGTGTTTATTTGATACTGTCCTCTATGTTTGGTCTTATCCCTTCGCTAGGCTACTATCTTATTATATCGCCGATTTTCATCATATTTTGTCTATACCTGTTTCATAAAAAGCGGGTGCAGCCGAGCACGATGTTCGAGGCGGTAATTGACGCAAACTTTATTCTTACAGGGCTTGTCGCCTATGTATGGCTTTCAATCCAATAACAGTCTTAAATTTTGAACCGTTTCAGCACTAATACAGCATTGACTCCGCCAAAACCAAATGAGTGTGATATCGCTATATTTATATCTTTCTTTATAGTTGACGTCACATAATTGAGACCACAGTCAGAATCAGGATTATCGAGATTAACCGTAGGGGTTATCGTATTCCTGTATATGGAAAGTGCTGTAATCGCCGCTTCCACAGACCCGGCAGCGCCAAGCATGTGACCCAGCATCGATTTAGATGAGCTGACACTAATCTCCCGTGTTATTTCCCCAAACACTTTTTTCACAGCCATGGATTCAGCAGCATCGCCGAGTGGAGTTGATGTTGCATGAGCATTTATATAGTCAACATCACCTGTTCCTATATTTGCATCATTTAATGCATGATTAATAGCAATGGCCTCTCCGTCCGGATCAGGCTTTGTCTGATGAAAGGCATCAGAAGACATTCCATATCCGACCAGCTCAGCATAAATTCTCGCACCTCTTTTTAATGCATGATCCATATCTTCGAGTACAAGAATTGCTGCGCCCTCAGCGATCACAAAGCCATCCCTTTCAGCATCAAACGGTCTGCTCGCCTTTTCAGGTTCTTTATTTCTCTTTGAAAGCGCACCGGAAGCTCCATAACCTCCAACTGCCAGCCGGCATAATGGCGCTTCTGTCCCTCCGGTAAACGCCATTTTTATTTCTCCATTGCGAACCATCCTGAAAGCCTCACCGATCGCATTCGTTCCGGATGCACAGGCGGTTGAGATGCCGAGAGCAGGCCCCTTTATCCCGAATTTCATTGATATGAAGGATGAAGCCATGTTTATCGTGCTGGAAGACATAAGGTATGCTGAAAAAGGCTTGCCTGCTGTCAGATGCTTTTCCATAGCTGTTTCAAGGCTTATGATCCCTCCCCTGCTAGAACCGATAACAACACCAGTTGAGTACGAGAGTTTAGAGAACAGAGGTTTAAATTCTGACCCATCAGTCATCAATCCTGCATCTTCAGATGCCATTATTGCAGCTGACGCTGCGTAGTGGACAAATGGGTCAAGCCGTAAAATCTCTTTTGGGGACAGATATTTTTCAGGAAAGAAATTTTTTAATTCACCCGCAATCCTGCTCGGAAGACCTGATGGATCAAATCGTTTAATGCCAGCTATTCCTGATCGCTTATTTACTAAATTCTCCCAGGTTATTTCTATATCTGATCCAAGCGGGGTAACAGCGCCAATACCTGTAATAACCACCCTTTTCATAGCAGTTTATATTAGCACAAGTTAGTTTCAACTTATGATATTGTGTGCTTGTTTTTAAATCATTCCATAGTCCTTTAAGCAATTTATTTATAGAAAATTTTAGTGACAAGCGCTATTATACAGCCATGGCCAGAATAAAAGTTGAAATAATCGAGGAGATATTATGAAAAAACTCTCTCATATTGACAAAGATGGCAAGGCATCGATGGTAGATGTAACCGGAAAGACTGCAACACACAGAGAAGCTGTTGCAAAAGGTGCGATCTGTATGAAAAAAGAAACTCTCAGGTTGATTACTGACAACAGGATTTCGAAAGGCAATGTTTTTGAAACAGCCCGGCTTGCCGGCATTATGGCAGCAAAAAGAACATATAGCCTCATACCTCTGTGTCACCAGCTTAACCTCACAAAAGTTTCGGTAGACTTTAAATTTGATAAGCGCAGGAATAAAGTTGACATCGAAGCAAAGGCAATATGTATCGGACAGACCGGCGTCGAGATGGAGGCGCTAACCGCGGTTTCTGTTGCAGCCCTAACTATTTATGACATGTGTAAAGCTGTGGATAAGGCAATGATCATATCTGATATTATGCTTCTGAAAAAAAGTGGCGGCAAAAGCGGTGAGTGGAAGAGGAAAAGTTAACGGGATTCCGAATCATCCCTGTCAAATTCAAGCCTCTTGAGCTCCTCTATCAGTTCAACTCTCTCTTTCTGAAATATATCCTTTATTAATGCTATTTCCTGTTCTTTTGCAGAGAGATCCTGCTTGAGGTCTATTGCATATATCCCGACAGCACAGAAACCGGCAACTAAAAGAACGATCAATATTTTTATACCTATCGGCGTTCTTAACATTTCATGACATTCTATATCCCGCTCCAAAGGAGTCTTGTCTCTCATATTATTTATACCTTCTGACTTCAAAGCGATATAACTCAATATTCTCTTCCAGATATATACCTGCTTTAGTCGAGGCAATGCTTATCTGCTCATCAACAGTGTTAACTCCCTCAAGATCAGGCAGAAGCAGCCCTTTGCGTTCACCACATTTGACAATTACTCCGAATTTTTCTGGATCAAGTTCATTCCTGCTGTTAACCTTTTCAGGTTCAGAAAGCAGATCAACCGAATAATCAAGGCCTTCCAGTTCACTGGAATTCACCGATGGAAATCGCGGGTCCTGGGTAGCAGCACTTATCGCATTCTGAATAATCTCGGCTGCAACGCTTTCAGTAGTCGGCTGGAAGGTTCCTATACAACCCCTGAGTTCCCCCTTCATCTTCAGTGAAACAAAAACTCCGGCTTTCTCAATCATTTCGTGGACAGGATTTTCAGGAGGCTCTATCACCTTGCCATTGAGCACATACTCATTAACAGTTTTTTTTGCAAGTTTTATAAGAGGATGCATGGTAAAAAACTCAAATATAAAAATAAAATATCAAAAGCAAGGAATCAGCTAACTATTTTTTCCTCTTTACTACATAATCCGAGATAGTAAGAAGCGCTTCTTTTTCTACTGAATCCTCAAATATATCAAGCTCAGACTTGGCATCATTCAGGAGAGAATTGGCTTTATCATAGGATTTTTCGATAGATTTATGTTCTCTCATTGAATGCCGTATAAAGGCAAGGTCTGTTTCAGTAACTTTCTCTGCCTTGATAATCTCTCTAATCTGGTTAACTTCTCTTATATCCACATCCTTCAATAAGTTAATAAGGGGAAGCGTTATCTTGCCTTCTTCCAGATCTTTTCCCAGGATTTTTCCGAAAGTTTTCTCTTCAGCCACGTAGTCAAGAATATCATCCGCCATCTGGAACGCAAAGCCGAATTTCAGACCAAAAGATGCAAGTGCATCTTCCTGTTGCTGTGACGCACGACCCAAAACTGCCCCGCCTTTGCAGGCCGCAGACATCAGCATCGCGGTTTTACCCTGAATAATTTTCATGTAATCGTCTTCTGTTATATCGGGAGAGCCTTTTTTGCTAAGCTGAATCAATTCGCCTTCGCTCATTTTAGCCGTAGCAGTGCATAGTGCATCCATAACCGTCTGGGATTGAAGCAGGTTAGCCAATCTCAACGCGTTTGCATACAGGAAATCTCCTACCAGAACCACGACCTGATTCCCCCATATCGAATGGGCCGCATCTTTACCCCTCCTCATACTGGCACCGTCCACAATATCATCATGTATTAAAGAGGCTGTATGAATAAATTCTACACTGCATGCAAGGGTACTGATTTTATCACTGTTTGACCCAAAGAGTTTCGAACACAGGATCGCCAGAAATGGACGTATTCGTTTGCCTCCACTTGATAATAGATGGTCTCCAACCGTTGAAATAGCAGGAGCAACAGTGCCCAATGACTCCTGAATTTTTGCCTCTGCAGCAGCTAAATCTTCTTTGTAATATTCCCATATCTGATCAATTGTCATCTTTTCCATTTAACTACCTTTGCTAATTATTAATAAAAGAACTCATTACTGTCCAAAACTTGCAGACATTGCAATGTTAGTCTTTGCTCTTCATCATTATCGATTCCAGATCAGTATCTTTTTCATTCAGCCTATGTAAGTCACCTGGCCTGAATACTCCCTTTTCAGTAATTATTCCGGTCACATATTTTGCCGGAGTGACATCAAAGGCGATATTCCTTACCTTCACTCCATCCGGGGCGATCTGACAGTCAAACACATGAGTAACTTCTTCTGGACCACGTTCTTCAATCGGGATCTGATCGCCTGAAGAAATCGAAAAATCAATGCTGCTCAGAGGTGCAGCCACATAAAAAGGCACCCCGTTTTCCTTACATAAAACAGCTAAAGAATATGTCCCTATTTTATTTGCAACATCCCCGTTTGCTACAGTTCTGTCAGTACCTACAATAGCAAGATTTATCTCCCCTTTTTGTAACAGTGCCCCGGCTGTATTGTCGGTAATCAGGGTTACAGGAATATTGTCCTGCATCAATTCCCATGAAGTCAAGCGACATCCCTGAAGCACAGGACGCGTCTCATCTGCAATGACATGAATCCTCTTGCCCTGTTCGACCGCTGCCCTTATCGGCCCTGTTGCGGTTCCGTAACCACCGGTAGCGAGCGATCCCGCATTGCAATGAGTAATTATAGTATCTCCATTCTTAATAAACTGTGATCCCCACTTGCCTATAGACTTATTAATCGCTATGTCTTCCTGAAGAACCTTTTCAGCTTCTTCCACAAGCAGTTCCCTGAGAGCATCAACAGGCTTATCCTGGTTTTTTATTAAAAGGGCCTTTGTCCTGTTAACCGCCCACTGAATATTTACTGCGGTAGGCCTCGTTAATAGCAAGGTTTCGAAAATAGGTTCCAGCCCCTTCATAAAGTCACTGCAATTGTCAGCTGTTATCTCCCTTGCCCCTATAGCTATTCCCATTGAAGTTGCGATACCTATTGCAGGTGCACCTCTTATCCAGAGTTTTTTGATTCCCTCAGCAACCATTTTGTAATCAGTGCAATCAACATACACAACCTCCCGTGGAAGTCTGGTCTGATCGATCATACGTACTATCCCGTCAACAAGTTCTACTGTTTTTACCATTTAGATCTCCTTGGATTATTAATCTTCTTTTTATCTATATTAGCTCTGGCAATATCTTCATAACTAACAGAGTTGCGGTTAAAACAATTATAATCCCTACTGTAGCCCACGAAATAAGATTCTGCTTTTTTGAATTAATATACTCTCCCATAATTTTTTTGTCATTAACCAGCTTCAATGCAAAAACAAGCACAAAAGGCAGCAGAATCCCGTTCAACACTGATGACAGAACCATTAAAAGTACTAAAGGCGCATCAGGAATTAATACAAGCAAAGATGCAATTACAATAAGTGCCGTATAAATCCACATAAACTGCGGAGCCTGTTTGAACGATTTATTGATACCGGTCTCCCATCCCATAGCCTCACAGATATAGTATGCAGTTGCCAATGGCACGATAATCGCACCAAGTATAGAGGCATTTGCCAGGCTTATAGCAAAAAAACTTGATGCGTATTCCCCGGCAAACGGTTTTAATGCAAAAGCGGCTTCATGTGCCTCATTGATTCTGATACCTTTTGGGAAAAGTGTTGTTGCACATGTAACGATAATAAAAAAAGCTATGATATTAGTTATAAAACAACCTATAATCACATCGAGTTTTGAGTATTTGTAATCTTCTTTTTTTATTCCTTTTTCCGCAATTGAAGACTGCAGGTAAAACTGCATCCAGGGAGTTATAGTCGTTCCGATTATCGCGATGCTCAACATAACAAATTCAGATTCTAATTTTACCTTGGGAACTACTGTACTGTGAAATACCTCTACCCATTCAGGTTTTGCCATTATGCCGGAAACCACATAACCGAAATAAAGAAGACACGCAACAAGTAACACACTTTCTACAACCCTGTAACTGCCTCTTGTCACCAGAATCCATATGATAAATGCGCCGATCGGCACCATAATATATTTACTGAGACCAAAAATCTCCATGCTTGCTGCCCACCCCGCAAACTCCGCAACAGTTGTACCAAAGTTAGCAACAAGAAGGATTATCATCATAAAAAAAGTGGCCCTGACACCATAATTCTCCCTTATCAGGTCAGAAAGCCCTTTGCCGGTTACAACACCCATTCTTGCAACCATCTCCTGAATAACCACCAGCGAAATAGTTGTAGGTATTAAAGTCCAGAGGAGCATATTGCCATAGCGGGCGCCTGCAACAGAATATGTCGTTATACCCGAAGCATCATTATCTATGGATGCAGTTATAATCCCCGGACCTATTATGGCGAAAAACAGGAGAAAACTCTTCCACATTGATACGCTCTTTCTGCGGGTCATATACTCCTCCTTTTTTTCCTTGATGAAGGAGGAAGCAGTATATCTATTACATCATCTATTGTTATTATTCCAAGAAGCTCTCCGTCTTCATGAAGCACAGGAATTGCGAGGAGATTATACTTGGAGATAATTTCGGCAACAACCTGATGTTTTTCATCCGGAGAAACTGTCTTTAATTTCTTTTCCATGATATCAGAAAGAGGGACTTGGGGAGAAGAAAGAAGCATATCTTTTAAGGTAGTTATGCCTAACAGCTTTTCGTCTTCAACAATGTAAATGTAATAAACAGTCTCAAATTCATTGGCATCCATCCTGAATTTTTCAAATGCCTCCTGTACTGTCAATCCAGGGGCATAAGCTATGAACTGGTTTGTCATCAGTCC
>Ga0255052_10003375_pt1 | contig 11133 bp, 17 predicted proteins | sample JV7_2_21_MG_FD_188632 | JGI IMG/M metagenome (GOLD analysis project Ga0255052, IMG submission 188632) | Seawater microbial communities from Jervis Inlet, British Columbia, Canada - JV7_2_21 | ecosystem: Environmental > Aquatic > Marine > Inlet | place: Canada: British Columbia | collected...
GTCGGCAGCGAAATCCGCCAGCTTCTGAATCTCGTCCACCGCAATCGGAACCAGGTCCGCCACCTCGGCGATCCCGGGATTGCCGGGCGCGCAATAGAGTTCCTCCAAGTTGGGACTCTGCCGCAGCTTCCAGCAGAGTGCATGCTCTCGTCCGCCGCCACCGATGACCAGAACTCTCATTTCTCACCTCGTGTCAGGCTCACGTTTTCTAGTTCAAGCACTGCCCCTTCCACCTCGTCGATGACGTAGTCCGGCGTCGAGGCACCTGCGGTTATGCCTACCGATCCCGCCTCGTCGAACCACTCCGGACGGAGGTCGTCCGGTCCCTGAATCAGATAGGAGGGCTTGAGCTCCCTACAGATCTCCCACAGATGACGCGTATTGGCGCTCTGTTTGCCACCCACGATCAGAATCAGATCGGTCTCCGGGTCAGCACAAAGCTCCCGCGCGGCATCTTGGTTCTCCTTGGTGGCATAGCAGATGGTGTCGGCGCGGGAGACACCGCTGGTCTGCGACTCGATATAGCAAGCCACGTCCTCGAAGTCTTCGGCGTTGAGAGTCGTCTGATAGAGGATCTTGACCGTGGAGTAGCGGCTCCAGTCGACCTGCTCGGCCTCCTCGACGGTCTTGAGCACGTGGTAGCTCTCCGGATCGCGATCGTTGGTGTAGCCGATGACCTCGCGGTGGTTGGATTCGCCGATGAATACCAGATGGGTGCCGGCACCCACCGCCCGGTCCGCTTCCTCGTGAATGTCATACACAAACGGACAGGTGGTATCCAGAACCTTGAGCCCACGCTTGCGGGCGGTGGCATGAAAAGAGGGTGGCACTCCGTGAGCCGAAAAGACAATAGTGCCGCTATCCGCCTCGGCGAGGGAGTGTACGGTGGGGACTCCGAGATCTTCCATCTCCTCCACGACTCGTTCGTTGTGGACCACCTGCCCCAGGATCCTGCCGCCGGTACCTCCGAGCTGGGCGAATTTCTTTACCTTCTGATCGGCGATTCGCACGCCGGCGCAGAACCCGTACTTCTCGGCACGTTTTACCTTCATGGACTCGGCCGGATTGTAGCAAAGGGGTCGGTAGATCAGTCCCAGGAGAATCGAGCCCGATCGAGGATAACGCCTGCATGCCGTCCCCCGTGATCGCCCCGGTGCACATGGACGACCAACTCGGCATCTCCAGGCCAACCTCGTCCCTCGACGAACAGGGTCTGCCACCCCCGTCCCGGCTCCAGCGGCCTGGTGCCGAGCTCTCGGGAGCCTGCCAGGACTTTCACCGTCGCATCCCCTGAAGGCCCCCCCACCGGTCGCACCTCGAGCTCGATGGCAAAGGTCTCGCCCCCCGGGACGACCGGAGCTCGAACCGACTCTCCCGGGAGCAACTTCCAGCCTCCGCGAAAGCGGGGACGGTAGGGGGCCCAGGGTTCCGGGTGCAGCTGGCCGCCTACCTTTCGCACCTGGTGATCCTCGAACTCGATCCGGGTGGTGGGCACCCGGGAAGCAGCTACGGGTAGAGCGGCGACAAGGAGCAGCAGGATCGATGCTGCCCACAAACCAACCCGTTCTGGACGGCGTCTCGGGAACCACCAGAAAAGAACCGCCAGCGGAGTCACCAGCAGCGGCACCAACCAGGAAGCGGTCCGCAAGCGCACCAGACTGGGCAGAAAACGCCCGACATCTTGTCCAAGCCGGACCGCGAGACGATCGATCAGATGGTTGGTCCCAGCCGCCAGGTTATAGGTCCAACCCGGCACCACCACCCACAGAAGCGTCAAGCAAAGGGCCGCGAGCCCCAGGGCCACGATCAAGCCTCGGGCCCCGGCAGGCAATCGGCGTTTCAGCAACGGGACCAGGATCAGAGCCAGCAACGGCAACAGAACCATGCCAAAACGGAAGGGTGGAGCCCACGCCCCATACCACTCGCGGCGTGGTGAGACGACAACAAGGTAGGGGATGATGCACACCATGAGGTCCATCACCATCGGCGAACGCTGCACGGTCAACAAACAGAGTGCGGGAGCCAACATCAACCAAAGTGGATTGCTGGCCAGCAGCCCGAAAGCGCAATCCCAGAAAAGACCGATCAACCCCCGTACATAGTCGGCGGGCGACCTGCCTTGGATCTGTAGGAGCTGGTCCAGGGTGTGATCCTTGAACGGATTGTCGAATACAACCAGGTTGAAGATCAGAATCGCAGAGATTCCCAATGCCAGGGCCGCACCGACCCAGACGGCACTTCTTCGCGAACCTCCGCTGCGCCACCATGCGAGAACCAGCAGAGAGAGAGACAACAACACGAGTCGCAGCTTGAGAAGCGGCAGCAGAATCAGGACCACACCCAGAATCAGCCACTGCCACCTGCGGCTACCTCCCTGCCCCCGCAGGTCCTGAATCCGGAGCAATGCCAACAGCACCAACACGGCCGCCGGTACCTCCACCCATACCTGGTGCGAATAGAGGAGCAAGGGTGGGGTGAAGGCCAGAAGCGCCCAAACGGTCACAGCGGCAGATGCGTGGTCCGAACCCCAATACCGCCAGGCGAGTGAGAGACTCAACCAAGCAGCCAGAGCACTCATCAGGGCCATGGTCAGCAAAGCGCCCCGTTTGCCTGCGATCCGATACGCCGGAGCCAAGACCAGCGGCAGTACCAGACCATGGCGAGAGTAGAGGCTCCCGTCGTCTCTCACCGGATCCGCCCACGAAGGCTCTAGCACCCTCGACATGAATCGTCGGGAGTCCTGATCGGCATAGTTGTTGGTCAAATCGGTGTCGAAGTCGTAGGTCAGGCTGTGAGCGATCAGCAGATAGTAGGGCTCGTCGCCATCAGGTTCTCTCTGTCCTGCGGACCACGGCAAGATCGCGATGTAGACCACCAGGGGCAACATGAGGAACGGCCAGGGTGGGCGCGACCCCGCCGTCGATTCAGAGCTCTGGGCGAGGGCGGCGACGAGAACGGCAACCCGAAAGATCAGCAGCAAGGCTAGGCCGCCAGCCAGCAGCGGATCGAGATCCGGGCTGTCTGCCGCCAGGCCAAGGTGATGACGGCCCAGGATCACCACGATCAGGACCCCCAACACGCACGCTGAGAAGGCATCGATCGAAGCTGATCCGGTCTGGCCGTCTCGGGCCCGCAGCCAATGGCCTACGGACCACAGACCGAGAAGAACCAGGGGCAGCACTGCAAGGGTGCCTACTAATGGATCGGACACGAATGGCAGCCTATCAAGGGGACGACCAGGGATCTGCGAAGCGAGAGTCGTGGAGAAACTCCCGGTCAGTGAGGCTCTCCAGGAAGGTCACCAGATCTCGGGTCTCCTCAGCCGTGATTGCAAAGCCGTCGAGCCGGTCGCTTTTCAACGGGTTCCCGGCCGCCCTGCCTCCAGCAGCGTAGTGTGCGATGACCCCTTCGAGGGTCTGCAGACTGCCATCGTGCATGTAGGGCGCAGTCAGAGCGATGTTTCTCAACGTCGGTGCGCGGAAACGGCCCATGTCCCCTGCTAACTCTGTGTACTCGATTAGCCCTTGATCGCCCTCCGGATAGGAGCCTGCGCCGTCGAGATCGTAGAGAGCAGTGTTGTGGAAGACGGGCTCGAAAGACGGGCCATCCGCATAGACCACCGGACCCGAGAAGTTGAAGCCGGAATGACACTCCGAACAGCCGAGCCGTGCCGAGAAGAAAAGTCCCATGCCCCGCCGTGCCGACTCGGGGAAGTCCTCTCTCTCATCCCAGTAGACATAGCGATCGTAAGCTGATCTCCCTGAGATCAAGCTTCTCTCGAAGCTGGCGATCGCCCGGATCACATTTTCTAGGGTTATGGAATCCGCGTCCCCCGAAAACGCCTCCTGGAAGAGCAAGCCGTATCTCGATTCCCGCTGAAGACGCAGCAACACTTCGTCTTCGTGGCCTGAGATTCCCATCTCCACCGGGTCGACGGAGAACATGGGAATGGTCATCTGCTCCTCGAGCCGGCGCAGAGTTGGATCGGCCCAGTTCAACGAGGCGTTGTAGGCCACATTGGTCAAGGTCATCGAGCTGCGAGGATGGACGTCCCCAGTGACACCTACTGCCCTGGGGCGGCTGTCGGTGAAAGCGTGTGCTGACTGATGGCAGGTCGAACAGGCAAAGCTGCCGTCAGCCGAGAGCCGGGTGTCGAAGAAGAGGTGGCGGCCCAGCTCCGCCTTGGCCTCTGTCAAGGGATTGTCCGAGGGAACTGCTGGCGGTGGAAAACCAGGTGGCGGGGGTATGACGAGTGGAATCGTCTGCGCACTCACGCCCGACGCAATTCCGGCGACCACACTCCATACCGCCAGATTCGCCAGGGCCCTGCGCACCGGTGCTGCCGGAGACCGACCGGTAATTACCAGGTGTGATCGGTGCCGCGCTGGAGGCTGGCGGTGCTGCCGGAGACCTCCGAGCGCTCTTCTACCCACAGGGAAAACTCCTCAACGGTGCTCGGCTCGAGACCTGCGGAATCGGCCTGGCGCATTTCGACCCAGCGCTGCATGGCGTCCATCAGTTCCTCGGCCCGCTCCCGATCGTCGCGAAAGAGCTGCATGTAGGCTCCCTTGGCCTCGTCCAGACGATTCAGTCCCAGAAACGCCTCGGCCCGGTATTCGATGGCCTCCATGTAGTCCGGCTGTAGCTGCAGTGCCTGGTTGTAGGCCGCCAGCGACTCCTGGAACTGCCCGGTCTTGCGAAGGGCGTAACCGAGACTGCCGAAGGCCTGGTGCATCGCGGAATCGGCGTCGGTTGCCGAGCGGAAAGCGCGGATCGCCTTGTCCCATTCCTTGCGGACCTTCGCTTCGAGCTTGGTCTTCTGCCCTGCATCGCTCGTCGATGCGGCTTTCTCTTCCAGCTTCCAGGCCTTGTCCCGGTGACCGAGGCCCCGATCGTAGGCGGCGATGGCCTGGTCGGCAGGATCGGCGTTCGGCACCGACCCACCACCCGCCCCCGAGGCCGGCAGTGCAATCGCCAGCAGCGTGACCAGCGAGATGGATACGAAGTGGGACATTCTCATCTTCATCAGGCGCTCTCCACCGTCTGGTTGAGGAGATCGTCGGCTTCGGCGGCAGGATTGACTCCCCGGTTCAATCGACGGATCTTGACGTCCCTGGGCTGGTAGAGCTCGACCAACGTATCGATCGCCAACTCGGGGCTGCCGGCGCCGCAGAAGAACAGGTCGGCTCCCAGGTAGCCGTGCTCGGGCCAGGTGTGGACCGCCATGTGTGACTCCGCCAGTGTCGCCGTGCCGGTCACCCCATAGGGGCTGAACTGGTGGACACAGAGATTGATCAGAGTCGCGCCGCAATCTTCGACCGCCTTCTTGAGTGCCCGGCGCAGGAACTCCGGATCATTCAGGAGATCGCTGGATGCTCTCCAAGCATCCAATATCAGGTGCTTGCCGACATGTTTCTGCCGAGTCGGAATTGCCAGCAATTTCTCATTCATTGCTCCACCCCCAGAACCACCGGACTAGGAAAGAATTGGAAAACAAACCTTATCCCAATCTCCGCGAGTGGCCAACCTCATCGGCAGAACGATGTGGATTCACTCATGCTGTTACCGTTTTCTTCTCAGGTTGGTAGTCCACCAGCACAGGGGGCTCAAGTGAGCTGTCCTCCAACAGGCGAAGAGCACCCTCGATCACCGCGTGCTGCTGTTCAGGTCTATTGGGGGCCCCCAGCGGGAAACCGTGGAGGAAGGGCACAAAGAGAGAGCGCGGCGGTCGTACCTTTTTGGCCACCTCTCGCAACAGCTGCAGCGTGACCGTGCTGATTCCCTGGCGCTCGAGCTCTGCTGCGATCAGACCCACGGTCTGATTGCACATCGGTCACACCGGTACGAGCAATGCGATATCGACGCGTTCCTGGACAAAGACGTCGACAGCCTGGGGAACATGATCCCGCAGGAATCTCCCCGGCGCCGTGATCGAGCCCATGACAGAGAGATGTCGATCCGAGAGTGAGCCGATGCGACCCACTTCCACCAGCTCCTTCGCCCGGTCGATGGGAATCGCCAGGTTCTTGTCCTGTCCGACAGCCCGGTGATTCCAGGACTGGCTACGGTGATTCTCCACGAGATCCTGGACCTCGACCGTGGACGGAATCTCGCGAAAGGTCGGATCACCACCCTTGTGCTTCGGATTGAACTTCTCCTGACCGGGGACCGAAAGCCCTGCCGAAGACACGATGCCGAGCCGGCTCTCGGACAACGGCTTTTGCAGCGGCGCCCAGGGAACCGGATCGATGCGGCGCCACCGATAGCTGCGCACAAAGATCTGATCCTTGAGAGAGAGATCGCTTAGCCTGCTCACTCGACAGCCTCCACCTCTTGTGGTTCGGTCTCGTCGATGGTCGCCGAACGGTCCAGAAAGACTGGCGCCACCTGAGCTGCGGCAATAAGAAAAGGTGTCTCTTCCATGGCTGCTGGCAATCTAACACGGGGACTACGCCCCCCTCTCCAGCAGCGCTGAAACACTGGAGGCCGTCGACACCGCATAGGGAACAAAAACCGTCAACACCATCTTGGCGACCCGCGTGCTGTCCACGTTGCCGTTCAAGATAGCGTCTCCGTGATTGATAGCGATGAGAATGGCACCCACAACGAGGGCGAATTTGAGAGCCCGCCGGACCACCGACCCCAAGGTCGCAACCTGCAACCATCCCTTCACTGGCTCAACCTCCCTGCCTCTTTCCATTCAGCCACCCGGGAAGGGCGGGGACGGTAGACCCACTTGGCCTCACCGCGGACGATGAGCTCGCGCCAGAGCTCGAGCGGCGCCGGGTCGAAGATCAGCTCGGGCTCGCCGGGCAGGACATGCCAGCCGCCACGGGCGATCTCGTGCTCCAACTGGCCGGCCGTCCAGCCAGCATAGCCTGCATAGACCCGGAACTCGGTGTCCTTTGCCAACAATTGATCGAGCACGACCCTGCTGGCAGAGAAATGCACATTTTCGAAGACGTTCTCCGCGCCCTCGGGCACCTTCTTCGAGCGGATCAGCAAGACCATCTGCCAATGGGCCACCGGTCCTCCTACCCAAACCGTCTCCTCGCGCTCCTCGACCCCCTCCAGGTCGGAGACCAGCTCACCGAGCCTGACCTCGGTAGGCCGGTTGATGATGATGCCCATGGCTCCCTCGTCGCTGTGATTCACCAAGAGAACGACCGTCCGATCGAAGTTGGGTTCCAGCAATCCCCGGCTGGCCACCAGCAGCTTGCCAGCGGCGGGCTCTCCAGAGGGCGAACCGATCTCCTGGGCCAGGACGATCGACCCACCTAGGACCAGAAGTCCTGCTGACAGCAGGGCAGCCAGACGGCTGGGGGGAGGGGTCTCTCTTCTGCTTCTATTCACTGTGCTCAAGCCTATCGTCCTTTTGTACGACAGCCACGCAATCCGGGTTGGCTAAACTGGGGTCGGAGGACCGACACAATGAGAATACCTCGCTTACAAATCCTGCTGTTGCCGCTCGTCGCTCTGGCTCTGATTGCCGCCATGCCAGCGCCCGGAGAAGACGATTCGACCAACGACCCGAGCCTCGGTAGAGAGCTCCGACGTCTCAACGTCAATATAGAACGGATCGCCTCTCTGCTCGAGCAGAGTCTCGCAGGACAACAGCTCGATCTGCTCATTCAGAGAGTGGAGATGAGCGCCAGCCGCCTCTCGGTGGCCGAGCAGAATCTCAGGAGCGCCAAGGCCACTCGCACGGCTATCGACGACGAGAGGGTCGAGATCGAGGCCCGCCTGGAACAACTGGCCGATGATCTCGACCATGGCGCCATCGATATCCCCCTCGAGGAGATCGAGTTCATGACCAGGGAGCTCGACCTGCGATTGAAGCTCCTGAAGGAGAAAGTCCGCGATGCCGACCGGGAGATCATCCAGCTCGAGAATGAGGTCATGACCCAACGCGACTCGATCCGCGATTGGCAGGACTACATCGACAGGGAGTTGAGCTCGAGGCGTTGACGCCTGAAGACTGTCTCTCACCAGCGGGAACCGTCAGGGGTGGATTCCGACAGGACCAGAAAGCCGAAGGCAGCGATCGCCCCGACAACCAGATAGGGTGAAATGCCCCCGCCACCAAAGGCCGGCAGGACACCCCAGATCAGGGCCAGAGAACCCAGCGCTGTCAGAATTCGGTAGACCCAGCTACGGGTCGACAGCCGCAAGAAAACAAACAGCACCACACCGACACTCAGGATGACGGCCAGCACAAACCATGGCTGGAATCCAAACACGATTGCACCTCCGGCTCTACAGTCGCAAAAGCTGGACCGATTCTACGACGGAACCCATAATCGCTGGTATCCAAAGGTGCCATCGGTGGCCAGATCCCACCTGTAGATGTCGGGTAGGGTCAGAGTTTGCCAGAAGTCGAAGCCCCTGGTCGGGTCCACGACCCTGAGAAGGAGAACCAGGAGGTTGCCGTGGGTAGCCACTACGATCGTCTCTCTAAGATGTCGGTTGCGAAGGGTCTCGAGGGCCTTTCTGGCCCGCTCGAAGGCCTCGGCATTCGATTCACCACCCTCGGGATAGGTGAAGGAGAAGTCCTCCCACGTCGGACGGATCACTGCCAGCCAGTCCTTCTCCCAGCCACTTCTCAGGGCTCGCTCCCGGAGGTCTTGCATCTCGCGGACGGGCAAGTCGAGCCTGATCGACAGCGGCTCCACAGTCTCTCGAGCCCGCTGGTAATCGAGTCGAGATCACGGGAAGAACACCGGACTCTTGACCGGCACCAGGGCGAGCACCACGGCATGTTCGTAGAGCTCGGTCCGATCCATGACGTTACCGGTCAACAGACCGATGGCACCTTCCTGCTGCTTGGAATTCTCACGGCCAAAGATGCGATCGTTGGCAAGGCCGAGCTCCAGACCCTCGCGTACCAGCCGGGCGACCGCCTCGGGCAAGAGAAAGCCGCCCGTTCGACCCTTGCCCGCAGGACCCTCCGAGAGCACTACCACCCAGGCATAGGCCAGCATCCCCGCCGACAGATCCTCGATGCCGCCCTCGATACCGACCCAGTAATCGGCCTCAGGGATTGCCTGCCTCGCGGCTCGCGCCCGATTCTCGGCGCCACGAAGCGTCTCCGCCTCGGTCATCGGCTGATGGGCCACGCCCGAATCGACGTCAACGGTCTGGAGGTCGAACTGGGTGTCGGGGAACATCCGCTCGAACCCGGCCAAGGTGGCGTTGGCCTTCACCGGGTTCTGCGAGGCAATGACGAGGGTCGTCAAGCCTCCAACTCCACACCGAGACCGTCCGCGATCCGATTGACGAAGGCAAAGTAGGCGGTTATGGCACAGATGTCATGAATCGCTCTGTCGTCGAAGCCTTGCGAGCGCAGAGCCCCTGCATCCTCGGCGGCGACTTTGCTGGGTGTGAGGGTGAGCTTGACGACATAGTCCAACATCACCCTATCCGGCGCCGAGAGGTCTGCCGACCGATAGTCGGCCTCCAAGGCGCCCAACAGGACGTCTTGTGTTGCCTGATCTACTTTCTTAGAACTCAGAATCCTACGGAGACCCGCCCCGTGATGGTGCACTCAGTAGTGGCACTCATTGACCGCCGAAACCACCAGCGCAATCATCTCCCGCTGGATCCGGCTCAAGGGGCCGCGACTGTACATGAGCTCGCGATAGAGCTCGAAATGCTGCCGCATGATCCGGCTGTGGACGCCGTGGATCTGGATGATGTTGTCGTCGTCAGGGACACGATCGGTCTCCGGAATCTGATCCTGCGGGAGATAGGAGATAAAGGCCATACGAGGGTTCCAGGGACGGTGTCGGTCTAGGCCGACGTATAGAAGACGCGCTCCTCGGCGGTTCCATCAGGGTTTCTCCAAGTGACGACACCGCGAAAGTGGAGACCCGTCCCGGGGGTGATGATGGCGCCCAGGGAAACGTCCTCGTCCGGCTTCAGCTCCGCCACCGGAAACGCGGTAGTGAGATCATGGGCACTGACGGGAGAGTTCTTGTCTCGCTCTGCCTTGACGGTGAATCGGACGTCATGGGCACTGACAGTCCCCACATTCTTGATCACGAACCGTCGCTCACCGTCGACGCGATCCAGGCTCGCTTGTAACTCGGTCGCCCCTTGTGCGGCCTCTTGTCCTTCCATGTCGTTCCCCCTCCTGGCTTTCGGGTTCGATAGCGGACGGAATCCTATCAAGGAGTTGCTGCCCGTCAGTGAACCGCGCATCATTTCTGCAGAGTCCAGATCATGAAGGGGCTGGCGTCGGTATCAAAAGAGGATCGATCGTAGTCTCCTACAAGTCCGACGACCGACAAATCCGAGCTCTCTGCCAAATCTCGAAAATCTGCCTCGTCGATCAGGATGTATCGAAGTGACAGATCTTCCCTGGACAAGATCTCGCCCGCTGGACTTCTCCTCAACAAGGATTCCGTACCTTCCACGATCCCTGTGCTCGGATCGTGGCGAACATCCAACAGCATCGACAGCTCCCCTTCATCGACCGCTGCCCTCGCCACAAGGGTGGGCCCCTGCGGCAGGGATTTCACCGTGACGGGCGGATTGTGCAGATTGCACACGAAGCATCCGCCAGGCTTCAAGGCCCGATGAACAGCCTCGAGGGCGGTCTCTCTGTCGGCGATCTCGACCAGCTCTTCGAAGGAGTTGAAAGGGAGAATCGCAAGGCCGAAGGAGTTCACGAAATGCAGGTGCTACCCCGGTGCCGGGCGTGCAAAGTTGCATGTTCCCAAACACCCGTGCCAGGCGTGCAAGATCGCCGGCAGGACTTCACCGGAAGCATAACTACCCTATTTTCAGAGAATTGGAACCTACCCAAAGAAGCTCCGTCCGCCAGCGATTCCCGCCACTAATTGTCACCACCACGACCGAATGGTGACTCGATACAGCAATTTGTTGGGGTTTCTCGGAAACTGCAATTGTGCACGCCCGGCACCACGAGGTGTGGAGATGCAACTTTGCATGCCCGGCACGCGGCAGGGTCACCTGCGTCGTAGGGCAAAGCAGAGACCTGACCAGGTCTCGTCGATGGCGCAGATCTTGTAATCCACCAGACCCGAGTCCAGGCCGGTCTTGCGAACATCGTTCTGGGTCAGGTCGGTGGGCATGGCGGAGGCCTTCTTGGGCCAGGCAATCCAGACGGGC
>Ga0255052_10003376_pt1 | contig 11131 bp, 23 predicted proteins | sample JV7_2_21_MG_FD_188632 | JGI IMG/M metagenome (GOLD analysis project Ga0255052, IMG submission 188632) | Seawater microbial communities from Jervis Inlet, British Columbia, Canada - JV7_2_21 | ecosystem: Environmental > Aquatic > Marine > Inlet | place: Canada: British Columbia | collected...
TACATTGCCCTCAGAAAAAATATGGGATGCAATTCTCACCCCAAATATAGATTTTTCATTTACTGATATGAGAAAAATCCGTGATGATGGCAGGCTTCTCTTAAAGTTCCGTGACCAAGAAAATGAAAAATATATTTCAGCTTGTTCCTTTGAAACTGAATTTGAAGGACTTAGGGCGATAGCCATTAATCGAGGGCTGACTAATTCTCAAATGTTCGATTCGGTGTGGGATACTGAGAAATATGATATCATGCTTACCTTTATATGGAGAAAAGGCCAGTGGACTGTCTCTCTCTATTCAACAAAATCAGAAGTTGATGTATCTATAATAGCAAAAAAATATGGAGGTGGGGGTCATAAGGGAGCGGCGGGTTTCCAGATAAAAGAAGTTCCATTTTTAAAATGACAACACCGAATAAAGACCATCCGGCCTATGATGTCTGCATTATAGAACGGGCTTGCACGAAGCATGAGAATTTGAGTGATTGCCCGATTTCTCATTTAAAGGCATCGAGAAGTTATTGTCGAGAGTGGAAGCCGGGCGAGCCCTCAGACAAGGGTATTCTCTGCCCCGAGACAGAGGAAACTAGGACAGAGGACTTTTGCGGAGGGTGTACGGCAGCAAAGAGATGTCCTGCATTTAAAGCATAGTTAAAAGAAAGGAAGTGAAAATGTTTAAAGGGAAACCACACTTAATAAGGGTTATGTCAAAGAGTTTTATTTTTTGTATGCCTAAAGAATGGAGCGTTGAAGATTTACAAGAATGGATTGAAAAGGAAAATTTTCACGAGATCAGGTCATTGAATCAAGACGTAACAATAACAATCTCAGAAGAAACTAAATGCGATAAATGCGACAAAGAAGGTTTTTCTCATAAACGTATAAGTGGTTCAATTATGAGAACCAAGGCGAGCTTTCCAGAACGAGAGGACTTTAAAATTGGAGTATGATATTGAATGGCTAAATTCAGGCAGGCTGCGAGAATAGATAAAAATCAGGTAGAGATCGTCAAGGCGCTACGACAGATACCAGGGGTCACGGTAGAGCCGGGGCATGATGATATACTCTGCGGATATAAAGGCAAAACCTATTGGTATGAAATAAAATCGAGCCGTACCGTATCACAGAAAACAGGCGAGGTCAGGCCATCAGGAATAACACCGTCTGAGAAGAAAAGACAGGACACATGGAAGGGTCATTACAAGATCGTCTGGTCATTGGATCAGATATTGAAGGATATGGGTATTATTAACCCTTAAAATGGAGGTATGTATGAACGAAGAAGGTAGTTGTGAAACAGTAAGTAATGAACCCGGTCAAGCTGTACCAGTTAGAGGACACTTGCAAACCCCGGGATATAGGGGAGTTAATGTAGAAAAGGTGGCTAATGGATTCATTGTAAGAATCGGGTGTCAGACACTTGTGGCTAAGACATGGGATGAAGTAAGTTTAGGATTGGGTGAGTATTGGGACGATCCTGTAAAAGCAGAGAAGAAATTTTGCAGATAGAAAGAGGGGTGATGCGATAGACAAAGAAAGACAGAAGTTTCGGTGTTAGCGGGTCGGCTCGGAGAGGCCGACCTACTAATTTTCAAAAATTGGCACTAATTAGTAGTTCGATTAGTAGTTGGGAGCTAAATGAAAAACAAAATAGCTGAGATCCCATTAACGCAAGGAAAAGTCGCATTTTTTGAGGATTTTTTCTTTCGGTTAAGGTTACAATATTAGTGAGGTATAGAAAAATGATTGAACAGTTAGAATCAGAAGAAACCAAAAAAAGAAAAAAATATAAAGAAGCATGGTCAAGGGCAGAACGTGATTTACTCAAAAACGGCTGTCAATTAGAGACAATTCATAAAAAACCGTTTAAATGGGATATAGATAAACTCCCCTCGTTGTCCATATCGGCAAACGAAGATTAAACCTACTCAGATCGTGCCGCCCATCTTGTCTTAGCTGCTTTTCTGGCTATGTCCTTGCGTTTCTTTTGCGTCATTTCTGTTAGTAGACCAGTGACCAAGCCAAACATCTTTGTCTTCTTTATCTTTCAAACGATATTCGTGATTTTCTCTATACTCATCATGCTCGTCAGTTTTCCATCCCTTCAACTTAGCTATTTCAACGTCCCTCGATCTACCTGCTTTTTCCATGTTACCTCTCCTTTTCAATCATTATTCCTATGACAAGGTTTCCTGTTTATTTTCATAAGGCACATTAATATACTCCAATACTTCTTTTAGTCCGAGTTTTCCCATGCAGTATTTATATAATTTAGGGTGCGTTTTTTGCATCCTCTGGAACCTGTTTGGTTCTTTTTCAAGGTGAACGCCAAACATACAGAACATACAACCAGTACGATCATAACCCATGTCGTATATTTCAGAATACGGAATGTTAAATGTTTTGGTGTATTCCCATATATCGGATTCAAGCCAAATGCTTAAAGGATGGCTGTATGTTTTCCCTTCATAAGAATTACAACCTTCACTCCTTAGATACATCTGTTTTCGTAAGTGACTATCAGAAGCCATATTCCCTACATAGCAATAAGGGTAATCCTTCATCGGTTTTTTTTTCATAATATCGCAACATTTATGACTAATTTTTAAAGGGGAATTAATTAGTGGTTGCCACTTCAAGGGGATTCTGCCAGAATTATATTTATTGCCATATCCATGTAACCGGATATGTTTTAATTTCGCTGACTTTGTATTTCTCACTTCTAATATTTTCTGAGATACTTCCTTTGAGATTACCGGATAACCATATTCCTGTATAACCTTATAAAATCCCTTTTTCGGTCTGAGCGTAATTACATTATCAATAGTTTTAACGAACTCCACTATTTCAGGATACTCCAAACCCGTATTAACAAAAATCGCGGGAACATTGGGATACATAGACCTGACAAGGTGAAGCAATACTGTGGAGTCCTTGCCCCCTGAAAATGCCACATATACCTCGCCCTGCCAATGATCGTACCATTCCCTGATCCGAGCCTTAGACATAGCTATTTTTGCATCTAAGGGCAAACTCTGACGTTGTTTTAATTGCCAGTATTCCATTTATCTCTCTCTTTCCTGATCCCATCAACCAGTTTGAAAATCGCATAGCCGCAGATAATAAAGGTTACACAAAAGATTAACAACTCTAACCCGTTCATCCCATCCAGTTTAGATAGCAGATTTTCAATTAGTTTCATTTTCTATCTCCTTAATGGTTTGCTTGATAAACTTTCTGACAGGGGCATCAGGTCTAAACTTATGCCGATCAACAAGCATCTGATCTAATTGTTTCAGCGCAGTTATCAGCTTCTCTTCTGTCGGGCGGCTATTCCATGCTTTGACTAATTTATCATATGAATTAATTTTTAGATGTTGAGTCTTTGCGCCACAATTAGTACATTCAATCCATTCATAGCCTGTTTCACAATTATCATAATCTGCCTCACCTTTACAAAATGGACACGGCTTTAATTTCTCCATCTTCCCTTTAGTCATGTCTACCTCCTTGCCTCTGTTAATTAAATAGGTCATTTGTGTTAAATGTTGATTAATCGGCTGCCATTTTGACATATTTGTCGGCCAATTTATCTGAAATTTCTCTCCTGAGTGTATCATTGAATCTATTTGTGATTTTCCGGTCTGCGGTTCTTGCGACTTCCACAGCGATAGGGTCTACTGTTTTTCTGATTCTTTCATCAAGAATGTAAAATAGTCTATTGCTGTCTTTGCTTATAGCACAGCCTTTCAGTGCTCGTCCGTCTTTATCTACTGCCTGAGACATATAGATATCAAAGCTGTTCTTGAGAAGATCGGACACATTCTCATGTCGCTCTATGATTTCGCCCCACTTGTCGGTAATATCAATAGGGCGGTCAATAAATCCTTCTAATATCCCGTGCAGTCGCTTATCTATTTGTTCCTGCATGTTCATAATCATCTGGTTGATGGTGTTGTCAGATAGTTTTTTCAATATCTTATCAGATATGACACGCACAAGCCTTTCTTCAACTATTTTTTCAATTTCATCACCATCTACATCAAAAATTTCGTCAACTTCTACTGTTACTTTCATGTCACTACCTTTCTTTTAAGGTTAATTGGATTATTTCTTTCCCGCTGCCGAGTTCAGGTATTTCATTTCTTTTTAAACTACCCCTGCCTTTTCTTGTACTTTTTCCCACCAGCCATCTTCAGTTGAAAAATATTTATATGCAGATACTTCGTTGGGGAAACCCTTTTCTAATTTTGCAAGATTCCACATGTCGGCCTTGCTAATCGCCTGCATTAAAGCTGATGAAAAACCCCCTAACATTCTGTATTGCCACTGAACTATAAATAACTCCCCTGCATTAAGACTTTCTAATTTCATAGCTTGCCTCCTTTAAATGAACAACCCCCGTCCACTGATGTGATAAAGACAGCAGACCGGCAGGACACTGTCACCGAGGATTGTAATTTGTATGATTTGCCGGTCATTTCTTATTTTAACATTCCCACCAATAATGTCAAGAACTATTTTTTGCCCTACAACAAAAATGTAGGGGTGCTACGATAATGTATGTCTTTTTATCTTGACATTTCCAGGCGGGTTATTTAATAATGTATCAGTGAGCTACTATGGAAATCCGAAATAATATAAATCGCTGGCCCCGGCTGATACCCGGTCACTGTAAGGCGTGTACTCCCCTTGCCATGGTAGCTCATGCGACCGCGCCGGGGCCAATTAAAATAAAACCGGCTTCTGTTAAAGGAAGGAAAAACCGTGCAAGCGACCCATTGGGTGCTCAGGCAACACTAATGTTGGTCACTGCCGTACGTGGACTTAAGAAACCATATGGCACACAAAACATGCTGCGGGGTAAGAGATGAGGTTCAGGGGCCGGCATATATAATGATGAAAGGAGATAATGCCATGGATAAATTACCAGAAGAAATTTTTGTAAGTGTTGACCAAAAAGAAGGGTTTGTAAAAACTGATCATTATGTCAAGCAAAAAACCAAAGATTTAAGAGGTTTCGGTTATTCAGACTTAAAAAAAGAAACTGTTGAGAAAGAACTACTTAAGATTTTAAATGACTCTGGCAATCTCACAGCTATCGGAATGTTTATTAAGGGTGATATAAAAACTCGACTAAAGTAAATGAGCAAGCAAGCGTGGATTAAGATATGAACGACATAGCGAAAAGAAAAAATTACCTACCTGACACAATAGAAGACTTACGGAAATTCATTCTTATTGCACCTGAAAAGCTGAAATCTGTCAGGGCAGAGATTAATGCAATTAAGAAAGCCGGACTTGCAAAAGAAGTCCGAGACCAGAAGATCAACGAGGGCCAATTTATAGGGGAGGCCATTCTATGGGCAGAAGCGAAGTTGGGCGGGATGCTGAAGGATATCCCATTAAGCAAAAAACGATCAAGTTCTTCTAAGGGAACTTGTTCCTTGCCAAAAGGCATAGACAAGAAGACCTCACACAAGGCGCAGCTTTTAGCCGACAATCAGGACGTTATTAAAGAAGTCGTGAGTCAGGCCAAAAAGAATGAGGACATACCTACAAAAACTGCCGTCTTAAAAATCATTCAGGAAAAAACTAAATCAGAGACACATATAAAGAGACACAAGAAAATGGCGTTGCCGAAAGGTGAGTATAACATTGTTTATGCTGATCCTCCATGGCAGTATGAACATGCCGTCTCAAATAGCAGGAAAATTGAAAATCAATATCCAACAATGAAATTAGAGGACATATGTAAACTTAATATTAATCCTATGATGGCCGAAGATGTTGTGTTATTTATGTGGGCCACAAATCCAAAACTTGAGGAAGCGCTTACTGTTTTAAATTACTGGCAATTCAAATACAGGACAAATGTTGTGTGGGTCAAAGACAAGATCGGTATGGGTTATTATTTCAGACAGCAACATGAACTGTTATTAATCGCAACACGTGGTAATCCTACAACTCCATTGCCTAAAAACAGAGTCAGTTCTGTCTTAAATGCACCGAGAATGGAACACAGCAGCAAGCCGGATATAATGTATGAAATTATCGAAAAGTTATATCCTAACGCAAATTATCTCGAATTATTCGCAAGAAACAAACGTAAAAACTGGACTTCATGGGGCAATGAGTGAAAGTCAATAATTTCAATGAAGATTTAAAATTCAGCGAACAGGCCGGACATGAAGATTTTTGGCAGGTAATTTATAAAAAAGCGTTCCCTGACATAGTATTTGCTCAAATCTGTACGGGTAAATGTGCCGGCCAGTATCTTGGAATTGACCGAGTAATTCAACTTAAATCAGGGAAAACCTTATACATCGATGAAAAGAAAAGACGCACAGAATATAATGATATCGCCCTTGAATTTATTTCAAATGATCAGACAAACACAAGGGGTTGGATTGAAAAAGATTTATTAATAGATTATTTAGCATATGCCTTTATAAGTTCAAAGCGATGTTATTTATTCCCATGGCATTTACTGATAAGAGCATGGAATCATTACAAGGCTGATTGGCATAAGAAATATAGATTAATCGAAGCCCAAAATCCCGGCTATAAAACCCTGAGTCGCGCTATTCCTATAAATATATTATTAAGTTCGGTTCGCAATGCAAGTATTATCGAATTATGAAAAACCCCTATAAGTCATTCAGTTTATCAGTATGGACGATGAATAAATGAAAGGAGAAGGAATGAAAATCGCCTGTCTATTAGTAGGTGGTACTTATATGCCCGGAGATTTACCGCCTGAAGGTTATTTACAAAAACATGAATGGGCTGATGTTCAACTTAAATCTGGATTACGACAAAAAGAATGTGGCAAATGCTCTAAGTGGAAATTTCCACAAGAGTTATCAGATAAAACAATTTCTTATAAAGCAACAAAGAAGGACGGACTTAAAATCACCATAACTGAACCGATATGTTTAAAATGTGCTGAATAATGCTATACGTTTGTATAGTTAATAAACCCATTGACAATCCAATCCGGTGAGAGTATTATATCTTAACCATGGCAAAATCAAGACAAACTAAACAATTCCGGCCCCGGTGTCCAAGGATTCAAATCCCAGTCATACGTTCCTGCCATGGTTGCGTTATGACCGCCGGGTGTCGGTATAAATAAAATGGATGAAGCGAGGATACACTAAGTCTTGGCGAAAAGAGATTGATAGTGATATTTGGCAAATGCCTCCGTTATATCACAGGGTATTTTATTGGCTTAGACAGAAAGCTCCGTGGAAGCCTGAGACATTTCCGACACAGAACAAAATGAACATAAATTTAAACCCCGGACAGATCATAACATCAATGGGAATTATAGCTGAAGGAGTGGCATATATCGAGAATAATGTCCGTAAGGTGCCACAACGCAAAACTATACAGCGTATCCTTGAATGGCTGGAGTTTAATGGAATAATAGCCTTAGCTCGTCACAGGCAAGGAACAACGATTTTTATATTGAAATGGCATATTTACCAACCAATGGACGAGGAGACTTGTCATAGTGCGTACACAGAACAAGACACAGATGCGGACACAGAACCGGACACACACTTAAAGAAGTATAAAGAAGTTAAAAGAATTAATAAGAAAAAGAATAAAGAAAAACAAGCAAAAGAAAATGGACTTACTCCTCCTGACTGGATTGATTTGAAAATATGGACTGAATATCTAAACATGAGGAAAAAGATTAAGAAGCCCATGACGCATTATGCTCAAGAACTAGCAGTTAAAGAATTGCTGAAATTTAAAGATCAGGGTTATGACCCTAACGGTATACTTGAAACATCAATCCAAAATTCATGGCAAGGTCTTTTCGAGCCAAAGGACGAAGGTAAATATCTATGACACAGATTTTCGAAGAATTCTTTATATCTGAAATTAAAAAACTGGCAGATCTGACAGGACAACGAGTTCTTGCCAACGTAGCCTCACTTCTTTACCACGAACTCAAACACACCGAACTACAGGACTTCATAGATGCAGTACAGGCAATGAAATACCTGGACAAGCGCATAACACTCGGCAATCTCTCATATCACATTGACATGGCCGGAGCAAGTCGCAGAGAGACAGAAGCACTCGAAGACTTCAAAGACCACAAGGAACGCACAGCACAGTTCTACAAGGAAAACTACCAGTACATCAAGGACGGCAAGTGCAATCGCCAGTGCATAACCTGCCCGGTCAAATACTGTGATGTTATTCACAAGCACTCAATACAGGCCATGAGAGATATGTTAGACGGCAGTAAAACACTGGATCAGGTAACAGTAGAACTATCTGACGAGTTTATGGGCTGGTCTAACGGATTCAAAGAACAGCAACCAGAACCGTTTTAAAGTCTACCAGGACGAAATCTAATGGAGGGAATATGAAAACTTTAAAAGAGGCATACGAAGCAGGAAAAGATGCTGTCATAAGTGGAGCCAACAAAACAAACTGCCATTTCTCTTTTTTCGCAACACGGGAATTAGCAGATGAATGGGAGCGAGGCAGAGATGATAAATTAAAAACCCTCAAAGGCTGGATAGTAGGAAATACAAAAATGAAGGACTGGAAGGCCTCAGTCCGGACCTGGGAGAAGAATACACCAGCATAAGGACGGTGGAGAATGATAAGAAAAATATTTTGTTTCTTTGGTTATCATAATTGGGAATGGAAATTATTATCTGTAGATTTTACAGTAAAACTCAACGATCCAATACCAGACCATGCACGCTGCGTGTATTGCAATAAAAGATTTAAGGAGCCCAACAGTGAAATGTAATAATTTTTTATGCCCATTACATCAGCATTATATCTCAGGCATTGCTTGTGCAATAGACATTGATGCCAAATACTGCAAGGCCCGAAAGACTTATAACAGGCTCTTCAAGCCCGGCCCACAAACTATTGACGATGCCTGTACGTTACTGAATAAATTTTATAACGAACGCAACACCTACCACGGAAGGAAATAGAAACATGAAACATTTCGGCTATGAATGTCCAAAAGAACATGAAAAAAGAACAAGAGGTCAATTCGGTCAGTGACATCATATTCAACTGGTTCAATTGAAATGACAGTTATAACACTCTCAGGGTTACTCTAAAAACGCTACAGATGGCCTTTAAATCGTCATAGAATCGAAAAACAACGTCACGGACAAGGTTTTATACCTCTCGGACTATTTATTTCAGCACAGAGCATTTAAACGCTCTTTCAGTTAAATAATCCCGTCCCTCTGCGATAGAGGATAAATCAGGTAGACAAGGCATTGAACACCTGAACCGGGACATAGGTTAATAAATCCAATTATTATATTGTTTGGTTGTTATATCTCCATTTTTGCATAAATAGTCAGTCCAGTCATTAAATGCAGTTCGTATAGCTACTTTATCAGTGTGTTCAAGATACGGGATTATCTCAATTTTAAATATTCTTTTCGCTTGTCTTAGTGTCATATTCTTACCCCCTATAATTTAGATTGTTATTAGTTAGCGGATTTTTAATTAAGATTTGTTATAACTTCTCTTGCTTCTTTTAATGAGCTATGACACCCTGAAATATCATACATCCGCTCTGTGATACCATCAGGATGCAATTTAACAACACTTAAGCCATAAATAATATTATCTGAAATTCCCTTCCCTTTCGAGATTTCATACGCTATATCATGCGTAGCCATTCCAATTTCTAAAACCTCCGGTGTCATAAAATTTCTACTATTACCATATTCCTGTTTAATGATTTCCCTTGCTGTCATTTCATTCCCCCCTTACTGGTTATTGTTTACCTTGTTATGAACCATATCCGATTGCAAAATCGTTTAGCTCATTCTCATTTAACTTACCATAGTCATACATACCTCTTTTAAACCCTATTACTACTTCATTAGGTCGAGTTTTCCATGTTTTTACTGATGTTACTTTAGCTCTCATTGGTGTATTGTCGGCATTAGTTTTTGAAACATGGTGAATATAATCACCAGATTTTAAATTTTTCGCTTCTAATAATGTAATCATTTTAATCCCCCTTATTTAGATTGTTATTGGTAATAAGTGTGCTTTTCAACTAATTCCATTTCAATTTCACATTCAGCACAACAAAATACATGATCGTCTGGTAAATTCCAATAATCGCCTGAATTACCAGAATATTCAGCGTCACAAACTGGACAATGTAATATCTTATTGTCACTAGTTAGAATTTGATCTTTCATGTTCTTTTTAATTGCTCTCATTTCACTGTCCTTTCTATTGAGGTTATTATGTTAACAATCTATCTCTGATTTTATTAGAAGAACTACCGCAGGAATAATCATATTTTTCCGACCCATCATTATAAATAACCTTAAACCTATAAGGTTCTGACAATGTAACCAATTTAATTGCTCTTTTAGTGAAAATATTATTGTGAAGATTTAAAGCATTTTTTTCATAAGATGTCATAATCATACCTTTCATTGAGGTTATTGTTAATCTTCATAAATCATTTTAATGTCATTTTCATTATCATCTGACCCAAAATAAGCCTCTACAATATGCTTACATTGATTCATTTCTAAAACATTTTGAGTAATCCCACAAAATGGGCATGTTGAATGGTTATCAATTATTTCAACATATTTTGTCATAGTTGCCTTGCCTTTCTTAAATGTTTGAGGTTGCCTTGTCTCTTATTAATATCGTACCACAAATCCCCCCTCATGTCAAGAAAAATAAATAGGTATTTATATACCTAATTTTAGTTCTTGCTTCTCAGTAAATCATCATTTATAATAGCTCATGCCCCACCAAGTTAAAAGCTATTCAGAGGAAGCCATTTCAAAAGAATGCAGAGCATGTAAGACGACAGTAATGCCATGCCCGTAGTAGTTAGCCGTAACGCCATTAATTTAGGATAGACGGTTGCGAATATCTGACCAGCTTGAAAATTTGCACCCACCACTATAGAATGAAGAGACACGCCTACACACCCAACAACACATTAACTCAATCATCTCAGTTCCCTCTCATGCATTTTTTACTTGACAGAACTGTCCAAGTCTTTTATTATCAGGCATGGATTTAACCACCATTGAAACCCCACCTGTAAATATTGACACAACGGTTGACAAAAAACCTCTCGAAT
>Ga0255052_10003377_pt1 | contig 11122 bp, 8 predicted proteins | sample JV7_2_21_MG_FD_188632 | JGI IMG/M metagenome (GOLD analysis project Ga0255052, IMG submission 188632) | Seawater microbial communities from Jervis Inlet, British Columbia, Canada - JV7_2_21 | ecosystem: Environmental > Aquatic > Marine > Inlet | place: Canada: British Columbia | collected...
GCCCCTTGGGCGTAAAATGCAATATTCAGTGCCAATATTGCTACCAGAATCCACAACGCGATGCCGGCAACGTGGTCCACAAGTTTGATTTGGAGCGCATGAAGGCCGCTGTCATAGAGGAAGGTGGGCCGTTCACGCTGTTCGGGGGCGAGCCGCTGCTGGTGCCGCTCGACGTGCTCGAGAATCTGTGGTCCTGGGGCCTCGAAAAATGGGGGCAGAACGGCATCCAGACCAATGGCACGCTTATCAATGACGATCACATAAGGCTGTTCAAGCAATACAAAGTCCACGTCGGCTTGTCGGTCGATGGGCCGGGCGAACTCAATGACGTGCGCTGGGTTGGCAACCTAACCAGAACGCGTGACGCAACCAAAAAGAGCAACGCCGCGATCGAGCGCTTGTGTAACGAAGAAATTCCGTTCAGTCTCATCGTTACGCTACACCGCGGTAACGCAACGGCCGACAAGCTGCCCGCCATACACGACTGGTTCCGTTACCTGGATGCAATCGGTCTCACATCCGCCAGGCTGCATGTGCTTGAGGTCGAGGACCGCGCAATCGAGCAGAAATACGGGCTGACGACCGAAGAGAACCTGGCAGCTTTCCAACGATTTCGCGAGCTCGAGAAGGAGCTTACCGGTCTTCGATTCGACGTATTCAAGGACTTACGGAACCTGTTGATAGGGAATGACAGTTATAGCACCTGCATATGGCACGCCTGCGATCCGTATACGACGCGGGCTGTGCGAGGCGTGGAAGGTAGTGGTCAGCGGAGCAACTGCGGACGAACCAATAAGGACGGCATAGACTTCGTCAAAGCAGATCGCGCGGGCTTCGAGCGATATCTGGCTTTGTACCATACGCCGCAGGAATACGGCGGGTGTAAGGATTGCCGCTTCTTCCTGATGTGCAAAGGTCAGTGTCCCGGCACGTCGGACAGCGGCGACTGGCGAAATCGGTCCGAGCATTGCAATTTATGGAAAGGTCTATTTCGTCTCATTGAGGACGACCTACTGAACGAGCGTCTGACGCCGATTTCGGCGCGGCCCGACCGGAGCGAGATCGAATGTGTCATGCTCGCTGCGTGGGTCGCCGGTCAGAACCTCGATCTCTCCACCGCGCTGCAGCGCATGACGCAAGATGGCAACGACGGCGAAACGCATAACACACACGGGGATCACACGGACGGGCATGGCGACCATCTAGACGGGCACGGCGATCACACCGATGCCGGGTCAGTCGCGCGCCGAGTCTCGGTATTCGGCGACACTGGGGATGCCACACAGGTCGAGGTGCGGGCGGATGACTGAGGTAGCCTTCCAGCAAGATCGACTCGATTTTCAGCTGCAGGACTTCACGCGGATCGGCTGGGTCAACGATGGAGCACGATCCGTTTGGGAGCCACGCATACAGCAGATCACACAGGCATGGTCTGAGATCGAGTGGCTGTCCGTTAAGTCTGGCGTGCGCCGTTGCGCGCTGACAGTGCTGACGCCGGAAGCCCTGGTCGCCCGCGCGGGCGATTGGGCGCTCGCAGGGCTCAACGGTCTGCCGCTTGAAATCCAGGGCCTCGCGAATTCCTATTCAAGCACTGGTGTGACCCTGCAGGCAGGTCAGCCGTTCGGATTTCGCGTCGTGATTGGTACGCCGCGGGACGTCGCCGAGTTCAAACTCGCCTTCGCGCGGGCAGATAACATTCAGATCGGGCAGCACCTGGGATTTCCGGAGTGTTGCCAGAATTTTTTCGAGGCAGTCTGGGTGCGGCAAGGGATGGTGGACACGACTTGGCCCATGGCCATCGGGACCGCTGGTGCTAAGGAAGCCGACAGAACGCTGAAAATTAAGGGCCCGCCGGAAGCTAATATTCTGTGGCGATGGATGGGCGTGCGAGCAGTGCCCCACTTACCTTGCAGCTTCGCTTGCGAGGCGAGCGTCGATTTCGGCAAGACTTTGATCGGTGTTGGCCGCGAGGCCGGTTACGATCAGGAGATGGATTGGATCGAGACTATCCTGTCCTGGCCCGTGGAGTGGTCGGCGCTGCATGGCATCGCGGAAATCAAGACGCCGGTCCTCAGAGTTTCCTCGCGGACTGACCCAACGGCACACAAATTCACCGTGCAACGATTGAGCAGCGTCTATCCTGACGAGACCGTCCAGGCATTGAAGTTTCCGTATCGAACACCGCCCAAGCCGATCCTTACTAGCTCCAGCCATCATCAGCGGGGCCTTGAGCAGCCAATCAGAGAATTGCCGGCGAGAGCGGCCTGGTACGCCAGTGACAATGGCTTCACGTCGATCGTCGCGATGGACAGGGCGCATCAACCGATCGAGGATCTTGCGAGTCAAGCGCTGGGTGAAGCGGGTGGCAGCGTCCTCGATCTCGGCTGCGGCAATGGCGCACTAATCAAGAAGCTGCGCAAACGTGTCCCGCAGGTCACGCCTTTTGGCATCGACTCCGAGTCCACACGCATAGCGCATGCTAAAGAGCTGCTCGAGGACTTCAATGCCAACTTCACCTGTGCGAGTATGTTCGATGTCGCTGTGGCTTGGCCGGAAGAACAGAAATTCGACCTCGTAGTGTTGATGCCCGGACGCATCCTCGAGGTCGGCAACGATGTGGCCGCGGCCCTAATGGCGCGCTTGCAGTGCAACTGCGAGAAAATCTTGATTTATGCGTACGGGGATTGGCTGACCCGTTACGGTAACTTGGCTGGCCTGGCTCGTGCGGCTGGTCTCGAACCAATTGACGCAGATACCGAAGCGAGTACCTGCCTGGCTCGGATAGCGAATACTAAGGAGTAAGAACATGAACAAAGACAACGACGGCAAGCACGACGGAACCGGGCAAAGCCCCGACGCGGAAGACAATACAATCACGCCTGGCGACCGAGACAATCTGCCCGAGCAGGCCAATGAGGTGATCAGCGAACGTCGCCGTGCGCTAATCCGAGCTGGCTGGTCCGTGCCTGTCATAACGGCCGTTCCTGGATTGGCTTTCAATACGTCGTTCGCGCAGAGTCCGCACAGCGATGCCGGACACTCAGACGCCGAACACTCAGACGCCGGACACTCAGACGCCGCACACTCCGATCACACAGACGCACCACACGGCGATACGCACGCCGACTCCGTGCACGGCGACGTTCACACCGACTCGCACGAGGACGTCGGTCATGTGGACACCATCATTGATCACGGCGACCACGGCGATCAAATCGGCACGCATGGCGACACTCCCCACGCCGACATCCCGCATGTAGATCTGCACTTGGATGCGGGTTCAGGTCAGTTCCATGTCGACGACCATACCGACGTTCCACATTTCGATTCACATTTCGACATCGATCCTCCAGTCGTACATGTGGACGAGCCGGGAACGCACGCAGATTTCGAGGGCCCCCACGCGGACACCCACGTGGATTCCCATGCAGATACGTCGTAAACGGCCGAGCAGGGTAGCAAGGGTACGCTGAGCAGAAAATCAGGGAGGTGGGGCGTGTCGATTGAAGCCGATTCAAGCACGCTCGTGGACGTTGACTGGCGGCGGGTTGCCGAGCCCCAGGCTGATCAATACGATACAGATATCACGCTACGTTTAGCGAAGCAGCGCAGGTATGAGCGGATAGATACGGGCGACGCGCCAACCTGCTGCGACGGCGCCATTGCGATGTATAACGATGGCAGTGTGCTCACTGACTGCATGCCAGCGCCGTTGGATCACCCAAATATCGAGATCGGTTTCGAGCTGATTCGACTGTGGCCGAAAGTCTTCAGGCAATGCCAGGGCCTACTGGACTACGTGGCACCGTTCTTGAATCCGCTAACGCCTAGGGACCAGGTCATCGGTTCCAGTTGCGGCCCGGGAGCACAGGGTTTCGGCAGCGTCATCGCGACCGTCAATCATCATGTCGGCTTCGCCGAAGCCGTCGTGGGTGAGATGAGCCGTCACAAGCTGAGAGCGCTCCTCGGAACAGATACGGAAACGGCGGGACGCTTGATTACCAACCCCGCGCAGCGACTCTATCAGAGCCCGATCCGTTACAATCTTGAACGCCCGATGTCGGCCGTGGTGCAGGCACAGTACTCCTACACTTACGTCATCGCTCTCGATCTCGCCATCCTCGATGACGCTTTGGATCTAGAGAGGGACCGAACAGTAGCCAAGTGCTCCCTTGCCGTCATCGTGCCGAAGTTGGAGTTCGGCCGCCGAGTCATCGCTAAGCATGTGCAGGTCGATGACGCTGGAGCAGCATTCATCGTTGGGTTGCTGGATTGGGTCGATCGTGTCGTCGGTCGAGGTTACACAGTGCTTGATAATCTTGGGATCGAGCCCGTGGCTTTTGAACATCCGCTTAGCCGTCGCAATCAAGCGAAGCCACCGCAAGTTGCCTCTCGCCGCTCGGCCGGCGTCCCTACCGCCGCGGTACAGAGTGGAGTGGCCGCAATCTGCAGTCACGTTTTTGCGGAGCTGTCCGAGACGCCCTGCCGCAATCAAAGCATCGAGGAACATCCAATTCGGGAAGAGATGGTTTTGTATTGTCCGACAGACGAAGCGGCGTACGCACTGAATTCATCGTCGCGGGCGATCTGGGAATTGTGCGACGGCCGTCGCTCCGTGGAAGAGATCGCGTACACCGTGCTGGAGTCGCTAGATTGCGAGGAACCGGATCTACTTGAGGCGCTGATTCGAGAGGTTGTCTCGACGCTCCAGGAATTCCGAGGCAACCGGCTGATTGAGATCGGCGCGCGACCGAGCACGGCTACCGCGTAAGTCTGTCTGCCCCATGGACTCGCAGACTTCGTACGTCAACTTCGAAGGTCATCAGGTTTCTGTGAGCTCCTGCTTGAGTGAAGTTCACGACGCCCTGAGGCAGCGCTTTCCGACGATGCTGCATCGCCGACCCACAAATGTGATCGGGCGGCTCGAAGTCGGTCGGCAGACCGGTACATATAGCCTAAACGGCGAGCTCGAAACACCGTTTTCCGATCAAATACTCACGAACGTTCTGGAACAGCTGAACCGGGCGATAGCACAACGGTTCATCGACACGCAGACCGCATTGCTCTGGTTTCATGCGGCGGCCGTCTGCAACGACGATGGGGCGGTAGTCCTACCAGGCGGCTGGGGCTACGGTAAGAGCACACTGAGCGCCAAGTTGGCGGACCGTGGCTGGACCTATCTCTCCGACGACCTTGTGCCGCTCGATCCCCGCTCGGGATCGCTGTTGCCGTTTCCTTGTATGCCGGCGATCCGCCAGACCCCACCGGCAGCGGTACCACGCGAGCGTCTTAGCGAAGTTGCGAAGGATATTGTTACGATCCCTCTTGATATCGTGGCCGGCGCACGCGTGCCGCTCGTGACATTGATTTTCCCTGAATATCGGTTCGACGGTCCGATCGAACTCACAAGTTGCTCGCCGGCCTCGGCGGTCGTCGAGTTGCTCAGGAATTGCCTGAACTTTACAGTACACGGCAGTGCTGCAGTCAGCTATCTTTGCGACATCCTGGCACAGCGGCGCGCCTTCCGCTTGACCTTCAATGATGCCGGCGCGGCGTGCGACCTGATTGCCAGTGTCCACGGCGAGGGTGACTTCCGCCGAGACGCCTAAGGTTCTCGCAAGTCCTGCAGCATGTCGCTGGCTTGTGTGGCGATCGCGTCAGCAGCGTCTAGCGCCAGCAATTCCGTGAGCTCGGCTTGTGCCTCGTCGGAAGACCCGGCCCGAGCGAGCGCGACGGCGCGCCGGTAGCGCAGCCGGCGCCGCTCCGGCCGCGTTAAATAAGCTCTGTTCAGCATTCTGAGCCCTTGCTGCACGGCGCCGGCCTCCACTAGCAGCCAGCCATTACTCTCCAGCACGAGCGGATCATATGGAGCTGCCTCCAACGCTCTACGGGCGAATTCCCGGGCCCGTCCAAGGTCGCTGCCTTGGTACAGGTCCGCGAGACTTAACAGCGCTGCGGAATTGTCGAAATCGTAGTTCAAAACATGCTCGTAGGCGGCAATGGCCGCCTCGATATTGGCATGCTTCTGCTCGTATTCGGCCAAGGCCATGTAGGTTACCGGATCATCGCCGTGCGAACGTAGCCATTCGTCGAGCACAGCCGTCGCGGCGGTGGTGTCTCCTCGTGCGCGATGAGCTGCAGCCAGCGCGACGGCAAACGTGGCCTTGGGGGATGTCTGCAACGCTTCCTCGTATGCCTCCGCCGCCTGAATTGCATCGTCGAGGGCCAACCAGACATCGCCTTCCAGCGCGTGGCCGTCGGCGGATCCGAGCCGCGTCGATTGCAACTGCTGCGCCATCTGCAACGCAGCGTTCGTATCGCCGGCCGCGAGTAGGCGTCTGCCGACTGCAAGCTGCGCGCGCAGTAAATCGGGCTTGATCTCCAGCGCACGATGGAGCGCTCTGTCCGCATCGGCGGCTCTTCCTTGGGCTTCGTAAGTCAAGCCGATCTCGTAATAGAGTTCCGGCGATTGCGCGTGCGATCGAGTCAATGTTTGCAGAATCTCGATGGATCGGTCGAATTTCTGCATGGCGCGCCAGGTCTTTGCCAGAGCCATCGATACTTGAAAATCATCCGGCTGAATCGCGGCTGCATGCATCAAACGGCGCTCTGCGAGCCCAAACTCCTGCAGTTTATGATAAATCACTCCTAGATGCCGGAGGCTGTAAAAGTCCCGCGGGACGATGTTTAGAACATCTGCGAAGTAGCCTTTGGCTACCTCGAGATCACCATTTTCGACTGCGGCCGCGCCGCGTAAGTAGAGGATATTAGGATCCTCATCGTAGGCTTCTCCAATAGTCGCGAGGCGTTCCTGTGCGCCTTGCGGGTCCCCGGAGTTCAGTAACACACGCGCTAGGCCGACCTGAGCGTAAGTCGCGCTGGGATCAATGTGCAAAGCATGCTCGAATGCTGCCAAGGCGGCCTCGAACTGTGAGCGCTGCAGATTCAAGTCGCCGCGGGCAAACCATGCCTCCAAATGCGTCGGGGAAACCGCGAGGACCGCGTCGATATGAGCTTCGACGCCTTCATAGTCAAACTCCAGTATCCCAATACGTGCCAGTCCGACAAGCGCTTCCACATTTTCGGGGTCCAAGCTGAGCACGTGTTCGAAATCGTCCTTGGCGCTCGCAGTTTGATCGAGCTGACGTTGGGCTTGAGCGCGGAAGAGATAAATAGCCGGATCATCGATGCGCGATTCAAGCTCGGTTGCGAGTGTGACCGCGTCACGGTAGCGTGCCTGAAGCATCAGAGCATGCAGCTTTGCCAGCTCCAGTTCATCGGTCCGGCGCTCGGCATAGACGCGATCGATATGCACTGCGGCGGCGGCACCGTCCCCGATCCGTAAGTAGAGCTGCGCGAGTTGCCAGCGCAGGTCAACGTTGCGGGGATCTTCTGCCAAGGCCCTTATGAGCGCAAAGCGTTCTGCTTGGGATCGGCTTTGTTCGGCTGGGTGGGAATCGTTTAGCTTGCTGGATCGCGACCACTGCGGCCAGTTTTCCGGAAAGAATGACAACGCCACGATGATGATTGCGAGGCTTGATGCGATCGCACATAGTGTTAACAGCAACTTTCTTTCGGAGCGCTTGGACATGATCAATTCTCGCGACGCGTGTAGTCCTTCATTGTCGCAAAACGCTTAGCGGGCCCATTTCCCAAGGTCAGGCCCAGTCCTTTTCGCCAAACTCAAGCAATCGCCGCGAAGCAGACCATCTTGAGGCATAATTGTAACTTTTCGATGCAACGATGTTAACCCGATGCGCCATTTAGTCGCTTGTATCGCCGCTCTCGCACAGGGCGGTTGTCTAGGTACCCACGTTCATAAGGACGATGCGCGCGACCTATCCATTATGTCACTGCAGATCGAGCCGGAACTCGTCGTCGTGCACTCTGGCCGCAGCGTAAAGCTGCATGCGGTCGTGCCGGATACAGTTGAGACACGGCTGCGCTGGTCGGTCCGAGATTCGGCCGGCGAGGAGATACCGTGTGCCGGCTCGGTTGACAATGCCGGAACCTTCACGGCGGGCGCCACTCTAGGCAGATTCTACTACGTTCACGCTACGGACATTTCCAACCCGGCGATCAGCGCGATTGCCCGAGTCGAGATCGTCGCAAACCCTGAGCCTGACCCGAGCAGATCGGCGCCGCCCTCGTGGCGAAGCAAGGATCATGGCTTGTTCACATTACGGTATCCAGCGGAGCTAGCTGCGGACGAGCGGCATGTTAGTAGCGTGATTCTCGACGTAGCCGCAGTCCTCGACGAATTGTTTGCTGGCCATGGTAGCCCGTGGGCTGAGGAACAGTTTCTCTTGACTGTTTATGTATACCCGCACAGTACGGATAAGGCCGCGCCCGGGCAGGCTACGCTGGTGACGCAAAGGCGTGATGGGGAAAGTCTCGCCGACCTGCATTTGCTGGCGCCTAGTCGCCATTGCGGCGGAACAACTGGCAAGGGCGATCCCTTCGGCGCCGACTATTTGCACAAGCTGATCACGCATGAGTTGTCGACCTTGTACCTCGACGAGATAACGCGCATCAAGGAGTCCGGCTGGATGTTCTTCGATGCTCCCGAATGGTTCGTTCAAGGATACGAGGAGTACATCGCACGAAATCACCCAACCAACCGAGCGAGGGAGGTTACCAAGGAAGATTATCTGCGACGCAGCTCGAGTCATCCTTCTCGAGTGTCTCTTGGTATTCTTACTCGCGATGCTTACGTCGATGGTGCGGTATTGCTGACATTCCTGCATGAAAAGTACAGTGTGGACGCAGTGCGGAACGTCTTGGCCAGTAATCAACCGTCCTTCTGGCTCGCGGTCGAAAATGTTTTGGGACTCGGTCCCGAATCGCTGCTCGACGAATTCAATAGCTGGATCGTGGACCCGATATCACGCCGGGACACTCCAGCCCCAGATTAGAGTTTTCCCAACGCTGCTAGCGAGAACTCAGCCAGACGTTTCACGCTCACCAGCTATCAGCTTGCCCATTCGCCAGACTGGCAGGCCGACATAATCGTGCACACACCTCACCGCGTAATAACCGAAACTTAGATGACGGGGTAAACTGATCATGTGCAGATGATGCGGCTTGGGGGTGAAAACTGTTCGCAACACATAACGCAGCTGGTCGAGCGGCCGCTCCCGCATCCGCCGCCTAAAGGCATTTATTTTCCAGATGTCGGGCGTGCCGCGTTCCAAGTCGATGATTCCTCGTATCGCACTGCGGAGCAAATCTGGAACGACCCGGTCAGCCGCCACTTCTTCCAGAAGAATAGGCGGCGGCGAGGCCCCTAGCAGCTCCTTTGCCAGCGAGACGCCCAATAGGAGCATTCGCCGGCAACCCCACTCGGATGCCCGTGTCAAAGTAAGATCCCAGTTAAGCTCGGGGTTGCGGGCCAGGAACTCCGCCACATCGCTGACCCACTTTAGACGTATCCAGTGTTCCTTGCAGCCGTGTGTGCATAACAAAATGATCTGGTCGTGCGGGGATAGAAACTGAACGGAGTAGCCATCCACGTCGAACGACACCGCGCGCGACCAGAGGCCTTCGTATTCGATGTCGAAGGAAAACACTCTGTGGCCAATTTCCCAGTGTGGCTCGATGATCACGCGGCCATCGGCACGCACGATTTGATACTGGCCGGCGATTTGCCGAAAGATTCGTTCTTGGTTCACGCTAAAGGTCGATCCGATGGTATAACCGCAGCGAGCCAGAACCCCGAGTGCCCTATCCAGGTCGCCAGCACGCAATAGAAAATCAAGATCTCCAGCAACCCTGTGTGCGGCGCTCGAGTAGAGGTAATGAGCCAGTGCCGGCCCCTTGAAGGGAATCGCCGTGATCCCCTCCGTACGCAGCGCGTCGACGAGCCGGATCAGCTCCGCGACTTGGAACAGAGCTTGCTTGCGGTTCTTCTCGAACTCCAGCTTCAGGGCTCCAAAAGCAGTCGTGGGCAACTCATCCAGAGCGTGCTCGCTCAGCGTTTTGAACAGCAGCGGCGCCAGATGATGGCGCATCGCCCATTCCAAAACCCGACCCCAATCGATCTGTGTATGAAGCAGCGTGACGATATGTTCCCGCTGCTCTTGATTTATGCTCGCGTGAGCGCTCGCAAACAACAAGCCTAATTCTGGCTCAATTCCTTCCGTTATCACGTCGTTGCGGCGGATAAAGATTCTGCCTTCATCACTTGACGGGGTCGCGAGTAGATCCTCGAGGATATAACCTGCAATATCGTGCAGCTGCTCGGGTAAATACTTGCGGCGAGCGGCCTATGTTGCAAGAAAAGGCGCATACGTACATTGGCCTCGATTCAATGTGGCGCGAACCTATTGAATTCGCCATTTAGATTGGCGGCCACGCGCAAACGTACCAGCTCCCGAGCACAACAGTGCGATTAAGTCTACTCTATCCGAACGACCGTTGTGCGTCCGGGCTGGGCGAGAACTCAAACTCGAAAAAGTTAGCCGTACTCCTGTTGGGTGCGAATTCCAATTCATTGCATAAATCCGTGAGAATTCCAAGACTTGTCAAGCGCAGTATTTTGGTTACGATGATTCAATAATGCGTGATCTCGCCATTGGTAGGGTCGAGAGCTGGCGCTAACGTGCGCCTTGCCTAGTTCGTCATATCGGCCAACTCAATAATGGGTCGCCTTGTTTACAATTTCAGATTCTCCGAAGACAGCACGAATTATCGGCTCGAATACTGGAAAACGGTCCTCCACCTCGAAGCCGACACGTCTGCGTTTTTCGTGCGTTACCCAAAAGTGTCCGGTGTAATTGACTTTCCCCGGCTCTACCTCAAACGTAAGTGTATCTATCAGGGAGTCAACACCAATAAAACCGTCGCTAAAGCCCCGCCACTTCCACACACCTGCCTCAACCGATTCTACTATGTAGCCTCTCGAATCTGCTGCTTCAAAAGATAGCAGACAAACATCCCTAAGCTTGTTTGCAGACGACCAAGATTTGAGAAGCGGCAATCCATCAGGTGACTCCCAGTCGCACGCTAGATTGGTCATATAAACTCTTTCAGACATGCGTCTTGTCAGACCGACAACGACAACGCCGTGTTCTTCATCCATAGCAAACACATCGTCGCTTTCGGGGGGTCAAAGTGACGATGT
>Ga0255052_10003378_pt1 | contig 11122 bp, 10 predicted proteins | sample JV7_2_21_MG_FD_188632 | JGI IMG/M metagenome (GOLD analysis project Ga0255052, IMG submission 188632) | Seawater microbial communities from Jervis Inlet, British Columbia, Canada - JV7_2_21 | ecosystem: Environmental > Aquatic > Marine > Inlet | place: Canada: British Columbia | collected...
CGGGGGACGACAGCGATCTGTGCTCTCCCGATGACCTCCCCCCAACGGTGCCAGGTTGGAAGCCGCAGAGCCGAGTCGGCCCCAAGGATCAGAACGATGTCCTCGTCGTCGGGATACGACTCGAGAGTGTCCATCGTGTAGGTGGGCCCATCGCGGTTCACCTCCCGATCATCGACCTCGAATCCTTCGACGCCGTCGATAGCCACTCGGGCCATCTCGAGTCGGTGCCCGGCTTCGGAAACGTCCTCGCCTGCCTTCTGATAAGGGACCCCCGCGGGCATGAACACCACCCGATCGAGCTCGAAGCCGGACAACACCGTCTCCCCGGCGTGGAGATGAGCTATGTGAATCGGGTCGAACGTCCCTCCAAGAATGCCGGTGCTCACGACGGCGAGAATAGGGCATGGGTGGCGTCACCAGACGTAATGCCCGACTGATGTCGGTGTTGCGACAGCCCATCTGCCTGGCAGGATCGACGTACTTGCCGTCGATGCGAGTCGACAGGTGGACGCCGGTTCTCCCGTGAGGCTCACCGGAAAGACCGACTTTCTCGCCCCTGGCAAGCTGCTCACCCTTCCTGACTGAAACCCCGGATAGGTACGAGACCGAGACCTTGAAGCCAGCGACCGGCTCGATCGTCACTGTCTGCATCCCGGCCACCGATCCGGCGAATGTCACCCGGCCCGTTGCCGGCGCAGTCACTGCCGTTCCAACAGGCACCGAGTAGTCGACACCCCAATGACCTCCGTATTGGCCAACCGGGGAATACCCTGCAACCACCGGGCCGTTGACCGGACTGACCAGACATACCGCGGCCAGCGCAAAAGCAAGAACCACTTCTCCCCCTCCCTGATCCCAACGTACCGGGCCTCGATTCAGAAGGACAGGGGGTTCGAACTATCTTCGTTGCCTTAGAAAGGAACTGTTGATGACCACAACCCGTATTGGGCTGATGGGTTTCGGAAGGATCGGGCGGAACTTCTTTCGGCTTGTCCATGATCGAGATGACCTCGACGTCGTGGCCGTCTCCGACATCGCCGATCCCGAAGCCCTCACCTACCTGCTCAAGTATGACTCGATCTACGGCCGCTTCCCGGTGCCCGTGTCCTATGGCGACGGGTCGCTTGCATATGACCACAAAGAGGTCACCTTTCTCGACGCCAGGGAACCGGGCGAAATCGCCTGGGCGGACCTCGGCGTCGACGTAGTGCTGGAGACGACCAGCAAGTACAGGACGAAGGAGTCGCTCGACCGTCACATCGGGGCCGGCGCCAAGCGGGTCATTCTCACTTCCAGCCCGGAAACACCCGGCGAGATCCCCCTGCTCTTCAGAGGCCTCAACGACGACATCCTCGGACCCGAGACCCCCCAAATCGCCCTCGGGTCGAACACGTCAAACGCGATTGCCCCGATCCTGGAGGTGCTCGACCGGGAATTCGGCATCGAGCGTGCCTTCATGACCGTTGTGAAAGCCATGTCGAATGCCGGCCGTCTCGCCGATGTCCCGACCCATTCCTACCGGACTTCCAGATCGGCGGCCGAGAACATCATCCCGGCCGAGACCAACTCCGCCGACATCATCACCCAGGCCCTCCCCCAGCTCGAGGGCAAACTCTCGGTGACCGCCCTCAACGTGCCGGTCGTCGACGGATCGACTGTTGACATGGTGGTCGAAACAAACCGCACAACCTCCCGAGAGGCTGTCAACGGAGCGGTAGCCGCTGCAGTCAAGGACAAGTACGCAGGAATCATCGAGTACGTCGCCGATCCGATCGTCTCTACCGACGTGAGATTCGACCCACATTCGGGCATCTTCGACAGCCTGACCACGATGGTGACAGGAGACAATCTGGTGAAGACGATCACCTGGTTCAACAACGGCTGGGGCTATTCACACCGGGCTGTCGAGGTGGCGTCGAGAATCGCCGGCTACCTCAACGAAGGGAGTTGAACCATGGCGAATATTGCAATCAATGGATTCGGGCGCATCGGGAGGGCCGTCTTCAGGATCATCGCCTCGAGGACAGACTCTGACCTCAAGGTGGTGGCTATCAACGATCTCTCTGACGACGACATCCTCGGCTACCTGCTCGAGTACGACTCGGTCATGGGTCGATTCACCGAAGACGTCACCATCGAGGATGGCGTCATGAACGTAGGTGATCACAAGGTTCAGATGCTGATGGAGCGCGACCCGGCCGATCTCCCATGGGGCGACCTCAACGTAGACATCGTCATCGAGGCGACCGGCATCTTCCGCAACCGGGCCTCGCTGAGCAAGCATCTCGACGCCGGGGCCAAGCGGGTCATCCTCACCGTGCCGGCCAAGGACGAGATAGACGAGACCGTCGTTCTGGGAGTCAACGACGACCGACTCGATGCCGGCGACATCATTGTCTCGAACGCATCGTGCACAACCAACTGCCTCGCTCCCCTGGCCAAGGTCCTCGACGACAACTTCGGGATCAAGAAGGGCGTCATCACAACGGTCCATGCCTATACGAATGACCAGGTCCTCGCCGATGTGCCACATCAGGATCTGCGACGTAGCCGGGCCGCAACGGAGAACATCATCCCGACCACCACAGGCGCCGCCAAGGCGGTGGGCAAGGTACTCCCCAGTGTGGACGGCAAGCTCGATGGGATGGCGATGCGAGTGCCGGTCCCGAATGGATCGACCGTCGACCTGGTCGTGGAACTCGACAGAGATGTGACTGTCGAAGAGGTCAATGCCGCAGTTCGTGAAGCCGCTGAAGGAGCGATGGAAGGCATCCTCGAATACAACGAGGATCCCATCGTGTCGACCGACGTAATCGGAAATCCTCACTCATCGATCTTTGACGCCGGCAGCACCCAGGTGCTGGGTGGCAACCTGGTGAAGGTCATGAGCTGGTACGACAACGAGTGGGGATACAGCAACCGTGTTGTCGACCTTGCAGAACGTCTCGCCCACGTGCTCGAGTCCGAATCGGTCTAGGCCCGGCGGTCCCCGCCGGTCACACCCTCAGTCGAGCAGAGACAACACCGTGGTTCTGAAATCATTCGGCTGGAAGGGTTTGGTGACGAAGGCATCTGCGCCGCCTTCGTTAGCCCTGCGCCGTGACTCTTCCTCGGCATGGGCAGTGAGGACAACAACAGGAATCTCCTGCGTCGTCTCATCGCGGCGGATGCGGTCGAGCACTTCCCAGCCATCCATTCCCGGGAGACCGATGTCGAGAACGACCAGATCTGGTGCCTCTGTGCCGACCGCCGAGAGACCGGCTTTACCGTCGTCTCGGGTGATGATCTCCAGGTCAGCGGCGCGAAGGCAGACCTCGATCAACCGCCTGATGACGGCCGAGTCCTCAACAACGAGTATCCGAGAGCCCATATCTGTACCTCTGTCCTAGCCCCACGAGGGGTTATTGAGGTTTCATCGGCACCCAGAAACAAAGGTTTAGGTGTTCTCCGCCCCGTATTCATGAAGGGACATCCAGCAAAATCCGGGGTATTTCGCTACAAAACCGATGTCTGAGCCGGGACCTGCCCCAAACTCGTCGGAAGAGTCAGGGATTCCACAAACTCCTCGAGTTGACGAAGAGTCCGCACCTCGTGGACCGATGTGCAGTGCTTGGCATAGTGCGACATCGCCGAATCTCCGGTGTCCCAATAGGCCATTGGCTCCGGGTTGAGCCAGACGAGGGCCCTGGTATTCCTTGCGATATCGCCCAGGACTTTGTCACGTGGAGGGCGATAATTGTTTCGGGCGTCGCCGGTGATGATGACGGTGGTTCGTGGCGTCAACTGGCTCGCATACCGGTCGAGGAACGTCTCAAACGAGTTCCCGTAATCCGAGTGCCCATCGAGCCAGACCACCTCGGCTTCGGTGCTGATCTGAGTCAACGCCGAGCCGAAGTCGATCCCGGGGCCGAAGAAGTCAGTCACCTCGTCGATGGTGTCGATGAAGGCGAACGAGCGAAGCTTGGAGAAGTGGGTTGACATCGCGTGTGTGAACTGAAGTGTGAATCTGGAAAAGGTCGCCATCGATCCGCTTATGTCGCAGACCAACCAGACCTCGGGGCGATGAGGTCTGGGATGGCGGAACTGCGGATCTGCAGGCACTCCCCCGGTAGCCAGTGACCTACGGACAGTCCTTCGAAAATCGAGACGTCCGGTTCTCTTCTTGCGGCGACGGGCGAGACGCGCAGCCAGCTTTCGGGTCAAAGGCCCGATCGCGGCCTCCATCTCAGCGAGATCATCAGAGGTGGCATGCATCAGGTCGACATCTTCAACCAGGGGACGACGCAGAGTCCTGGCTACTGCCTCACGGCCTCGATCCGCCACGAGACGTCTCCGGATCTCCTCTTCGATTTCCTGGCGAAGCTGCTCGATGCGAGCCTCCACGTCTTCACGTAAGAGCCTCTCGTCGAACTCGGAGAGCTCCTCGTCCTCCATCAGGGCCTCCATCAGGCGATCTGTCAATTCGCCAAGCTCGAGACGACGCAGGGTTCGATACAGGTAGTAGGTGCCCCCGACAGGACGCCCCGGCTCCATGCCCGCCAACTGATCGACGGCGGTGCGTGCACCTTGCCTCAGATCGTTCCCGTCCATCTCGGCGAGTGCGCGGAACAGGTCATCGAGGAGTTGGTCGAGGTCAAAGTCCGCAGAGTCCGGGTCCAGTCCGTGATCGCCTGGCGGAAGGTCCGCCATATCCCCGTCGTCGGGCGGTTGATCGAAGCGCGGTGCGGGAAGCGTTGAGAAATAGACATCGAACGCTGTGTCGAATGCCCTCTCATGTCTCAGGTTCTTGATCAGGGTCGCCCGGAGGGTCTCCCTGAGCTCTCCGCGGTCGCCAATCTCGATTGCCTCGACGGCCTGCATGGCATCGATGGTCTCCACCATGGACACCGGCACGCCCGCGTCCCTTAGCTCATCGATGAATCCGGTGATGACCGATAGCAACGGTCAGGCCTGAGATTCGGAGAGGAGCTCCTTGGCCACCTTCTCGATGTCGGTCTGGTACTTGAGGAGGACGTGCAGGGTGTCTCCCAGAACCTCCTCGTCGACCTCTTCGACCGAAAGGGCAATCAGGGTGCGGGCCCAGTCGATCGTCTCCGACACCGAGGGCGCCTTCTTGACGTCGAGGCTCCTTATCGAACGCGCCACCTTGGCCACCTGAGCAGCGAGATGTTCTGAGAGGCCTGGAACTCTCGCAGCGAGAATCTTTTGTTCCCGGGAGGGATCGGGGTAATCGATGTGGAGAAACAAGCAGCGACGCTTGAGTGCCTCACTCAGCTCTCGAGTGTTGTTGGAGGTGAGGACCACCATTGGCTGAGTTGTCGCCTCGATCGTGCCTAGTTCGGGAATCGATACCTGGAACTCGGAGAGGATCTCCAACAGCAGCGCCTCGGTCTCGACCTCGACCCGATCAACCTCGTCGATGAGAAGGACCACCGGGTTCGTCGACCGGATGGCCTGAAGCAGGGGGCGTTCGAGCAGAAAGTCTTCGGCGAAGATGTCCTGTTCGATGTCGTCCCAGTCGTGATCGACGTCGGCCTGTATCCGGAGCAATTGCTTCTTGTAGTTCCACTCGTAGAGAGCCTTCGCCTCGTCGAGGCCTTCGTAGCACTGGAGTCGGATGAGATCCCTGCCTGTAGCCTTGGCTAGCGCTTTGGCAAGCTCCGTCTTCCCGACCCCTGCCGGGCCCTCAACCAGCACTGGCTTGTCGAGCTTCGCAGCCAGGAAGACGACCTGAGCGATCCTCTCGTCCGGCAAATAGTGGACAGAGCTGAGTGCTTCAGAGACGGCTTTTGGGCTTTCGAGTTCCAATACTTCTCCCGAGAGTGAGAGAACATTCTACGGTCTTGAGCATTCGGGGAAACTTGTCTTCTATGTAGGTAACAACGGCCCGAATCGGGTTAGCCTGATTGCTTCGTGCAAACGGGAATACGGCGGAAATGCGAATAATCATCGTTGGGGCCGGGGCCGTCGGTTCCTATCTCGCGGAACGTCTCTCTTCAGAAGGCCAGGACGTTGTGGTCATCGAGGAGAACGAGCGCCGTGCCAACGAGTTCCAGGGCCACATCGATGCTCTTGTCATGCACGGAAACGGAGCCAGCATGCAGGCCCTCGAAGCTGCGGGTGTTGCCGACTCTGATCTGCTCATCGCGGTCTCCGACTCTGATGGCGCCAACGTCCTTGCCTGTCACACCGGTAAGCAGTTAGGAGCCAAGACCACGATTGCCCGAATCGAGAACCCGGAGATTCGGGAGGGAGCAGATCGGCTTGGCGTAGATGTGGTCATCGACCCTTCCGCGACCGCGGCCGAGGAGATGGTCGGAATCGTCGGACTGGGCGGAGCCAGCGAGTTGATTCAGTTTGCCGACGGCCAACTGGTGATGGTCGGAGGCGTCGTTGCGCCAAACGCACCCATCACCTCGGGACCCCTCCGCCAGCTACGGGTCAGGAAGGCCGAGTGGGGATGGGTAGTGGCCGCTTTGGTCCGGGACGGCCGAACCATCGTCGCCCACGGTGACACGACAGTGAGAGCCGGCGACCACGCCCTGGTGATGACGACGGACGACCGGGTTGATGGCGCCACCCGAATGCTCGGGCTGAAGAGACGTCACATCGACCGGGCGATCATCATGGGAGGCACCCGTCTCGCCGAGTTGTCCGCCGACTACATGCACGATGCAGGCCTTTCGGTGGTTGTGGTTGATCAGGACCCCGAACGATGCACCAATCTCGCATCGAGACACTCCCACGCGCTGGTCGTATGTGGCGATCCCACCGATCCCGAGGTGCTCCAGGAACTCGACCCCGGACCGAAGGACGTTGCTCTTGGCATGAGCGGCTGGGACGAGGTCAACCTCCTGTCATGTCTCGTCGCCAAAGCGAGCGGCGCTGGGATGGTCATCGCCAGGTTCAACCGAATCGCCTATGTCGGGCTCCTATCCGGGGTCGTCGGGATAGACGCCGCCGTGTCGAGCCGGCTCATGGCCGCCAGCGCCATCCTCCGCTTCGTGAGGCAAGGGAAGGTCGAGCAGGTCGCGACTTTCTCCGACACCGACGCCGAGGCGATCGAGATCGAGGTGTCCGAAGGGGCCAATGCCGTCGGAAAGACACTTCTTGACCTCAAGCTTCCGGTTGGAGTCATCATCGGTGGTGTCTCGAGGAACGGGACGACATTCGTGCCCGATGGTTCGACGATCATTCGCTCCGGCGACCACATCATCTTCTTCTCTCTACCCAGGGACATTGAGGAGTCGTCGGCGCTGTTCACCGCATGACATTCGACCGCTCACGCCGCGGCAGGGAGCCCGCCCTAAACCTGCTCACCACTGTCGCCTACGTCAACGGCTCGATCCTGGTATTCGTCGCCGTTGCCATGGTCTCGGCCGCAGTGGTTTCGGCGGTCTACTCCGAGTTCGAAACCGCAGCATGGATCTCGGTTTCGGCCGGGATCACTGCCGGCGTCGGATTTCTCGTCCGTCGGTTGGTCCGCCGTCCGGAGTCGATCACCGTGAAGGAGGGCTTCGCCACTGTGGGGTTGTCGTGGTTCGTCTTCTCGATATTCGGTGCCCTGCCCTACCTCCTCACCGGTGCGATCCCAGACATCACCAATGCGGTCTTCGAAACGGCCTCAGGCTTCACCACGACGGGCGCCTCGATTCTCTCCGACCCCGGGGTCCTTCCTAATGGAATCCAGTTCTGGCGGGCCATGACCCAGTGGCTCGGGGGAATGGGTGTGATCGTGCTCGGTGTTGCCATCCTTCCTCTCCTCGGCACAGGTGGAATGCAGTTGGCTCGAGCCGAAGCGCCGGGACCGACCCAGGACCGCCTCACTCCGCGTTTCAGCGGGACGGCGAAACGACTCTGGTTGGTTTACGCCGCCATCACGGCCATCGAGTTCCTGTTCTTGTGGCTGGGAGACATGTCAGGCTTCCAGGCACTCATCCACTCGTTCACCACCATGTCAACCGGCGGCTTCGGGACCGAGCCGGACTCCATCGCTGGGTTTAGTGCATACACCCAATGGGTGATAACGGCCTTCATGTTCGTGGCCGGTGTGTCGTTTGCGCTCCACTTCCGGGCTTTCAGCGGCAAGCCAGGCGCCTACTGGAGGAACTGGGAGTTCCGTCTCTATGTCCTGATCATGATCATGGCGGTAGTGATCGTATCCGGCGGCCTATGGCAGGATCAGGGGCCGGCAGACGCGATCAGAGAAGGGGCCTTCAACACAATCTCCCTGGTCACTACAACCGGGTACGCCTCAGCCAACTTCGGACTATGGCGACCGGCGCTTCAGATAGTGGTGGTCGGTCTCATGTTCCTCGGTGGGATGGCCGGTTCGACCGCCGGTGGCATCAAGACCTTCCGAATCGGCGTTCTCTTCAAGGCGGCAGTGGCAGACATCCGCAGATTGGTCCACCCCCGGGCGGTCTTTATCACCAGGTTCGGAGGGACCCGTGTATCCGAGCCGGTCGTCGAAGCGGTTCAGTCCTTCTTTCTCTTCTACATGTTCCTGTTCATGACGTCGACGTTCGTCCTGGCGTTCATCGACGCCAATCTGGCGGAGGGTCTCAACCTGGTGACGGCAACGAGTGCCGTCGCCGCCTCGATCGGGAACATCGGTCCGGGGCTGGGAGACGTCGGCCCGATGTCGAATTACGCCGATCTCCCGGGACTGGCCAAGTGGATGCTCTCGTCGCTGATGATCGTCGGCCGTCTCGAGATCTTCCCGGTCCTCGTGCTCTTCACCAAGGACCTCTGGCGCCGCTAGACCTCTTGGCGTGTGCAGTGGTGCGCGCTCAGCGCGCACCACTGCACACGACCACCTCACTCCTCCTCGTCTTCGAAGTCGGGGACGAATTCGAAGCTGAGGTCCCCGATCCGGACCTCAGCTCCCTCAACGGCTCCGGCCTCCTCAAGAGCCTCATCTACCCCGATGCGCCCCAGTCGCCGCGCTGCCAAATCGGCAGCCTCGGGATTGGTTAAATCCGAGAAGCTAACTGCGCGCTCGGCAGCGATGCCCTCAACCCGCCAAGCGTCACCCTCACGCCGAACCGTGAATGCCGGCCCAAGCGGGCGATGGAGGACGAAGCCCTTTCGCTCCGGAGCGGCGCGCTCGGCTTCGTCCACGAGGTCGGCAATGGCGTGAATTGCCTCATCGACACCGTCGCCGGTAACAGCAGAGATCTGAAGTGCCTCGAGGCTCTTTGCTATGGACTCGACGTCGACCAGGTCGGACTTGTTGACGATCACCAGGCGGGGTCGCCGGGCAAGCTCGTTCGAGTAGTCCCTGATCTCGCGAGTGAGAATTTCCAATTGCTCGGCGGGCGACTTCTCTTGAGTCTCAGACGGGTCGAGCAGGATCACCAGGACACGGGCACGTTCGACATGCCGGAGAAACTCATGACCAAGTCCCTTGCCCTCTGCGGCACCCTCGATGAGACCGGGGATGTCGGCGAGAACGAACTCGCGCCCTTCGAAACTCACTACACCGAGATTCGGTACCAGAGTTGTGAAGGGGTAGGCAGCGATCTTGGGATTGGCAGCCGACACCTTGGAGATAAGTGTCGACTTGCCGGCATTGGGAAATCCGATCAAGGCTGCGTCCGCCAGCAGCTTCATCTCGAGGGTCAACCACTCCCGTCTGCCGAACTCGCCTTGCTCGGCGACGCCTGGAGCCTTGTTCCCCGGATGGACGAAGGCCGCATTGCCCCGGCCTCCCCGGCCCCCTTGAACGGCCACGATTCGCTGGCCCTCCAGGACCAGATCGGCAAGGAGAGTGCCCTCCTCGTTGAACACAACGGTGCCCAGCGGGACTGAAAGCACCAGGTCGGATCCCGCCCTGCCGTGGCGCAGGTCGCCTTCACCGTGTGTGCCGTTGCCGGCGGTGTGGTGAGGATTGCGTTTGTATCGGAGAAGCGTCGCTACAGAATGGTCGGCTTCCAGAACGATCGAGCCTCCGGGGCCGCCATTGCCGCCTTCGGGCTTTCCCTTGAGTCTGCCTTTTGTCCTCAGAAACGAGGCAACCCCCGCACCACCGTTTCCGGCGCGGAGGCTGACACGAACACGGTCGACGAACACGACCGGGACACTTCTATTCGGGGACGACGTTTACCAGACGTCGATTGGCTCGGACTCCGTATTTCACGGTCCCGGATGCCTTGGCAAAGAGGGTGTCGTCACTGCCTTTGCCCACGTTCTCGCCTGGATGGATACGGGTGCCACGCTGACGCACCAGGATGGAGCCGGCACTCACGAACTCGCCGTCGAAGACCTTTGGGCCGAGACGTTGTGCCGCCGAGTCGCGACCGTTCTTCGATGAACCGCCTGCTTTTGTCTTCGACATTTCAGTCCTCCTTTGCGGCCTTGGGCTTGGCCGCAGGTTTCTTCTCCGCCGCGGGCTTCTTCTCCGCCGCAGGTTTCTTCTCCGCCGCAGGTTTCTTCTCCGCCGCAGGTTTCTTCTCCGCCGCAGGTTTCTTCTCCGCCGCAGGTTTCTTCTCCGCTGCCGGCTTCTCGGCCGCAGGTTTCTTCTCGGCCGCAGGTTTCTTCTCCGCTGCCGGCTTCTTGGCCGCCGGAAGATCAATCCCGGTTATCTCGATTCGGGTGTACTTCTGACGATGGCCCTGACGACGACGGTATCCGGTCTTGTTCTTGTACTTGAAGATGTCGATCTTCGGGCCCGCAGAGTCACCAACCACCTTGGCGGTCACCTTGGCCTTGCTGAGCACAGAACGATCAGACAGCGCGGAGCCCTTGTCGTCGACAATGAGCAACGGCGCGAACGTCAGCTTCTTCGCCTCGTCCTTGATGCGCTCGATGTCGATGACGTCACCGTTTTGAACTTTGGCCTGCTTGCCGCCGACGCGGATGATGGCGTACATGCGTAAACCTCTCGAAAGGGGGATCAGGGGCGGATTCTATCGGCGCGGAGTCACTGCGCAAAGCGATGGCCCGAAGCAAGGCGGGTCAGTCACCACTGGCCACCCACTCAGCCGGACTCCCTTCGGCCACCGCGTGATCATGGATGATCACTCCCCTGCCTTCGCAATGCTCACACTTTGACGAGAACTGCTCGAGTAGGCCTGCGGAAACATTCTTCCGGGTCAGCTCGAGCAGTTCTCGTCAAAGT
>Ga0255052_10003379_pt1 | contig 11120 bp, 10 predicted proteins | sample JV7_2_21_MG_FD_188632 | JGI IMG/M metagenome (GOLD analysis project Ga0255052, IMG submission 188632) | Seawater microbial communities from Jervis Inlet, British Columbia, Canada - JV7_2_21 | ecosystem: Environmental > Aquatic > Marine > Inlet | place: Canada: British Columbia | collected...
AGCCGCTGTACTATTTTGCTATTACAGGTTGGAAAACTTCAGATGTTCCTGATAAGTTTTTGGAGTCGAAAGGCATCACTGCCTAATAAACTCATCCAGCATACAGCAAGAAGCGGCATTCCTCGTTCCTTGTCGCTTTGCTTGTTGTTGCCAATGATGTGAAGCATTAAACGAACGTCCGCTTGCTCAATCTCGATTGACCCCTTTTGGCCTATTCTGTTGAAAAACTCCGTTTCATCCGGCCGGCTAATTTCCTCAGATTGTTTTTTCGTGCCAGGCGCGCAATCCAGAGTTACTTTATCGCCTTCGAGTGGCGTCTGAGCGAGTTTTCATATGATTCTGACTACCCCCCTCGTATCTACAATTCAAAACGGCGCTTAGAACGCAAATGAAATCGTCGCTCTTTTCAAATCAGAGTTTTTCAACAGAATAGGCCGTTTGCCGCCGGTCGATTCGCTCAAATTCCAGCATTCTGAACGACCGCTATTGGTTGTGGATTCAACTGGCCAACGCAACATCTAAACTCTCACCAAAGAGAGGAGCATGTTGAAAATGAAAGCCAGACACTGGATCGACGGCGCAGACCTGATGGGCATTTGGCCATTGTCGCCTCGCACGATTCTTGTTTTGACTCGCGTCATCATATAGGCGCAACCGCGCCTTGCTCTTTTCGTCTAATATAATTGATTAAAATCAATAAGTTAGTTGTAAAACTGAAAATCAAGTTTAGGTCTGATCGGGCGGCGCAAATTAGTGCTCCAACTCAACAAGAAACTTCTAATTCATGAACCATGAATTTCAATATGGTCTGTAGTGTCTCCGAAGCGACCTGGAAACATCGTTTTAGTCTTAATCAACTGACAATGCGTTCGTTTGTTTCAGAGTCAGATAAAAGTAGGCCTACTTCGGACTAAAAGTAGGAGATCGAACGTGAAAAAGTCTCTAAATGCATTTCTTCGAAACGAAGAAGGATTGACGATCGTTGAGTACGCAGTTGCTGCTGGTCTGATTTCGGCGGCTGTTGTGGCTTCCTTAACACTGCTCGGTGGTACCGTAGACGGCGTCATCCAGTTCTTGGTCGCGAACATGTAGCTGATCATGACAATTATGGAGCTTGGAGCCTTAGGTGAGTTTGTCGGTGCGATTGCGGTTGTAATGACGCTGATCTATCTGACACTTCAACTGCGCCAGAATACAAACGCAGTAGAAGCAAATACAGCACGTGTGGTAACGGAAGAACTCCAGGATATGTTCGCGCTGCTTGCGTCAAATCAAGAGTTGGCTGAGATTCTCGTCAAGGCGGCAGGAGGATCAGAATTACAGGGGGCACAGCGTGTGCGTTATTACACGTACACGCATAATCTTCTTCGTGTTTATGAAAACGCGTTTCTACAATTCCAATCCGGTGTATTTGATCAGGCGCACTGGGCGGGCATGACACGGATGATGATTGATTTCACATCTGCGGCCGGCTTCCAATCGTACTGGCTCAACCGGAAGCATTGGGTATCAAATGACTTTCAGGAATACATGGACACAAATGTGATTTCAGTTCTGCCGAAGACCGGGGTTGATCTGCCGGGCGATTACTAATGCTCGCGAACTCTTTGGGTGGTCAAACGAATTCGACTTGATCCGACCGTAGATCACAGGTGCTTGAACGGCTGCTTCTGGTTGCGGTTTCAACCGGTCGATGCAACACATTCATTAAATTTTTCGGCCGGCGAGTAAAATTTTAACGTTTTTCTCGGTCATTCGTTATGTTGTCTTGCGACAGCATTCAATGGGTTCTGATGGATGTTGGATAGATCCATTCCTTTCGGGAAGTATGGACTTACCCCGGTCCATATGACACTTCCGGGCTATGATTTGGAATTCCCCCGGCCTGACAGACATTAAAGCTAGCCGACCTTGTCTTTTAATGCCTTGACGCAGAAGGTGTTCAGGCTTTCGCTAACCTTCATGGACTCAATCGCGAGCTTTTCATGCAGTTCTTCACCAACTCGAAGATTGAATTTTCCAGAATAATGTTTTCCGGCGGTTGGCGGGGGTAACGAGTTCCCTTCGTTCTCATACATTTCTATCAACTCGTCGGCAAGTTCGCAGAGATCCGCATAGACTTTTTTCTCGTTCTTGCCGTGAAGGCCTCCTAAAGTAAGGTTCGGAATTCGACCGATATAGCAATGATCTTCATCGGACCATTCGACCAATTTCAAGTATTGATCACTCTTCTTCATTGGACACCTTCCCGATGGTCCATCTCACGTCTTTGATCTGACACTGCTTTGCATCATCACCTGAAATGCCGCTGACAATTATGATGATCCCGTTCGTATGCCGAAATTTGCGGTGGCGACCTTTACCGCCCTTTTCCCTAAACCCTGCGGACTCAAGTTCGCGGATCAGTTCGCGTATTTTCGGCGGCATTTTAAAACAGTACCAAAATGGTACCACAGGAAGGTGATGCGATATGTGATGTAGTTATGGCTTTTCACGGAGGCTATGCTATCGGCTGCAATGCCACTCGAACGATACGTCCCTGAAGGCCAATAGAAATGAAGCAACTGAGTTTTTCCGCGTTTTGCACAATTATTACTTTGATTGCTGCTTGTACACCGGGCCAGGAAGACAAGCCGGCCGATCTGATCTTGCTAAACGGTCGCGTCTATACACTGGACTGGGACGACCCGGCTGCGGACGGCACCCTGAGTCCGGATGCGCCTCGTGCTGAAAGAGGGTGGCAACCGGATGCTGATGCTGTCGTCATTACGGGCGGCGAAATCACTTTTGTTGGCAGTAATGCCGAGGCCAGAAAATATCAGGCGGAGACGACCCGGCTGATCGATCTCGCGGGCGCTACGGTTATACCGGGTCTGGTCGATTCTCACACACACGTATTCGGGCTCGGCAGGGCGCTGGATCGCGTTAATTTGACGGATGTCGAGACGGAAGAAGAAGCGGTCGCGCTGATTGTCGAGCGCGCCAAAACGACTCCCAAAGGCGATTGGATCATCGGCTGGGGCTGGGATGAGGGTGCCTGGTCGAACCGTTATCCCGACAAGACATTGCTGACCCAGGCAGTGCCCGATCACCCGGTGTTTCTGGACAGCCTGCACAGTTTTGGTGGCTGGGCGAATCAGATGGCGCTCGATGTTGGTGGCATAACGGCCGCAATCAAATCACCAGTTGGCGGAGAAATCAGACTGGGCGCCGATGGTGAGCCAAACGGGCTTTTTCTGAATAACGCGGTGCAGGTGATGAGAAAAGCCGTGCCGCCGCCGTCGACGGAAACCTATACGAATCAGCTTCTGGCAGGCTTGAATCAAATGGCAGCAGATGGCTATGTCACTGTGCACGATGCCGGCCTGGGTCCTCTGGAAATGAGCATCCTGGAAGAACTCGAATCGGAAAATCGCCTGCCGATTCGTGTCTATGCAATGATCTCGATTGGCTACGAAGACTATCTTCGTGACTGGATCGAGAAAGGACCGGATACCGATTCGGACAGCATGCTGGTCACCCGGGCAGTAAAGGCCTATTACGACGGTGCGTTGGGTTCGCGTGGCGCAAGACTTCTATACGACTATTCAGACATGGAAGGATTCCGGGGCCTGAGCGGCGAGGACTACGGCTTCGATGAAGAATTGAATGCAGCCGCGATGAAAGCCGGATTTCAGATTGGCATACACGCGATCGGTGACGCGGGCAATCGCGAGGCCCTGGACATACTCGAGGCAGTTTTCAGGGAGGACCCATCGACAGCCAGGAACCGACATCGTATAGAGCATGCACAGGTCCTGCATCCGGATGATATTCCGCGTCTCGGCCAGCTCGGCATCATTGCATCGATGGAACCGCCGCATGCGATGGAAGACAAGACCTGGGCCGAGGATCGCCTGGGGCAGGAGAGAATTCTCGGTGCATATGCGTGGCGATCCTTACGCGAATCGAATGCCCGGTTGACGTTCAACTCGGATAATCCCGGTTCGGATCACGATATTTTCTACGGGCTACATTCTGCGATCACTCGTCAGGACAAGAACCTCGAGCCTGAAGGCGGCTGGTATGCGGAACAGGCAATGAATGCAGACGAGGCCGTGCGCGGCTATACGTCCTGGTCGGCCTATGCGAGTTTTCGTGAAGACGAAACCGGCATTATCGAGGAAGGACGGTGGGCGGACCTGACGGTCATGGACATCGATCCGTTCCTGCTATCCGAAGAAAGCGCAAACGATATTCTGAGTGGCCGCATATTGATGACGATCGTAGACGGAAAAATCGTATACGAACGTTAGTACTCGATCAGGCGGCTTTCGAAAAATCCACGCCCAGAGTCTGTCGCAGCACCGCGCGGATAGCAGGCAGTGAGTCCGGGTCCATCGAGTTCGCACCGTCCACACCCGATAGTTTTTTCACGAGTGCGATTGCCGCCGATGTGTTCGTCGCCGGGCCCGTGACAAAGTCCGGTCTGAGTCCGAAAGCCTGTTGAACGCCGACGACTGCATAGGGATCCGAGGCGCACAATACGGTGCAGCGGATGTTGTCGCCGAGTTCGTCGATGGCGGCGGCACCGTTGTACGGCTCGAGCGGCGACGCGCCGGCTTCAGCGACCAGGAAGTCGGGTTTCCTGTTGTTGATCTCGGTCAGTAGTGGCCGAATCGCGGCGCGAAACGCATCCTCCGCGACCACGGTCGATGGCAGGCCTACATCGACGAAATCAAATATGGCGCTGGCGCCGGCATCCTTGAAGCTCAGAATGTCACGATAGCGGCCAGCGCCGGTCAGCTTCGCGCCGATGACGTTCAAGCCCAGGCTTGCGAGTTCATGAACAATCAGTCGTCCTGTCGTTGTTTTGCCGGCCGACATCGATGTCCCGACCAGCAAGACTGTCGGAATATTGAACGTCGAGCCTTCGGACTCGAGAGCGAAGTCTGCCATGCAGACTTTCTTGCCACCGCGCACAGCGTGACCGACATATGTGAGGGACAACGGACGCGGCATGATCGGTGACACAGATGTGAACGTGCCGAACAGGCCGGCACTCGTCAGCGCATCCATGTCGCCATTCTCGATGTCGGACCAGCAGCCGGCGCCCTCCAGCGTGGCTGCGCGATTGCCGAACGCGCCAACAATGTGATCGCCGGGCATTACTTGCAACATGCGGCCTCTGGGCGTCTCGATCTGATACAGGCTGGTCGGTGTTCCGGTTACTTCGCCAAGCACGTAATCGGTCCCGGCCCACTGTTCCTTCGGCAGGCGCTTCAATGCGAAGCCGGAGGACTCAAGGTCGGAGATGCGAGTCAGCGAACTGAATATGGTAACTGTCATGATGTCCTGTCCTTGCCGTTCACGGCCAGCGGTGGCGACAACAGCAAGAGGGCCAGCAGGGCCGTGCGTTCGAGGGTCTTGTCAATGTACAAAAACTCGTGATCGGCATGTGCGCCATCACCGACGGGCCCGAGACCATCGAGCGTCGCTGTATATTGACTGGTCGTATTGCCATCCGACCCGCCTCCAGCACGCCCGTGACGTAACTGCAGCCCCAGCTCGCAGCCGAGTTCCTGTGCTCTTTGCCACAGCGCAGAATTTCTGGGCGTCGCTTCCATCGAAGGCCGGCCGATACGGCCGTCAATCGTCAGCCGAACACCGGGCGTACTCGGCTGGATGCCGTGAATCGCTTTCTCGATGCGATCACCTTCGCTGACTGTTGGTACGCGGACATCAACAACTGCCTGGCTGTGCGGGGCAATCACATTCGGATGCACGCCGCCATTCACGGTGCCAACATTTATCGTCACGCCCCTGTCCGTGTCATTCAGCGCAAAGAGCGTCTGAATGACATGCGACAACTCGAGAATCGCACTGGCACCGCTTTCGGGATCGAGTCCCGCGTGCGCCGCCTTGCCATGAACCGTAATCGTGAAGCGTCCGATTCCCTTACGAGCGGTCTTGACAATGCCCGACTCGCCCATCGCCGGCTCGAGGACGAATGCACGATCGACGCGTTGCGCGACTTGTCGTACAAACCGCGTCGAATCACGGCTGCCTACTTCCTCGTCCGAGTTAACGAGGACGATTGGTGTCAGATCCGGGTCAAGACCCAGCTCCTGTATCGCTTTTATTGCGAACACCATTTGCGCAAGGCCGCCTTTCATGTCAAAGACGCCCGGCCCACGAACGATGTTTCCGTTGACGGAAAACGGTCGCTCGGCCAGAGTGCCGACCGGCCAGACCGTGTCATAGTGACCGATCATCAACTGGGCCGCTGCGCCTTTTGTTCTGACGCTGGGGCGTGCATATATGTGCTGACCGGTGGTCGCGCCGCCGAAAGGGAGCACCTTGAACTTCAGGGCATGTAACTCGGACGCGAGGACACTACGAACCCGGATGTGTGATTCGGCGTAGGTTGACGGAGATTCAGCCTCGACCAGTGTTTCAAGGAGACCGACAAATTTGGCCCGGTGTTCCTGAATGAATTTTAGTATTTGATCAGCGTGTCCGCCGGCCATGACTGCACTACAATTTCATATCCGCTGGAAACGGAAACGCGTTCGAGCGCGTAATGCTCGCGAAACGCCCCGGCGGAAGATATGCGAACAGCGGCGAATCATGGATCAGTTCCTGATCGTCCATTTCGGATGCGCGAAGAAAGGTCTTGTCCGCATACGCAGCAACGATTTCGCCGGTAATCAGACAATTCTCGCCAAAACCATCGACCGTCTTGAAGTGTTTACACTCGAAGAACAGGTAGGCATCTTCGATAAATTGACTGTCGATCCGCTGGGCATCAAAGGTCTCGAAGCTTTGTAGCACTGTCTTCGGCTGTCCCGCCTCCCGTGGAGATGCTGCGAGGCTCGCGAACAGTACCTGGGAAGGTTTCGGATAGCTGACGGTGAACTCTCCGGTGCGCTCGATGTTTGTGTAAGTATGATGTTTCGGACTGCAAACAAAACCGAAGTAGTTTTGCCAGCCCATCGGCGAGACCATGTGCTTTGGCGCCAGATCGAGGGAGCGGTCCTCGTCTCTCGTGCCGATCAGGACCAGTGGTGCGACCATGAAGACACGGCCCCAGACGGGCCGTGTCGTATCAAGCTCGACAATGTTTCCCGTGCTATGCGGAACGCTCAAATCCACACCTCTACGCCCGGACTTCCTCACTTCAAGCTACCGCCCGGGCTCAATTCGGAGAATAAGTAGTTGCCACGATTTTGAGTCTAAAGTGCGTATCTGATGCGGCCTCGCGGCTGGCTTAGACTGTCACCTGCGGCTATTCTGGTCAGCCACGTTCGTTCGTCCAAAGGAGCTGTACCAATGCCCAGGGTCTTCATTAAATTGACAGTGATCTCAGCGCTGATTTTCGCCTTTGCTGCGATCCCGGCCGAAGAAGCCGAAAAGAAGTCGAAATATGCACATTCCTCTCCCGGCACGCGGCAATTCGAATTTGGGCCGGAAGACGATCCGGTCCGGCTCAAGGTACTCGTCGAAGAGGCGAACCTCGGTTCTCCCGGCGCAGAGATTATCGAGATCGATTTCCCACCCGGCTACGAGAGCCGGTCACATTTCCATGAGCTCGAGATTCTCTACATCATCGAGGGAGAGCTAGAGCACATCGTGGATGGGGAGTCGAGCATCCTGACGCCGGGCATGATCGGCATCGTTCGTTATCCCAACGAGGTAGTTCACAAGGCACACGCGGACGATGGGGCGCGGGTTCTCGTCGTCTGGCCTCTGGGTAATGAAGTCAAGGGTTTCGATGGCATGCCTGAAAAGCCGATCGGGTAGGAGACTCGTGAATAAACCCGGCAAACTGTTTTTCGGCCTGCTTGCAATCTTGATCGCGCAGGCTTCTTACGCCAACGAGGCGCAGGACATCGTGAGGGCAGCGATCAACTACTGGCGAGGTCTGTCTTCCCACGGTGAGATGACAATGACGATCCACCGGCCCGACTGGGAGCGAAGCATGTCGATGCTCGCCTGGACGCAAGGGGATGATCGCTCGCTTGTTCGTGTCACAGCACCAAAAAAGGACAGGGGAAACGGCACACTTATCGACGACACCAACATGTGGAGTTACTCACCCAAAATAAATCGGGTCATCAAGGTCCCGTCGTCGATGATGGGGCAGAGCTGGATGGGGTCAGATTTTTCCAACAAGGATATCTCCCGTGTCGACGACATCATCGATCAATATGAGCACAGCTTGCTCGGTACTGAGGAGATAGATGGTCACACGGTTCACTTGATCGAATCGATTCCGCACGAAGATGCTGCCGTCGTCTGGGGAAAGGAGGTCCTGACAATCCGGGACGATAACCTTCTCCTCGAGCACAGCTTTTACGATCAGGATGGAGAGTTAGTGAAGACGCTCGTATCCCTGGAGATCGGCGAGATGGGAGGGCGTACAGTTGCGACCCGGCAACGCATGCAAAAAGTGGACGAGCCCGATGAGTGGACCGAGATCGTCGTCGACTCGATGGAATACGATCTCGAATTAAAAGACAGTCTTTTCACACTCTCGAATCTCCGCAACCCTCGTGATTAAGGAGCCCCCGATTCGTTATTTCGCTGCTGCGCCGTCGGCTGATAGCGCAAAGGACGAAGCGTGGTTGCGACAACATACCCTTAGGTCTGTCGAGCAAGCACAACGACGTGATTTGCGCTATCAGCCACGGCCCAATGTCGAGCGATATTCGTTTTTCGGGTTGCGCTCCAGTCGCTCAGCTACTTTGTTGCGGCTCTTGGCAAGGACTATGGCCATTACCGGCGAACCGCGCCTCGTATCTGAGCGACTGGAGCAGCAACGCAGCAGCGAAATAACAAGTCGGGGGCTCCAGAAATGAATATCGTTCTGCGTCTCGCCTGGCGAAACATCTGGCGGCAACCTCGCCGCACCTGGCTGACGACCGGGGCGATGATTTTCTCCAATGCGCTGCTGGTGTTCATGATGTCAATTCAGTTTGGCATGTACGATCTGATGATCAACAACACGCTGCAGGCGTTCAGCGGGCATCTACAGGTGCAGGCACCTGGGTACAAGGATGATCAAAAGTTGCGCCAGAGTGTGCCGGACATTCGGTCGCTTGCGGCGATATATCGTGAGGATGCTGAATTTGAAGACGTCGCGGCCCGAGGCGCAGCGTTCGCGCTTGCATCGAGCGAGGATCGAAGCTACGGCATTCAGGTATTCGGGGTCGAACCGCTTTTCGAGCCGGGCGTTTCGAACATTCCCGGTCTCGTCGAGCAAGGTCGTTTTCTCGGCGGCTTCGATGCACCTGAGATCGTTATCGGCAAGGTTTTGGCCAGAAATCTCCGCGTACGCCTAGGCGACGAACTGACTCTCCTGGGCAGCGGCCGGGACGGATCTTTCGCGGCAGCGATCGTAAGGGTTGTCGGCATATTCGACAGTGGCATTCCGGACATGGACCGCAGTATCGCGGAGATTCCGCTCGGGCGGTTTCAGGACACCTTTGCGATGGACCAAGCAGGTCACCAGGTCGTGATAACAACGGCTGCGCTGGCCGATGTGACGGCAGCGACAAGGCAGGCTGAGGTTCGGCTGCCGGATGGCTCCGGGCTGGTCGTGCATGACTGGGAAGCCCTGCAACCTGGGCTTAAGCAGGCGATTCAGGCGGATCTGACCAGCGCGTGGTTCATGTACGGGCTGCTGGTAGTGCTCGTGGCGTTCAGTGTCATGAACACACAACTCATGTCAGTGCTCGAGCGTACCAAGGAGTTCGGCATCGTGATGTCACTCGGCCTGACGCCGGGACGACTCGGCAGGCTGGTCATGCTCGAAACTGCACTGATGGGGCTGATGGGCCTGGCTCTCGGTGCACTGCTCGGTGCCATCATCACGACGTATTTCACGTTTAATGGCTTCAGCTATCCTGGCATGGAAGAGATGTCGACAATGTTCAATCTTCCCGACCGATTCTTTCCCGAAGTTGGGCTCGACACGCTATTTATCGGCCCCGCCGTCGTATTTGCAGGCTCGCTGATTTCTGCTTTGTACCCGGCCCTTCGATTGCACTGGCTGCAGCCGGTTGAGGCGATGAGGGCGGCATGATGCGTGAGCTCAAAATCCTGTCGATACTTGCGTGGCGTAATCTCTGGCGCAATCACCGGCGCACAATCATCATGATCTCGGCAGTCACTATTGGCGTCTGGGCGATGATTTTCATGACGGCGCTGATGCGCGGCATGGTCAACGACATGGTGCGCGACGGCATTCAGGCGTTACCTGGACATGTGCAGATTCACCATCCGGAATTTCGCGACGATCCAAGCATCAATAATCTGATTCCAGCAACTGGCAGTGAGCTCGAAGCATCCTTCGGTGATCAGGGTTTCAATGCCTGGGCCAGTCGCATCAATGTTCCGGCCGTGATTTCGAGTGAACGCGAGTCCCGTGGAGTAATGTTGTTCGGCATCGACCCGAATGCGGAAGCGGAAATCTCTTTCGTTGCCGATGACATCGTTGAAGGCCGCTATCTCGAGGACGAGCAAGATAAGGGCGTCGTGATCGGACTCAAGCTTGCCGATAAGCTGGACACGAGGCTCGGCAAGCGCATCGTGTTAATGAGCCAGGATCCCGACAACGAAATCGCGGATCGTGGCTTCCGCGTAGTCGGCATTTTCGATTCCGATCCCGACATGCATGAGGAAACGTCTGTGTTTGCTGGCAGGGCAACGATTCAGAGCATGCTCGGTATCGGTGATCGCGTGACGGAGGTTACCTTTCTCGGTGACGACTACCGCGACGTCGAGTCGCTATTGAAAAGCGTCTCCCATATTGCGGATAACGATGTCGTGGTCGAGCCCTGGTACGAACTCGACAAATACCTCGGCTCTATGCTCAGCATGATGGATGGCTTTGTGCTTGTTTGGGTCGTCGTCGTATTTCTCGCGCTGTCGTTCGGTCTGGTCAACACGCTGGTCATGGCCGTGTTCGAGCGCATCCGTGAAATCGGACTCATGCTGGCATTGGGTATGCGCCCGTCCAATATCCTGGGGCAGATTATCGTCGAGTCCCTGCTGCTGCTGATCATCGGTCTGGCGCTTGGCAACCTGTTCGCCTGGCTGACCGTGGTGCCACTAAAGGATGGTATCGACATTTCGGT
>Ga0255052_10003381_pt1 | contig 11118 bp, 2 predicted proteins | sample JV7_2_21_MG_FD_188632 | JGI IMG/M metagenome (GOLD analysis project Ga0255052, IMG submission 188632) | Seawater microbial communities from Jervis Inlet, British Columbia, Canada - JV7_2_21 | ecosystem: Environmental > Aquatic > Marine > Inlet | place: Canada: British Columbia | collected...
CAGTGGCGCGGGAATTGTAGACCAACGTTCCCGGACCCTCTGGCGAGCGTCCCTCGTGCGAGTTGGGGAACAGATCCTGGATCGTCACGCCGCTTGGGCTGTCATGGAACAACACATCCTCCGCCAGCACGGCCGTGATGTCGTACTGGCGCACTGGCGCTGACACGGGGCAAACACCTTTGAAATCCCTGGCGTTCGATATCTTGACTTTCTTGCCCGGATTTTCCGGCAGCTCTTCAAGCTCACCCGGCGCATTGGATCGGTAGCTACGCAGGATGCCCCAGGTGCCGCTGACCCAGCCGTCCAGGCTCGGGTTCGTGCTGTAAGCATAGTCGGCTACAGCGCCCGTCTGATTCTTGTCCGGCAGGACCGGCATGCGGAACGTGAACTGCTCGGATATACCGCCCGGCTGTGCGTTGCGCCAGCCCGAGTTCTTGGCTTCGCCGAAGCCCGAGCCGCCCTGCAACCACTTAAGTCCGTGTATCAGATTGGTGAACTCCTCCTCCTGCCCACCGGATTGCACTTTGACATGCACCCGGTCGCCCTCGAAGGTGCGCATCATCGGCGTAAACGGATCGCCACCGCCGAGCGCCGAAAGGTCGTTAATCGGCGGGCAGAATACGCCGCCGTCACAGTAACCGTCCGCGTACGTTGCTGGCGCCAGGCCAAGCTCGTCGTTCAAATCCGGAATCGCCCGCTTGGTCCCCGAACTCATCGCGAATGCAAGGTCTCCGGCCCGGCCTTTCGCCTGGCAACCACCGTGCTCGGCCGTGCCGTCGCTCTTGTTCGAGTCATCCGGACAATCGTCCCGTTCCGGATCGAAGATGCGTGCGGCGAGCGACTCGTTGCGGTAGTTGACCACGTACATGCCGGGATCGTCCGCGCTGACCGCTTCGGGACAGGGTCTCGGTATGTCATTTACCTGCACACCATTCACGATGTGCGGACAAAATGGCGGGAACACCCAGATGTCGGTCGGGAATTGATCGACCATAACGGTGGGCTCCGCCTGCTGCCGGAAGGCCGGCTGGATGGCATCACGGAAGCTGTCCGGATCCGGAGCCAGCAGTCCCTGGGTTGCAAGCAATGTGGCATTTGCAGTCTGACCCGGTCCGCCGACGACAATACCGCTGTCACTAAAAGTGTACTCCGCCAACGGGAAGCCGTACCCATCAGCGCCGACGTACACGCCGTCTTGATAAGCGTGCTGGAAGTCGGTGTATTCGAAGTAGAACTCCCGATAACTCTCAACGTCTTTGGCACCGACATTTCCAGTGTAACGGGCATCGCTGTCGGTCAGGATTGCGGCCTGCCATGAGGTCGGGCCACCATCGTCTTTCGGGGCCGTGCCGGTACGCGAATAAAGTTGCGTGCCGGTCTCGTTGTGCAACCATTCCGAGCCGGCCGGCTCGATCAGCAGGGTTGCATAGAGCCCGACCTGCTGGTGAGTCGATGGGCCGTAATGGTCATGCGTAAAGATTATGCCGAGGCCACGATCGACACCCTGGACGTTGACCACGGGATCGGCGAACCAGCGTTGCATGGTGCTGCGCGCGCCGCACCATGGACCCGCGGTCTCGGTTTTCGATGTGCCTGGATCATCGCCGCATGCCCCGTACGCCGTGGTGCCGAAGAATGGATGAGCGAGCGGCTCAAGGTGGAGGCCCAAATCTTCAGAATCTAGACCGGCCAACACTTGCCCCGCTGAGTTCGTAACGGGATTCCCCTCGACGTCCGTGGTGACGTCAGGCAGGGTCTGGTCATCCTGGAAATGGTTGATCGCCTCGATGATCTCGATAACCGCCCCGGGTGAGAGCGTGCCGTCCTCATAGTTCCAGCCATTGGCGGCACCGTCTGCCGTGGTGAGGTCCCATTTCGGAAGATGAATATGCTGGCCGATAATGTCAGTCGGCGTGCGGACCTGGTAGTCGTCGAGCTCATAGGTCTTCGGCACGACATTGGAGTGCACATATTGCGTGCAGTCGAAAGTGTTCATGCGCATGATGAATGGTTCCGGCGGACGCTGCTTGAGGACCGACGGCACCACGTCCTGCCACAGCGCGATGATGCGCTCCTGCGGATAGTGGTAACCGAGCTTGTTGAATACGGCATCGATCTGCACGTTCGCGGCTTTGTAGACGCGTGGATTTTCCGCATTGAATGGTGAGGAACCGTAAACATCGAGCCCGCCATCGCCGTCGAAGAAGTCGCCGGTCACCCCGTTTTTCAACAGCTTACCGCTATCGTCAATACATGGTTCGTTGAAAGGCGCGCCGGGTACCGGCAGAGCGCCATTCAAAACAAAGGAGCCCGGGGTCGTCCCGACCTGGTCAGAGATGTAAGTTGGATGATTGCGTTCGGCGTGATAGGCCATGGCTGCCTTTTCAAGCTCGGTGCCTTCCTCCGGATAGAAAAAAGGTTTGATCTTGGTCATTTCCTTGCTCAGATCGAGCCGGGCCTCCAGCACTGAAACAATCGCTTCACTACCGGCAGAGAATCCATCCGCCGAAAAGCGTGGCAAACCGCCGTCCCAGCCGTGGATAGCGCCGGGACCATCGAAGCCCGGATGCTGCCACAGGGGGTCGCCATCATCAGTAGTTACATTTCCGTCGGGATCTTTCAACGCGTTCGCCTGCGACTGGGTAATCATGTCCAGCGGTGGCGTCGGCGGACGCTGGCCCACCGAGTGCTCGATGCCGGCGATCCAGAATGGATAGCCCGCGGTTTTTAAACCGAAATCGGCTAGCAGTGGAACAGGTACGTCTGCCAGACTGCCCGTGCTGCGAGCGGCTGTGCCAGCGGGACACACTTCGCCGACTTTGGCCGCCAGGCCGTAAGCTGGCGCTAGACCCACACAAACTTCGTTCGGGTTTGACTTGACCGTTACGCCATCCACCGGCATCGGTGGCATGGGTTTGCCAGGCATTGGCACCACGCCCGGTATCGGCGTGCCGGCAATGATCTCCGCGTCTGGCAGCGCGCGCGCGTCGATATCGCCGTCGGCGTCGAGGTCAGCCGGCGTCCCGTCGCCGAGACCGAGGCCGTCAACTACGAATGAGGTGTGAACGCCGCCAGGGCCGTCGACGGTCGTCTGCAGGTCTGTGCCGACTTCCAAAACGTCATGTACGCGCCACATCTCCCACATGCCTTGTGCGAAGTGGGGATAGAAGTGGCAGTGGAATATGGCGTCGCCGGCAGTCTTGTTCCGGTTGCCGGCACCGCCATTGACAAACTCGTAGGTGTACCCGGAGCCGGGACCGAGACCCTGGGCATCGAGGTAGTTCGAGTTGTCGTCGTTCGCATTGAACAGCCACTGGTGGTTGTGCTGGTGGAAGACGTGTTGCTCGCCGGGACCTGCATGCACGTTGCGCATCTTGACGAACTCGCCTGTATAGCTGTGATGTACGTTCGACGGATCGTCCGGGAACAGCGCGTAATTCGCTTTTGGTCCGGTTGCTTCGCAGCCCGTCGCCAAGGTAGGCACGCAGTCCTCGAGACCGAAATTGGCCGGGATATCCGTCAGCTGGGCTACATCGCTCACCGTGAACGCGGTGAGGAAAAATTCTTCGTAATTGCAGTTAACGCAATCGTGCGGCGGTCCGACGCGCAGACGGCTGGCAATGATCTCGCTGCCGATGCCGCCGGAGCCATAGTTGATCATGAAAGAATCGCGCACACCGTGTAGCGTATGCTGCAGCACCGGGTCTTCGAACCACCGCGGGAATGCCTGCTTGGTCGTCACCTCATCATGAAATGCGACCGTAAGATCACGGAATGGCTCAAGCCGATTCGGTAATGTAGGGTTGCGCTTGCCTACGCTCTCAAGTGGATAAGTTTCCTTCGGGAAGTGGCCAAGCTTGCCGCTATAGGGGCCGTTCGGGGCGTCGATCATAGTCAGGCCCGGGCCATAGGCGACGATGGCATTAATCTCAGAATGGACGATCTTGCCGCCCTGGACCATGTTGAGTATTGGCAGGCCCGCCTTGCCCTCACTGGCCCACGGCTCACCGGACGGATAGGTTTCTTCGTAATCGATGACCGGCTGGTTGTCGGTGGTAAGGATAATGGTCGCCAGGTCCATCTCCTCGCGCGTGACCTGGCTGCGATAGAATGCAGAGTTTTTCGGGCCGACGTTCAGGACAGCCCACAAACCGTTAGCCGTATTGCCGCCGAGCCCTTCGCCGCCGAATGTCGCACCGTAACTGGTGCCAACGTAAGCACCTTCCATAGCAGCATAGATCGTAAATGTCTTGTACGCGCCCGGAGCAATAAGGCTGCTCACATTTCTGCCAACATAGGAGCCTTCATCGACCGACGAGCCGACGACTTCGGTGCCCTGGAAGCGGAGACTTATGTCTCGAGCCGCTACCTGATCATTGATGTTGAGGGTGAAGTCGATACCGCTGCGCTCCTGGACCGGTGCGAACGGATTCGCTGCCGGGGCCAAGAGGTTGGTCAGCTTATAGGTCAGACAGTCGCCGGCACCCATGCGCAGCACCAGCGGCCGCGGTCGTTTGTCGGGGCGTAACGTGACGCCGCCGGGAGCACCACCGCCGCCGATCGGCACGAGGGTCGTCTTATCAACAACGTCGCGCCTCAACGCAAACATCATGCCGTTGATGTTCTGGGCGCCGAAGCGGTTAAACATCAGCGGCATATCGAATGCCACGATGTCGGCGGTCAGCGTGCGATTGCAGGACGCTGCAGCCTGCGCCGGCGAGCCGTAGAACACGCCGAAGCCCGTTATCAATATGGCCAACCCGATATATTTCGCATAAAAAGAAATGTGATTCTCGCTCATTGCCCAACCCTTCATGGCAGTCTCCCGGTTGTTCTTGCGTTTGTGTGTGCCGTCTTCGTTTACCCGATTGATTATTCTGGCGATCGTAGACGCAACACCGACGCGCGGTTTTTGATCGCTTTAGTTTACGAACGGGAGGTCGCAGAACTACTGGCTTGCGGAACGGATTTTCACTGCATGTAGGTACAGCACAGGCCTGTACCAATGATCAGGTACCGTTTCTTGTGATCGTGGTGGAAATATGAATCCGCATACGGCTGCGGCATCCGCCGTTGACATAATTCGGCAGTAAATCAGGGGCATTGATAGCCGGATCAACGCAAAAGTAGTACATTGCGGGTAGGGAAAGGCCCTATAGCAACGGGCAGGCAAGTACGCATCTGGTAGTCTCTTAACGTATCCGGCAATCGAGATACGACAACAAAAATATTCCCCGAAAATAGAGGGTCTTTTCAGATCAACCGGGATTCGTAAATGTTGGCAACGACAAGCTCAGTCATTCGCACGCTGGTCGTCGATGATCATCCCGTAGTCCGCTACGGCATCAAGCACATGCTTGATGCGGAATCCGATATCGAGGTTGTCGGCGAGCTGGATAACATAAACGGCATCGGCAAGGTGCTTTCGGAGTTGCGGCCTGACGTCGTTCTGCTTGATCTGGAGCTCGAGGAAACGCACGGCGTCGACGCGCTGCGTTTTTTACGCGAGGAAGCGCCGGGTATGCACGTGATCATTTACACCTCGCATGATGATGAGGAACGCATTATCCAGGCTGCGGAACTGGGCGTGGACGGGTACCTGCTGAAAGGCTGCCCGAAAGAGGAAATTATCAGCGCGATTCGCAGCGTCCACGATGGCGGAACGGCACTTGAAGCATCAGTAGCTTCCACGCTGATGCATCACATGCACAGGCGCTCGTCCAAGAAAGAACTACCTGCGATACATTTCAGCAAGCGCGAGAAACAGGTGCTCGAGTTGCTCGCTGCAGGCAAGACCAATCGCGACATCGGCACAAAGTTATTTATCTCCGAGTCAACCGTCAAGTTTCACGTGCACGCGATATTGAGTAAGCTCGATGCCAACAACAGGACGGAAGCCGTGTCGATCGCCGCGCACCAGGGGATTATTGATCTCTCGACAGATGACTAGTCTGTCCCGCTTTTTCCGCCTCGAAGACAGGCCTTATTCGGTTGAATTCCTGCCTCAGGCTGCACAATAAATCCGGCACCTGATCGAGCTTCTCATCTTCGGCAGAGTCGCGTAATTCGTCACAGTACCTGCCCATGCGCACCACACCGAATTCCAGGCAGGCGCCTTTCAGTGCATGGCTTTCCCGCCTGAGTGCGTCGAGATCATGCCTGTCGAGCGCAGCGCTCAGAGAATCCAGTCGCGAGGCGGTATCCTGCAGGAACAAATCAATATAGCTGCTTAAAAAAGTAACTCCCTGCGCCGCAGTACGGTCCCGCAGCTGGTCCCTCGCTTGCTGGTTGACAGAGACATCGGAACGAGTGCTGTAATTATCACCGTTAGTCGCCCATGCGGCAGCGATCGGCTGCCAACGTTGCAAGCCTTTTCTAAGTTTCTCGAGCCGAAGCGGTTTCGCGATGAAGTCATCCATTCCGGCCGTGAGGCAGGCCGACCGGTGTTCAAGAGATGCATCCGCGGTGATAGCTACAATGACCGGTTGCTTTCGGAAGCGGTGCCGGTCTTGTCTGATTTGCTCGGTTACCTCTTCGCCATCCATGCCCGGCATCTGGCAATCCATGAGGACAACGTCATATGGTGTGTCTTCGAGTGCTGCTAGTACTGCCGGCCCGTCTTCAACGCATTCCGCAGAGTAGTTCAGGGAACTGAGCATTCCAGTAAGCACGCGACGATTCACCGGGTTGTCTTCCGCTATCAATATACGCAACTCGTTGTTGTTACCGATTTGCTCGGCCTCGGCATCGCTCTCTGTACCAAGCTCGTCATTCGATCCCGTAATCTTGAACAAGGCGAGGCGCAGCTCACTCGGCAACACCGGTTTGTTTACACAAAGAATTCTTCCAATAGACGAGATTTTGCCGGGTTCGAGTGGCCGGGAAATCGGAGTCAACAGAATGATCGGCAGAAGTTTGACGTCATCTATCGATCTAATTTGACGGGCAAGCCTCAGTCCATCCATGGCGCCTGTCGCATTGTCAATGATGGCCAGGCCGTACGCCTGATCGTTCCGAGCCTCGGCCTGCAGGCGTTCCAGCGCCTCGTCGGCGCTCGCGGCGATGTCGCTGCTCATGTCCCACGCCTTGGCATAGGAACAAAAAACCCGGGCTATGGCGGCATTTCGACAAACCGTCAGAACGCGTTGACCCTGCAGTGCGGGGATTCGATAAGTAAGGTCCGAGTTCGACGGTGCCCTTTTTTCGAGCGGCACCGTAAACCAGATCCGTGTACCCTTGCCCGGCCGACTCTCGACACCAATCTCGCCGCCCATATACTCAACAAGCTGCCTGCAAATTGCCAGGCCCAGGCCGCTACCCTGCTTCTTGCCTGCAGTTTGTTCGTCGATTCTGGTGAACGGGGTGAATAAATGCTGTTTGACGTCATCGGACATTCCGATGCCACGGTCAGTCACATAAAATAGCAGGGTTATGATCTTGTCCGATTCGGACCGGGCGCTGACGCCGATAATGATTTCACCCTGCTCGGAGAACTTGACGGCGTTGCTAACAAGATTGACGAGTATCTGACGCAGGCGATGCTTGTCTCCGCAAACCCGAAGTGTCATATCCGCCTCGAGGGACCCCGCAAGCTCCAGCCCCTTCGAATAGGCGTGATAGCCCATGATCTCCAGCACATGCTCCAGCAGTTCAATGACGCTGAATTCACGCGTCTGAAGCTCGAGGGCTCCGGCTCCCAATCTGCTGAAATCGAGAATGTTATCGACGAGGCTAAGCAGCATGTTACCGCTGCTTTGGATTACCTGAATATACCCATGTTGTTTCCGCGTCAGCTCGGTCAGTCGCAGCAAATCGGTCATGCCGAGCACTGCATTCATCGGCGTACGAATCTCGTGACTCATCATGGCGACGAAATCGGACTTGACCTGGCTGGCTGCTTCAGCACGTTCTTTTGCCCGCCGCAATTTGTAGGCAATTTGCTCGCGTTCATTAAGGTCATGCATGACTTCTATTGCACCCGTAATCTCCCCGTCGGGACCGCGCAATGGAGTCGTTCTTATTTCAACATGCCGATATTCACCATTGTCATCAATCCGGCTCTCTACTCTTTTGCACGGTTCCCCGCTCAACAATGTACAAGGGTACTCTGCGTCATCACACGGTTCGGGGAGACCGCGCATGGCGCGATAGCATAAGACTGCTTTTCCTTTTTCCTCATTGATGCCAAACGCCGTGCGTGCTGCTTCATTCATCGATTTGATACGGTAGTCTTTGTCGACAACGACCGCCGGATCGGGCACGCCGTCAATCGCCGTCTGCAGGAAGTTGCGTGATTTTTCCAGCATCGTGGTTCGCTCGGCAACCCGCTCTTCCAGCGTTGCTTTTGCCGCTTCGATCTCTTCCAGATAGGTCTGAGTTGTCGCTTGTTCCTCCAGCAATCTCTTGTCGGTCCTCCGGTACAGCCAGACCAGCAGGACGTAAAGAAGGCCCAGGGAGCCGACGACACCGACGGTAATTCCACGTTGGGTACTGGCGATACGCGCGAGTAATGGCGTCACATCCGAGTAGACCTCGAAGACGCCGGTAATCACGTCGTCAGGATTGCGAATCGGTATGTAAGTTTGAATAAGGTCGCGGCGTTCGATCACCTGATCAAAAGAGTTCAGCGTATCCCGGCGCACGATGTCACTGACAGTCTCGCCGGCCAGTGCTGCGATGATTCCCGGATTACTCGCCGCAAATTTGCCGATTTGTGCGGCATCTGTCGAGAATACAGTCATGCCATCGGCATTGAACACATTCACTTTGAATACCGAGAGATCACGGATCTGGCTACTTAATATGCCTGGCAAGTCACCGAATGCCGTGGAACGCCTCAGTTCCGCCACGCTCAGATCCGTGGGTTGCTGGAGAAGGTCTTCCAGCGGCATACGCGCAGCATTCGAAAGTGACCGGGCGAGAGCGCTGTTTTGTTCCGCGCCCAACTCGGTGAGATTCCTGACCGTCAGCTTTCCGTAGGACAGTGCCAGAGTGACGGCCACCAGAACCGTGCCGACCAGGGCAATGGATGAAAATCGCCAGAATCGCTTTGTCATTGTGCCCCAACTGCCGTCTGTGGTTGCTGCGGATTACTTACTTCAGGCCGCTGTGGGCCTGATTCACCAAACTCTCGTATTCACTGGCTTTCTTCATGCGTGCTCGCAGTTCTTCCGTGACCTGCTGCATGGCACGCTGATTCTCGATAACCCTGGGCGTTACCGTCACGATCAATTCCGTTCGAAACACATCCTCTGAAGTTGAACTGAACAGCTTGCCCAGCACGGGGATATTCATGAGTACAGGAATGCCCGATCTCCCCTCATTCGTGGTTTCAAGAATGAGCCCCCCGAGCACTACCGTCTGGCCACTTTGCACAATTACGCTGCTGTTAATCGTGCGCTGCGCGATCGAGACGTTTCCGCCGCCCCCGACAGCCGGTTCCGTACCCGGCAAGCTGACTTCCTGGCTGATCTCCAGCGTCACCTGCCCGCCGGCGTTGATACGCGGCGTCACCGTAAGCAAAGTACCGGTATCCCGAAATTGCACCTCCGTCACAATAGGTGCATCGGGATTGGTCGTGCTTTGCGAACTGCGGGTGGTCACCGGAATCTGGTCACCGACACGAATAGTGGCAGTCTGGTTATCCAGCACCATGACCTGAGGCGTCGACAGGAACTTCACCGACGATTCAGTGGCCAACATATCGAAGAATGCACTGAGGTCCTTACCCTCGTCGAAAAATGCGAATGCGAGTCCCGCTCCCGAGGCTTGAGCGGGCACTGGCGCGTTGAAGCCGATCTCATTGTTGCTGTTTTCCAGGAACCATCGAACGCCGTAGTCCAGCGTGTTCGATAGTGTGACTTCCGCAATGGTCGCCTCGATCAGAACCTGCCGAGGCGCGATATCCAGCCTGCGAATCGCCGCTTCGATGGCCTGATAATCCTGCTGACTGGCCAGGACCAGTACCGCGTTGTTGTCGGCATCCGCGATAATTTTGATCTCGCCCTGACTTTCGGCAAGAACACCGTCTGCGGCGGGACCCGACACGACATTCGGAGACGCGCCCGGCTCCGGCGGAGGATGCGACAAGTCCTCGGCGCTGCGGAAGACATCACTTCCGGACATTCCAGTTCCGCCATTCAAGCTTGTTTCGCCGCCTGACTCGCTGAAAATCTCCTGAAGGACATTCGCGATGTTTTCCGCTTTTCCGTTTTCGAGTTCATAAACATAGAGCCTTTTGCCGGAGCTTCCTTCGACTCCCCAGTCAAGCTGTTCAACGAGACCTTGTACCTCTGCGATGTGATCCGGTCGGTGTGCGATAACGAGGACCGCGTTCAAGCGCTCTATCGGCAGCAACCTGACGATACCGCTGAGCGGCGTCGGTCCCTGACCGTCGATGATGCTTTCCAGCTCGCCGACCAGGGTGGCGGCATCGGCATATTGCAGCCTGAACATTGCAAACGACATCCCCTTAAGCCAATCGACGTCAAACGTCCGGATCGTCGCGAGCAACTCATCGGCTCGATATTGCGGTCCCGAGAGAATCAGCACGTTTCGCGCCTCGTCAATGCGTAGCGCACTGCCGTCCGGAACGAACGGTCCGATAATCTTTAAAATTTCTGCGGCCGCAACGTGCTCCAGTGGTACTACCTGGATGCCATATCCCCTCGTACGATTCGAGGCGTAGCGGCCAACCGCGGGCACTCCGGCTACCGTTTCGGCATCGGCCATGGGCACAACCTTGAACATCCCTTCATCCCGCACGAGCGCCGCGCCGTTCGCCTGTAGCACCGCCTCGAGAATCGGCAACACCGCTTCCCTGGTCACAGGTCGCGTCGTGTGAAGAGTCACGCTGCCTCGGACCTGAGGATCGGTTAGGTAATTTTCATGAAGAATCGTCCCGAACACGACGCGCAAGAATTCCTTCAGGTCCGCCTGCTCGAAGTTCAGTGTTACGCCGTCGTCTGTCGCGTACGCATTTCCTCTGCTGCCGCGGGCAGCTTGCACGAACGTTCCGCTCCCAAGCGCAATATTCGAGCGGTCTTCATTTGCAGACTCTGCGGGATCTCCGGCGTTGCCTGCGATGATCTCGGGGGATTGACCTTCTTCCTGCGATCT
>Ga0255052_10003382_pt1 | contig 11116 bp, 10 predicted proteins | sample JV7_2_21_MG_FD_188632 | JGI IMG/M metagenome (GOLD analysis project Ga0255052, IMG submission 188632) | Seawater microbial communities from Jervis Inlet, British Columbia, Canada - JV7_2_21 | ecosystem: Environmental > Aquatic > Marine > Inlet | place: Canada: British Columbia | collected...
GGACTGCCCTTTGGTTCCTGGGCAAAGGATATATTGATCAACAACTACGTTGTAGGAGATTACAGCCTGGTGCCGGATCACGAGTTTCTCGGTACTGCTCATTTGACCAACCTTCTCATGCTTAATACCGTCTATGAACGTATACTTGATGAGTCCAGACCTGACCGGGTGGTGTCCAACGACAGCTACTACGGAATGTGGGCGCTGCTGCAGAAACTCAGCGAGAAAAGGGATATACCGTTCTATTCAAATTGGGAGGGTACAAGAAGGGGAGCCTGGTGTTATGCGTTGAACGATGCCTCCATGAATCTCGACCTGCGTAGTGCCTGGGAGGGTTTTGAAAAAGGTTCTATGGATGAAAGGCAGAAGAATAAGGTCTCTCAGTGGCTTGAAGGCAGGAGGGTTGGAGGAGAGATGGTGTTCGATACCGCGTCTTTGGCTGAGCATCAGGATGTGGAGGTTGATATGAGCACCCTTGACAGCAGGAAACCCACGGCCCTGCTTGTGTCTAATGTGATCTGGGATCTTGCCGCTCTGAACAAACAGGTCGTATTCCCCGATATGATAGATTGGATCGTTGAAACAATAGAATGGTTCAGGCAGCATCCGCAATATCAACTGATTGTAAAACCACATCCTGCGGAGTTGAGCCCTACTATTCCTGAAACACGGGAACGTGTCGGGACAGCTCTGGAGATGAGGAGTGTTAAAATACCTGATAACGTGCTGCTCCTGTCGCCAAAATCAAAGATTACCGTTTACCAACTGTTCAATCTGGCGGATGTGCTCCTGACATACACTTCTACTGCTGGAGTTGAGATGGCAGCCAGCGGAAAACCGGTTATTACAACCGCGAATTCTCCATACAGAAATTTCGGTTTTACAAATGATCCCGAAAACAGAGCGGAGTATTTTTCCATTCTGAAAGGAATTCTGGAGGGAGAAAAACCCCTTGATGGAGATATTCAGGTAGATCTTGCCTATAGATTCATTCTACTCTTCTGGTACCACTACTATATGAAGTTGGATATCCTTGACAATGCGCACGGAGAAATTCCTCGTTTCAAGGTGGAATCTTTAAAGGACATTATCCCGGGTAAGAATATTTACCTGGACTACGTTGCCGACTCTATTATTGACGGGTTACCGATCATGTCGAGTACGCGCTGGCCGCCGGAGAGTTGATTTTGGAAATTGGAGATCCGAGATTCGACATTGGATATCAGGTTATACGTGTTTGAGTATGATAGTTGAAAGTTGTATGTTGTCAGTTACTGGATAATAGCTAACAGCCATGCACTTGCGACACACTTGGTGTTCGACTTCGATTACGCACTTTGCCAAAGCCTCACCCTCGATGAAGCTGTCGTGGGCAAGCGGAACCCGGAACCTGGGAAGATGAACGAACAATTTGACATAATAATCGAACCGGATAAGGGAATGACGCAGTACTGGAAGGATCTGTGGCGCTACAGGGGCCTCTTCTACTTCCTTGCCTGGCGCGATATTCTGGTTCGCTATAAGCAGACTGTAATAGGCATTGCCTGGAGCGTGGTCCGCCCGCTGCTGACAATGATAGTGTTCACAGTGATCTTTGGAAAACTCGCGAAATTTCCATCCGAAGGTGTTCCCTATCCCATACTTGTTTTTGCTGCAATGCTGCCCTGGCAGATGTTCTCTAATGCCCTCTCGGAGAGCAGTGATTCCCTGATCGCCAATGCCAACATGCTTACCAAAGTGTATTTCCCGCGCCTGGTAATGCCCACCAGCGCTGTAGTTGTAAGCCTGGTGGACTTCCTGATCTCCTTCTCCATACTCTGCGTTCTGATGGTCTGGTTCAAATTCCTGCCGGGAATACGCATCCTGACCCTTCCATTCTTTCTCCTCCTGGCTCTCATGACCGCCCTGGGTTGCGGGTTCTGGCTGTCAGCGCTGAATGTCAGATACAGGGATTTTCGCTATATTGTCCCGTTCATCGTTCAGTTCGGCCTCTATATTTCACCCGTGGGTTTTTCCAGCACCATAGTACCGGGGAAATGGCGCTTCATATACTCTGTCAACCCGATGGTTGGTGTCATTGACGGATTCCGCTGGGCCATCCTCGGCGGCGAATCCAGGCTGTATGTGCCTGGATTTCTTCTGTCTATCGCGGTTAGTCTCGCGATATTCTGGTCTGGGCTTCTCTATTTCAGAAAGATGGAAACGACATTTGCGGATGTGGTTTAAATAGTGATGAGTAATTGGTGACAGGTAATTCGTGCTTACAATGGGTGAACCAGGAAAAATATTCATTAATTTGCGGGGAAATTAGCACTCACATGTCCAATACCACTGTGATCAGGGTCGAGAACCTCTCAAAAAAATACATCATCGGCCACCTGCGGGCTGAGGGCTACCAGACCCTGAGGGATTCCATGGCAGGAGCTCTGAAAAATGCGGGCAGGCGGTTACTTCACCCATTCAGGGCTTCGGCAGGTCAGCCGTTGCTGGGTATGCCCGGCACGGAAGAATTCTGGGCGCTGAAGGACGTGTCATTTGAAGTAGAAAAGGGAGACCGGATCGGGATCATTGGTCGGAATGGAGCAGGAAAAACAACCCTCCTGAAGCTTCTCTCCCGGATCACGTATCCAACAGAGGGCCGCATCTCGATCAAGGGCAGGGTCGCCAGCCTGCTTGAGGTTGGGACTGGTTTTCATCCGGAGCTCACAGGGAGGGAGAACATTTTCCTAAACGGTGCGGTGCTCGGAATGGGCAGGGGTGAGATAAAGGAAAGATTCGATGAGATAGTGGAATTTGCGGAAGTTCAAAAATTCATCGACACACCGGTGAAACGGTATTCATCGGGAATGTATGTAAGGCTTGCTTTTTCGGTAGCAGCTCATCTCGAACCCGAGATTCTACTCGTTGACGAGGTTCTGGCCGTCGGGGATGCTCAGTTCCAGAGGAAGTGCGTAGATAAGATGGGGGACGCTGGTGAAAATGGCAAAACGGTTCTCTTTGTCAGCCACAATATGGCGGCAGTCAAGAACCTCTGTAACAAAGTGATATTGCTCGATGGGGGTGTTGTTGTAGAATCGGGGGATCCCTCCACAATATGTGACAAATATATCTTCCCTGAGGATGTTGCTGCCACTGGAACACACAGCTTCAGAGGGGGAGAGGACCACACTGTAAAATTTATCAGGGCCGAGACACTGAATGAAAAAGGTGAAGTGACGAGCGCATTCAGGGCGGATGAGGACATAAGATTCAGGATCACATACAGTGTCGAAAAGGACATCCGGGGATCGAGTCTTGCTATCAATATCTGTAACTTCGACGGTACCAATCTCTGGGCTACCTCGGATATCGATGTTTTCTCGACCCTCTTCGAACAGAGGGAAAAGGGTTCGTGGATCTATGAATGTGTAGCACCAGGTAACGTCCTGAGGCCCGGACGCTATCTGGTAGCCCTTGGAGCCGGCGATGTAACTGGTCAATATTTCCATCATCCTGATCCATTCCCTATCGAAATACTGGAGCAGGGTTTCTGGAAGGGAAGTCACAAGAATTTCGGTATCTCGGGTGGGCCGCTGGCTGTACCAATGCGTCCGGAAAAGCCCAGACGGGCGGATGATTCTGAAAATAACTGAGGAGAATGTTCCAGTGAACGGGTTAAATGACGAATCGTTGATAAAATACCGTGATTCCTGTCTGGCTGTTATACCTGCCAGGGGGGGATCACAGCGGATACCACAAAAAAATCTGAAAATATTTCACGGAAAACCGTTGATAGCCTACACTATCGAAGCGGCTCTTAAGAGCAATGTCTTTTCATCGGTAGTAGTTTCTACTGACAGCTATGAGATAAAGGATGTTGCCGAAGAGTATGGGGCCGAGGTCCCGTTTATCAGGTCTCCTGAACTGGCGGACGATTTAACGCCTGTGTCCCTTGCAACTCTCGATGCACTTGAAAAGGTTGACCTGGAGGGGAAGCGGTATAAATTTGTCGCCCAATTGATGGCCAACTGTCCTCTCAGGACCAGTGACGATATACGGGCCAGCTTTAGCCACTTCCTTGAAAAAGGCGCCGATGCGCAGATCTCGGTTACCAGATACGGATGGCTCAATCCATGGTGGGCATTGAAGCTGGATGATGATGAGCGATTGACACCGCTTTTTAGCGAAAAGCAAAAAGAGAGGAGCCAGGATCTCGGGGGTCTATTCTGTCCAACGGGGGCCGTGTGGTGGACAAAATCTGAATCCCTGATCAAGGAAAGGACCTTTCATGTGAACGGCAGGACAGGTTGGGTTATTCCATGGAATCGTGCTGTAGACATCGATGAAGAGGATGACTGGGCACTTGCCGAGGCGCTAATGGCCTGATGCAACAAATAATCACTTTGAGAACTTCCGAAGAATTGATGAAATTTGCTGGGTGAGAGGAGAATCGTAGTGGCAAATATTTTAATAACAGGTTGTGCAGGCTTCATAGGTAATCATCTAACGGAGTACTTCCTGAATAGAGGGGATGATCTGACTGGCATCGATAACCTGTCAAGAAAAGGTGCAGATCTTAATCTAAAATATTTTTCAGAGCACAGTAATTTCAAATTTCAAAAAGCCGACGTACGGGAATCAGACAAGATAGTTGATATATTCAAGGAATACGGACCCTTTGACCTGATAATCCATCAGGCCGCGCAGGTTGCAGTAACGACTAGTGTTATTGATCCCAGGGAAGATCTGGAGATAAATATAATGGGAACGTTTAATTTGCTTGAGGCAACAAGAAAATTGTCCCCGGATGCATTTTTCGAGTTCGCCTCGACAAATAAGGTGTACGGAAAATTAGCAGATATCGAAGTGGCAGAGAAAGATAACAGGTATGAGTTTGCAGACAACAAGTATGGAATAAGTGAAGAAAACTCTTTGGATTTCTACTCGCCCTATGGATGCTCAAAGGGAGCCGCTGATCAATACGTGAGAGATTATTCCAGGATCTATGGTCTGAATACCGTAGTTTTGAGAAAATCATGCATTTACGGAACCAGGCAATACGGTGTTGAGGACCAGGGATGGGTAGCGTGGTTTGTTATAGCAGCTGTCTTGAATTTACCAATGTCCATATATGGAGATGGTAAACAGATAAGAGATATTCTGTGGATAGATGATCTTGTTGGACTGTACGCAGGTCTTTTCGAGAATTCCGAGAAGACTAAAGGAGAAGTTTTCAATGTTGGCGGTGGTCCAGAGAATACTCTGTCTGTTAATGAGCTTGTGAAAATACTGAAAGAAGAGGGACTGCTAAAGGAAGATCCCGTGAGAAAGGACTGGAGGCCAGGTGATCAGAAAGTATATGTAAGCGATATCAACAAAACCTATGACGCTATAGGCTGGAAGCCTGAAGTAAACAGGAGTGACGGGATAAGGAAGTTGATCGAATGGGTTAGAGAAAATAAGGAAACAATAGAAGATCTGTTGGCAGGAAAGTGAGGCCTCAGTGAAAATATCGATCATTATACCAACACATAACCGTTCATACTCTCTAAAAAGGACGATTGACAGCATAACGCCCCTAAAGGATGAAGCTGAGTTTGAATTGGTTATTGTCGACAATAATTCTACAGATGATACCAGAGAGGTAGTCGAATCGTATTCGGATATCGCAAAATATGTGTTTGAAAGGAACACTTCATTTACAAAGGCCCGGGGAACGGGTGCACAGAACTCTACAGGTGATATCCTCCTTTATCTGGATGATGATGTGGTAGTCATTAAGGGAGCTTTGGCTGAGATCATCTCGGTTTTTGGGGAATACCCCGATTGTGGATTGCTGGCCGGGAAAATTCTACCCGAGTATGAGGCAGAGCCACCTGACTGGACCCTGGCATGCCAGAAGAATTTCAATGGATGGTCTATGTATAACCCGGAAGTTTATGACCATCTTGATATCGGGTTTCAAAAGACCCAATGGGCGGCCGGTCCGATGATGGCGATCAGAAGAGAGGCCTATGACAAAGCAGGTGGATTTCCTCCTGATACAGTAGGCGTTGAAACAAATCTGCAGACCAAAATGTTTAAAAAATTATACATAGGTCCTGGAGATTACGGACTGTGCCAGAGGATAAGAGAAGAGGGGTATAATGTTTATTACTCACCAGATTGTTCTTGTAAGCACATTGTTCTCGAGATGAGGTTAACTGTCCAATTCTGGCGTTCGAGGATGATAGGGGAGGGGCACCATCACGCTGTTACAAATAGAGAATTCCACCAAATGAGTAAGTTTAAATTAATGAAGGTCAGGACTTCTATGAAAAGGCACTATAAGAAGTGGACCAGGAGACTCTTGAAGAGATTGAGTGAGAGCGAAGAATATCTGGTGAGAAATAACTTTGACGGGATGCTTTACGAGGAGTTATGGGTTCATTATTACAGGGCATACCTTGATATGGATGTTGTTCTGAAAAACCATAGCTATCTAAGCAGTTACCTGTGGAAGCTTGCTTCTGATGGAGTGACCAGTGAAGATTATGAGAAAGTCATCAGCGATTTACCGGATGATTACCTGAACTTGATCGATGTTGATAAAATGTACGCCCAGAAACCTCTTATTACCGCACAAGATATGAAATTGTTCGGATTTTATTGAAAGACTGGAGCTGAATTGGTTGAGAGGATAAAACACAAGGGTCAACTGCTGGCAATAATAGTTCCCGCAAGTTTCAGTAAACCAGGCGTCCATTTCTTCACTGAGGACCACCTTTCTCAGCAGCTCGCCTATATGCGCCATAAAGAGGGAAAAGTAATAAAGCCCCACATACACAACCTTGTCCCGCGTGATGTTAAATACACTCAGGAAGTACTTTTTATAAGGAAAGGGGTTCTGAAAGTTAATTTCTACAGTAATGAGAAGGAATATATCGAAAGCCGAGTTCTTATATCTGGCGACTCTGTACTGCTGGTTTCCGGAGGACATGGGTTCGAGGTTATGGAAGAAGTAGAAATGATCGAGGTCAAACAGGGCCCCTATATTGGTGATGACGACAAGGTTCATTTTGAACCTGAATAGAAGGGCAACTCCGGGATTGCATGAGAGACTTCGTTTTCTTTACTCATAACAAGGACACTTTTTCAAATCCGATGCTGGTTTCCCTGTTTGAGGATTTACAGGAGAGGGGAAGGATCACCTTATTCGCTCCTGAGCAGGAATTCAATAAACCCAGAACACTGGATAGTATCAGTGTCCGGAAGGCTCCTCACATAAAGTATAAATTTTCTCTCAAGCCGTTGATTTACCTGATGATTATCATTAATTATATTCGTCTGCGAAAAATAATAAATGAGTTTGATGAGTGTGTTCTGGCAGGGATCGACCCGAAGGGATTTATATCGGCTGCACTGTACGGAAAGTACTTTAGATCCATCAATAAACTGGGCTACATCTCCTTTGAGATCTTCTTCATGGATGAATTAAGGCATTCCAATGGATCAGTCATAGAAAAGGAATGGGAAATAAGGTGTTCGGAAAAAGTGGACTTCGTTGTAATCTCTGATGAGGAGAGGTGGGGCCTTCTAAGGAAAGAGAATTCCTTTCGCGATGATGTGGAGGTATTTTATGTTCCAGTGGCTCCCAAAAGAAGTGTCGGGCCACCTTCCATAAAAGAGCGAAGCGATCCACTGAAGATAGTGTACTCAGGTTCGCTGGATCCGGCCTTTGGAGTGGATCGCCTGCTTGACGCCATTGGAAGCAGTGATAACAGGGGTCTTGATATGGAATTTCACAGCAGGTACAGGTTAGACGAAAATGATCATTACAGAAAGAGGATCAGGGGCCTGGAGTCAGACGGTGTACGTATACGTCTTAACGATGATGTTTACCATGAGCAGGAAGAGTATCTTGAATACCTGAGCAGGTTCGATGTTGGAGTCTGTTTTTATCTCCCTTCTGATGAGTTCGGTAAGTACTCCAACAAAAATATAAAATACATAGGGCTGTCATCTGGAAAACTCTCTTACTACGTCATGATGGGGATCCCGGTCCTCATGTACGGAAGTGACCAGTTTGAAAAACTCAATAATAACTACAATTTCGGCCATGTACTTAAACAAATAGATGAGGTTGTGGGGGGAGTTGAAAATATAGCAAATGAGTTCGAGAATAAAAGACGAGGGTGTGAGTTGTTCTACCAGGAGGTACTGAATCCGGAGAAAAAACTCAAACACCTGTTACAGTATCTTGATTCTGGTGGAACTTTATGATCCCGGTTAACGAACCTCTGTTGGCAGGAAAAGAGAGAGAATACGTACTCGAGTGCATCGATTCCGGTTGGATCTCCTCTGAAGGTCCCTTCGTAGGTAAATTTGAGGAGAAATTCTCTGGACATATGGGCAGGAAGCATGGAGTTGCGGTATGCAATGGGTCTGCTGCTCTTGATCTAGCTGTGGCGGCTCTTGGGATCGGTAAGGGTGATGAAGTTATTCTGGGGACCTTTACAATCATTTCATGCGCTGCATCCATTGTGAGGGCTGGTGCAACACCGGTAGTCGTGGATGCATTGGCAGATACCTGGAACATGGATTGGCGGCAAATAGAAGAGAAGATAACCGATAAAACAAGAGCTATTATGGTTCCCCACATTTATGGCCTTCCGGCAGAAATGGATAGGATCCTGGAGATTGCACAAAAAAACGAACTTCAGGTCATAGAAGACGCGGCTGAAATGATCGGCCAGGAGTTCAGGGGCCAGCCATGCGGGAGCTTCGGGGATATCAGCACCTTCAGTTTCTATCCCAACAAGCATGTAACAACAGGTGAAGGTGGTATGGTCCTCACTGATGATAACGATCTGGCAGAAAGATGCAGAAGTTTAAGAAATTTATGCTTTCAAAAGAAGCGCTTCTATCATGAAAAGCTTGGATGGAATATGCGGATGAGCAACATTCAGGCAGCCCTGGGAGTTGCCCAGTTGGAGAATCTTAAAGAATCAGTAAACAGGAAACGCCGGATGGGCCGAATGTACGACGATCTGTTTAAGGATTTGGATAGTATCAAATTGCCGATAGATAAGACTGAATACGCGGAAAATATATACTGGGTATACGGAGTTGTCCTTGAAGACAGTGTGCAATTCGAGGCAGAGGAGATGATGAAGAGGCTGGGAGAGAAAAAAATCGGAACCAGACCCTTTTTCTGGCCGATGCACGAACAGCCTGTATTCAGAAATATGGGGCTGTACCATGGTGTGAGGATGCCGGTATCGGAAAACCTGGCGAGGCGTGGATTATACATACCCAGTGGACTATCCCTTACGGAAGAACAGATCCATCAGGTTGCAGGAGCCGTAAGGGAGATCCTGGCATGAACGCTTTTCAGAAATATGCACAGTTTTATGACCTCTTCTACCACGACAAGGATTATCAGGGAGAAGCTGTATACATCCATGAAATAATTCAGAAATATGCCCCTGATACTGCAAGTATCCTCGACCTGGGTTCTGGTACCGGTTCACATGCCATATTTCTTGTACAGGAAGGATATAAAATTCACGGCGTCGATATCAGTGCCTGGATGCTGCAGAAGGCATTCGAGCGGCATGCCAACCTGCCAGAAGAACAGGGAAAACGTCTGAAATTTTCAGAAGGCGACATAAGAAAACTCAGTCTTGGAGAAAAATATGATGCTGTCATAGCCCTCTTTCACGTGATGAGTTATCAGGTCCATAACTCAGACCTGCGGGAATCATTTTCAACTGTGAAAGCCCACTTAAAACCCGGTGGTCTGTTTATTTTCGATTGCTGGTACGGCCCGGCGGTCCTGTCGGACCTACCAAGGGTGAGCCATAGGGATCACGAGGATGGGGATACATATATTGAACGAATTGGTGAACCGGAACTCCATCCAACTGATAACATTGTGGAAATGAATTATAGCTTTACAATAAAAGACAAGGACGGGACCGATCATTTCAATGAACTACACAGGATGAGATATCTTTTCAAACCGGAAGTTGAGATCCTGTTGGACCAGATCGAACTAAAGATATTGGCACAAGAGGAATGGTTAACCGGTAATCCCCTGGGAATCGATACGAGGAGCGCCTGTTTTGTCGCTGGATAGATGCCGCAGAAATGAAGCTTCACTGACTGCTGGAGTGTTTGTTGATGGTCTGAATCCTACCGGAGGAGGTGCTGCGACATTTGCATCATCGTTGATTGAGGCAATAACAGGTACCAAACAGAGACATAACTTTATCCTTTTCTATAAGAAGATGCATGGGTTCAGTTTTGAGGAGAGTATCCCCTTTGTAGATATTGAAAGAGATTCATCCGTGGGGATGATATCGAGAATAAGGAATAAACTAGCCTGTAAAAGTAGAGCTGCCCCTGCGAAATATGCTCTCCTTGAAGAAGAGATAAAAAAATATAGTGTTGACATCATGTGGTTTCTTTCGCCAACGGATAAAATGGTGTCCATCCCATCTATATACACTGTATGGGATCTTCAGCATCGTGTTAATCCACTGTTTCCAGAGGTAAGTGTATCAGGCTGGGATTGGGATGAAAGGGAACGTACATACAGTATGACCCTTCCAAGGGCAACCAGGATATTTACTGGCACGAAGAGGGGAAAGGAAGAGATCGTCCACTTCTACCGTGTAAACCCGGATGTAGTGGAGGTAATTCCATTTCCGGTTCCTTCCTTGTCCCTTAAGGAGAATTCTGATAACGACCAAAATGTTCTTAAGAAATACGATCTGGAAAAAGATTACCTGTTCTATCCCGGACAGTTATGGCCCCATAAAAACCATGCAAATCTACTGATTGCCCTGGACATCCTGCGGAAAAAATACTCTATTGAGTTTCATCTGGTATTTGCCGGTGGAGACCAGGGGAATGAGGAGTACATCAGGGAGATGATCGCACGCCTGAAATTAAACGAATTTGTACATTTCCTGGGATATGTACCGAGTGAGGAGTTGATACCGCTTTATCGCAACGCATTTGCCCTTGTTTTCCCTACTTTTTTTGGACCTGACAATCTGATATGATTAACAGTTGTCAAGAGGTAACAGTTATCCTTTCCCTCTGTTTGTTCAGTGGGTTATGCTTGTTGTTAACCTGGTCCTTTGAAGGG
>Ga0255052_10003383_pt1 | contig 11114 bp, 9 predicted proteins | sample JV7_2_21_MG_FD_188632 | JGI IMG/M metagenome (GOLD analysis project Ga0255052, IMG submission 188632) | Seawater microbial communities from Jervis Inlet, British Columbia, Canada - JV7_2_21 | ecosystem: Environmental > Aquatic > Marine > Inlet | place: Canada: British Columbia | collected...
CATGATATCGGCCGGCATCGTAATCACGCCGCAGCGGGCGTTACGTATTACGTTTACCGCGCCGGTCGCGTTGTCCGGTGCGGGGATGGCGACCAATACCCACATGACCAAGGACGTCGAGAATCTGCAGCAGCTTAACGACCCGGATATCGTGATTGCCACCATAACCGACACGTTTTCGGAGGGCGTTGCCCGCTCGATCTTCGACAAGGCGGAAATTCACTCACACGGCAACCAGGATGACGCGGAAAAGGAAATCCTGGAGGGGCGCGCACACGCTTACGTTTCCAGCCTGCCGGCGGTACAGTTCCTGGTAACGAATAACAGCGACGCAATTGACTTACCGTTGACCGACCCGATCGTCGGTTGGGCCGAGGCACTAGCCGTGCAAAAAGGCGAGCAGGGGTTACTGAACTTTCTCAACGCCTGGGTAACGGCGCACAACGCCGATCGTTGGCTAAACGCCACGCGCGAGCACTGGTTCGAATCGCTCGACTGGATGCAGGAGGTGAAGCGCTGATGCGTTTCTTGTGCGTCGTTGCCGGTGTGACCGTGGCGGCCGCTATGTCCTGGGGGGCGTTCGCGAATGCACAGGTGAGCGGCGCGGATAACGAGTCGGAATCCGGCGAACCTGTCGTACCGGCTGCAGCCGATGCGGAAACACCGACCGAAATTCCGGATGAGTTGTTCGAAAGCCGCGTCATGGATGAAATCAAGGTCATTGCCGGCCCCCAGGGCCAAACCGTATTCGAGCTCGAGATGGATCGTCAGGCACGTATGAGAGAGGCCATCTACGCCGACATGCGTATGCGGGAACGTGCTGAGGAAGAGCAGGCCTGGCGGCAGGCTGACCCCGACCTTAAGAACACGGAGTCACGTATCAAGTGGGGTTACAGCGCGCAGGCCGAGCAACGCATGCGTCGCGGAAATGACTTTATGTACGACTTGTCGATCGACCAGGCCAAGCCCGCGACGCTATTCCGCGCCGAGTTCTGAATCCGCCACTAGAAATCGAAGCGCAAACCCGTCGACACCACGGAATCGACATGCCTGCCATTGATGTCCCTGCCACCTGACAGCAGCGCTTCGAGATAGGCAAAGCTCTCCTCGGTTGCAAACCACGACGCGCCGAATAACAGTTGCTCGACCCCAAAGTCCGCGTCTACGCGCGGATCGTCGATATCGGGGTCCGTGTAGTTGAATCCTCCGTAAACGTGCAAGCGATCGGAGTATGCGTAATCGACGTACAACTCCGCTCCGACACCGTCATAGATCAGCGTATCGTCGTCGAAGAATATCGATTCATGGTTTTCCCACGAGGCAATGCTGAAGGCCGTGTTCCACGGTCCGCTGTGATAGCGTACCCCAAGCGTCGCAACGCCGGAATTGTCGTCTCCGGTGGCAACCTCGAATGCGCCCTCGATGCGATTGGCGGCGAAAGCAGTGCCGATTTCCCAGCGGTCATTCGGCGCGAAGATCAGCGACCCGCCGAGGCTCTCGAAGTCGTCGCCATCGGCCGAGGTCTTGAGTTGCGTCTGCAGGCCGTAGCTGAATTTGCCGCGCGCATTACGCCAGATGATGGCGTCTTCGGCACGGCCGCTGCCGAGGGAGCCACCGTCCGTTCCTGCAGCAAATACGGACAGGGCGGCGCCACCGTATACGTTGAAGCTATCGGTCCAGCCCGCGACGTCATAGTAGACGCTCCACTGCTTACCGAAAGTCAGTTCGCCGATGTTCTCGAAACGTACACCGAGGTAACCCAGGCGTGTGCTGAGGGCGGAGTCGGTATCCTCGTCGCGTGCCACGATCCCGCCCGACGTGCTGTCACTGACCACGAACTGGGAGTCATTGTCGACGAGATTAACTTTCCACTCGATGCGTCCGAACACAGTACGCCCATTGTTCATTTCGCGGGCAAGGCTAATGCCGAGGCGCGACGAACCGTCATTGAGCGAGGGATCCTCCGCGCCCATCTCGGCGAATAGCCGCATTGATCCGTAGAGGTCCATCGTGTCACTGAGCGCAACCGCGTCTTCGACAATCACAGATTCCTTGCCAGTACGAATTGATTGCTTGTATTGCTGGGCAATCTCGCCTGTGTCGAGCGCTTCAGTGCGCTCAGGCATCATTGTCGATTGCTGCGGCGGAACCTGCTCGTTCTCGATCGCGACAAGGCTCGTGGCATTGGCTTCGGTCACCGCTGGGTGACCTTCGAGCTCGGTCACCCGGTTTGTCAGTTGCCGTAGCTGTGCCGATTGTTCGGCGATCAGGCGGTTCTGGCTTTCGACAAGTTGCTTGAGCGCGGCCATGTCCTGGGCGAGGTCGCTTTGCGCGTTTGCCGTGCTGGAGAAAAGAAAAAAGACGAACAGTAGACGACGCATGTGCATCTCCGGAGCCGGGGTGGATTGTGTCTACTAATGCTACAACGAGCGGCGTCGGTCGGCTATTCCTGTGCCACCTCTCCTAATCCAGCATTGACGCAATTGGCCAATATTTGCCTGAACGGCAGAAACTGATTCAAAATGACGCTCGCGAAATTTCGCTCCCGAGAAATCAACATGAGCGTGTGCCTGTTGGATAATGAGGACGACTTTGCACAAGGCGGATACGTAGTCACCGCCACAGGGCAGGGATGACCACGACCTTCATCATCCTGGGCATCACGATCGTGCTGTTCGTTTGGGGGTGGTGGTACTGAACCCAGGCTGCGACCTAAGCACGGCAGGCGGCGTGATATTCCCTTGATGTTTGTTGAGCCCCGCTCAGGCGGGGTTCTAACTTCTCAGCGAACGTCCGTATATGGACTCCTCCTCATTGCAAGCACTCTGTTGATGACAGCCATGGCACGACTGCGTACGTATATTCGGCCTCTGTAGTTGGCATACGTTGATGCCCAGCAATCCCAGCATGAGGGCCGCCAGGAGACCCGGTTCACTCACGCTCTTTTTCCGCGGGGGTCTCCGGTTCCTCGTCCATCAGGGTGCGCCAGGCTTCCTTGTCGAGATCGTCGTACTGGCCGCTGTCGATGGCCCACAGCAGCAGCTTGATCGCGACCAGGCAGAACACCACGGCGATGGGGATCAGGATATACAGGCCATCCATGTGGTAATTATACGCGCTATACGCGCTATACGCGGTTCAGGCGCAGGCTGTTGGCCACCACCAGCAGGGAGCTGAACGACATGCCCAGTGCCGCGGCCCAGGGGGGCACCAGTCCTGCGGCTGCCAGCGGCACCGCCAGCCCATTGTAGGCCAGGGCCCAGCCCATGTTCTGGCGGATGACGCGGCGACAGTGCTGCGCGATCGAAAAACCGAGCAGGATCGGGCCCAGGTTGTTGCCCAGCACCACGCCGTCCGCCTGCGCCTTGGCCAGATCGGTGGCATTGTTGACCGCGAACGCACAGTCGGCGGCCGCCAGCACGGCGGCGTCGTTCAGGCCGTCGCCGATCATGGCGACCCGGTGGCCCTGTTGTTGCAGGGCGCGAATATACTCCAGCTTCTCCTCGGGGCTGACGCCACTGTTGATGTCGTCCATGCCCAGCGTTTCTGCCAGCCGCGGGCCCTGGTCGGAGGAGTCCCCGGTCAGTAACTCCACACGCAGGCCCCGCTCTCGCAGGGTGGTGACCAGTCCTGGCGCCTCCGCTCGCAATGTATCGTTCAGGCGGAACCAGGCCAGGGCTGCAACAGAACTCGCCAGGGCGATCCAGTGGCCTTCAGCGTGGGGTGGCGCGGGCAGATTGGGGCATAACTCCCGAACGAATTCTGCGCGCCCGATGCGGTAGCGCAGCCCCTCGATGCTCGCGCTCACTCCGCTGCCGGTGTGGTTCTCTGCCTCCTGCAGGTGCGGGCTGTCGGGGGCGGCGGAAAAGGCGCGGGCGATCGGGTGGTTGCTGTGTGCCTCCAGGGCGGCGGCAATCGCCAGGCACTGCTCCATCGTCAGCTCGCCCGCCGGGTGGCTTTCCAGCAGGGTCGGCTGGCCGCGGGTGAGGGTGCCGGTCTTGTCGAACAGCACCGTGTCGCAGAGATTGAGTTGCTCCAGGGCGTGCTCGCCGGCCAGCAGCAGGCCCTGGCGCCGCAGGGCGCTGGTGGCGCTGGCCAGGGCGGCGGGCGTGGCAAGGGCGAGGGCACAGGGGCAGCTGACCACCAGTACCGAGAGTGTGATCCACAACGCCTGTTGCGGTTCCTGCTGCATCCAGTACCAGGCCACACCGGCGGCCAGTAACAGCAAGGCGCCGACAAACCAGGCGGCGACGCGGTCGGCAAGCAGGATGATGCGGGGCTTGAACTGCTGCGCACGGGTCAGGGTTTCCAGCATCTGCGCGAGGCGGGTGTTGTTGCCACAGGCATCGACTTTCAGTTCGGGACTGCCCTCCAGCAGCAGTGTGCCCGCCGCGAGGCGGTCTCCGGCCTGTGCCTGGCGCGGCAGGTGCTCGCCGCTGAAGGCCGATTCGTCGATCCGGGCGTGGCCTGCGAGCACCCGGCCGTCGGCGGGTACCATCCCACCCGCCTTCAATTGCAGGGTATCTCCCGGGGCGATGGCGCGGGTGGCCACGGTTTCCCAGCCCTGTTCCGATCGCCGCTGCACGCTGGGTGGCAGCAGGGATTGCAGGTCGGTCTGCCGCAGCACTTCCCGCTGGCGTACACGGCGCTCCAGGTAGCGCCCCAACAGCAGGAAAAATGTAAACATTGCCACCGAGTCGAAGTAGACCTGCCCGTTGTTGCTGACCGTGGCCCAGGCGCTGGCGCTCCAGGCCAGGCCGATGGCCAGGGCCACCGGCAGGTCCATCACCAGGTGGCCCTGGCGTAAGTTGTTCCAGGCATTGCGGAAAAAACTGCGGGCGGAGTACAGCACCACCAGGGTGGCGATCAACAGGCTGACCCAGCGCATCAGGCCGCGATATTCCAGGCTGATGCCCTGCAGGTCACCGGCGTGCAGGGCGATGGCGAACATGCCCACCTGCATCATCGCGAGCCCTGCCACGGCCAGCTCGCGCAGGGCGCTGCGCTGTTCCCGCTCGATCAATTCCGCCCGGGCATGGGCCTGCCAGGGCCAGGCCTGGTAGCCAATCTGTTCCAGGCGCAGGAAGATCTCACTGAGTCGCTGCAGGGCCGGATTCCATTCCAGTTCCAGGCTCTGGCGCGCCAGGTGCACACTGGCCGCCGTCACGCCGGGCATCTTCATCAGGGTTCGCTCGATCAGCCAGGTGCAGGCGGCGCAGTTTATGTTTGATACCAGCAGCCGCGCCCGGTAGCTGCTGTCTGACTGCTGCTGGACGAAATCGCGACAGTTGTCCCGATCGTCGTAAATCCGGTACTGCTCCCCCGGGTCGTCGTTCTCCGGCCGCACGCTGTAGGCCGTGCGCATGCGGTAGAAGGATTCCAGGCCGCTGCCGGCGATCATCTGGGCCACCGCCTGGCAGCCGGGGCAGCACATGGCGCGCTCTACGCCGTCGATTTCAACGCGCAGGTCCAGGCGGGGGGGGATGGGCTCGCCGCAGTGGTAACAGCCCTGGTCAGCCTTAACGGGGATCATCCTGTGCGATGATACTGATCTCGCCGTCGAGACGCTATGCTCCGTTGCCACTCGCGGCCAGGGATTGCTGCCGCCCTGCAGGCACACAGCAACCACCCGATCGTCCGCGCCCTGTTCGGCGATGTACCAGGTGCTCAGCCCGGCCAGAGTATAGCCCGCATAAAAGGGGGTTTCCGAAATCCCAGGGCTCAGTTGGGCTGTAGCTCGCTGCGCCTTTCGCGTTGTTCGGGGGCGAATGCCCCTCTCAGTGACACAGGTTACTCCGGGTTAGGATAGGCTTGGCTGCCTAGCGCGGCCCCGTCGATCTCATCGCCGTAGTAACACGCGTGATCATGATACTCTTTGACCGTAGCGGCAAGATCACCCTCAAAACGAGGGTCCTGAGGCCGTTCATGCGAGGTCAGGTACGCGGCGACGTCCCACGCCTCTTGAATCGTCAACTGGATACTCTTACCCAGCGGCATGTTTTCATAAATGAAGAACGCCGCCGTATTGACTCGATGTATCCCGGCCCCATGATTGAAGCTACCCTCACCCCACAGCGGCGGTAAGGAGTTGATGCCTTCTGCCCTTAGGCCTTGACCATCACTACCGTGACACACTGCACAATGGCGATCGTAAACCTCGGCTCCCCGATCGATGTCATAATCGAGTTCCGGTGCCGCCAGCTTCGGATAGCCTCGGCCCGGTAGCTTACTCACATCCTGCCCAGCAAGTCCTGCAGCGACCTCAGCAGGAAATGGGAAGTCGTCCACTTTACCGCCGGTGAGAAGTTGCTCATCCGTAAGCTCCGGCACGGGGCCGTCGACACCATATTGGTTCATTAAACCACTCATGCCCAACCAGTAGGCATAGGCCGACACGGCAATCAGTGCGTCATCGCCCTCAGGCGGTACTTTCCCATTCATCGAGTAGCGGAAGCAACCCTCTATGCGATCCGAAAATGAGTTGATCTTGTTGTTCTTCGTCCGGAAGGCAGGGTAGGCAAAATACGCTCCCCACAGCGGCGCCGAATTCGCATTTCGCCCGGCGTTCAAGTGGCAATTCACACAGTTCTGGTCGTTAAACACAAACTCGTCACGCAGAGTTTGTGAATTGACGAAGATGGTGTAACCCGCCCTAACTTTGCCGCCAAACTCACCCTCAGGGATCTCTGAAAATGGCGCTGGCCGAAATGTGTCGGCCGCGTCATCTCGGGCCACTGCAGGCAGTTCGGGTTGCGGATCGAGCTTTGTATCCGCAAGTAGCAGACCCGGAAATAACGCTGCAATGAGTAACATTCGTTTTTTCATGATCATGCTCCTAAAGCTTCGAGAAGTAGTCCGCGAGCCCGCGAATCTCTTCATCGGTTAACTTTTTCGCGATTGACCCCATCATATTGTCGGGATCACCACTGCGCTCACCTTGCTGCCACGCGCTCAACTGTCGAGCGAGGTAACTTGCGTCTTGGCCACGCAACCGCGGGAAGGGACCGCTACCTACTGCCGCCGTTAGGTGGCACGTTACACAGGCTGGGATGCCTCGATCCCAATCGCCTTGGTTGGCGAGTTCCGCAAAGGGATCGTCGTAGACGACAACATCGCCCCGACGTGCAGGGATCGTTGACACTGACTCTACAATGCTCTCAGTTTCAACCACCACCGTTCCGTCCTCAAACTCTCCGGCGGCGACGACCGCGTCGACCTCACGAATGACCACATCCGGTGTAACCGGAGGCAGACCACTAAAATATTCAGGAGCGACAGTGATGTCGGCTCGATTCATATCCTCGAGGACCGTCTGCATCGCTCGATTATTCCGCTCGCCGCGACGAAACCTCAGTAACTGCGTATTGAGATATTTGACCGATAGCGCAGCCAATTCTGGCGCCACGCCTTCGATACCTGCGCCGTCAACACCATGGCACCCGGCACACACCGCGGTGGTCATGGTGAGCGATGCCGTGCCTGCGAGAAAATCATCGACGTCGGGGTAGGCGCCGGCTTCGGTTCGGCTCAGTGAAGCAACGTAGCTTGCAACCGCGTAGATTTGCCCGTTGGATAGCTGCCCATCAAATGCCGGCATTTCATTGCGTGCGCCGGCATAAATAATGGCTTCCAGATCGTCCATTTGGTCGCCGTGTAGCCATACATCGTCGACAAGATTCGGACCGCCTACTGCATAATTACCCTGACCTCGCACACCATGACAGGACGCGCAATTCACGACGAATACACTCTCCGATGTGTCGCCTTGGGGTAAGCCCGCAGCGATATAACCACTCAATGCCGTCACTTGGTCGGCGCTCAACCTATCATCCCAAAACGGCATATGACCATTTCGGCCGTGGCGAATCGTAGCGAGAAGATGGCGGTCATCGCCGCCGTACAACCAGTCCTTGTCCGTAAGCGTTGGGAAGTTGTGCTGCCCTCGTCCGTCCTGGCCATGACAACCCGCACAGTGGTTAGCGAATACAGACGCTCCCGCACGCACGATATCGTCCTGTTGCATCAACTCCGTCAAGTCTGCACCACCGCTCACAAGCCCCATAACCCGGCTCTCAAGCGGGGCTCGGTGCGCGTTTACCGAATCATCCTCAGGGCTCCAGCCTAATACTCCTGAAAAATTGCCAATCCCGGGGTAGAGAACTAGAAATACCACCGCGCCAATGAAGAAGGTGAAATAGCCGAGAAATACCAAACTAGGCACCGGCCCATCGTTTTCATCAACGCCATCAAAACTCTCGAGAGTTTTCGATTTATCAGCACCACGGTTTGTTCTGTAGGTGCTGTAGACAGCACTCGCCATAACAATGAGGAAGAGTGAGGTTAGGAGCCCCGACCACCAATACCAAGCTTCGGTCATTGTAAACCTCCTGCCACGGTATCCGTGCCCAATTGAACCAAGTAAGCCACCAGCGCATCGGCTTTAGTCTTCCCTTCGAGCTGGGCTTGGGCACCAGCAATATCCTCATCGGTATACGGCACGCCTAAGGTGCGAAGCCCCTTCATCTTGGCTTCAATATCGTCAGTATTCAGTCTCTGCTCAATCAGCCACGGATAGGCCGGCATGATCGATTCTGGAACGAGACTGCGCGGGTCTCTGAGGTGTTGCCGCTGCCAATCAGCCGAATATCGGAGACCGACATTCGCCAGATCCGGTCCAATGCGCATCGACCCCCAGAGGTTGGGGTGCTCATAGATATCGTCCTCTATGCGGGTTGCAGCCCCAAACCGAAGACGGTCTGTCTCGATGTCCCGCACCATTTGGGTATGACACACGTGACACCCTTGAGCAATATACACATCACGACCTTCCAGCTCGAGAGGCGAAAGCACGCGAGCGTCGGAAATTTCGACCAAATGCGGCTGGTAGAAAAATCCCGGCAACACCCAAACTAAAAATGAAAACGAGGATACGACGACAATAGTCGCGATCAACAAACGTGCGGTCGACGCAAATAAGTGACCCATTAGATGGCCTCCTTAAGCTGAGCACCTTCCACTGCGGGCGCCTTCACCGTCTGATAGAGATTGACGATCATGAAGACGATACCGGTCACATAGAACGCCCCTCCAAGGAAACGCATAAACATGTGCGGAGCGATGAACTTCAATATGTCGACGAAGCTATAGGCCAGCGACCCATCGTCAAGTTGATGCTGGAACATGTAGCCCTGGCCAATGCCCGCGATCCATAGCGCAACGATGTAGAGGAAAATCCCGATGTGGGCAAAATTGAAATGCCACCTTAGCAACTTCGGCGACCACAACTCGGTGCGGCCGTATAGCCGAGGCACGAGATAATAGAAGGTCGCGATGCAGGTCAACCCAACCCAGCCTAAGGTGCCAGAATGGACGTGACCGATAATCCAGTGAGTGTTGTGTGCAATCCCGTTAAACCAGCGGATCGCCAAGAGCGGTCCCTCCGCCGTTGCCAAGGCATAGTAGAGAATCGCTGACAGGTAGAACTTAACAATGTAATCGCGCTTGAGTCGCTCGCGATTCGACATGATGGTCATGTAGCTGTTGTAGGCACCGGCCCACGACGGAAGCCAAAGAAGAATCGACATGACAATACCAATATTCTGGATCCACACCGGCACCGATGAGTACACCAAATGATGAGTACCTACCCAGGTATAGAAGCCGATAAGCCCCCAGAAATTGATGATCGATAAGCGATATGAATAAATCGGACGCCCCGTTGCTTTAGGAATGAAGAAATAGTTCATCCCAATAAACCCAGCGGTCAACAGGAAGCCTACGGCGTTGTGTCCCCACCACCATTGGATGATCGCATCGCTCGCGCCGGAAAAGAGGTAATAGGCTTTCGTCGAAGTCACCGGCAAAGCCAAGTTATTCACCACGAATATCATCGTGATGACAATAATCACCGAACCGTAGAACCAATTTGAGACAAAGATATGATCGACGGTCTTGCGAGCAATCGTTCGGAAGAAGAGATAGCCATAACTTAGCCAAACTAGGGCAATCAGGATATCGACAAACCATTCCGGCTCAGCGTATTCCTTCGCCGACGTAAACCCAAGTGGGAGCGTAATAAAGGTCAATACGAGCACCGATTGCCAACCCCAGAAGACGAACCGAGACAACAAGGAGCCGGTTAGGTTCACCACGCAGGTGCGTTGCACGACATAGAGCGACGTCCCCATAATCATGTTACCCACGAAGCCAAAGATCACACCATTCGTATGCAGCGGTCGCAGCCGTCCAAATTGAAAATACTCCGAGTCAAAATTTAGCGCTGGCCAATAGAGTTGAGCCGCAACCATGACCCCCACTGACATGCCGATCAACGCCCATGTAATCGCCGCGACAATAAAATAGCGGACGATGGCGATATTCGTATCCTGTTCAAGAGTATTCACAGTGTCCCTCACCGCTCCTTTGGCTTCATCATTCGATTTATGGTACCAGCCCACCCTATCACGCAACGTTCGGGGCGCTTTCATTGGGATTGGATTACGCGCATCGTTATTCCCGATGAACTCGACGCGATGATCGAATCCTCAGGCGTGGCATCGTCGATATCCGCGACGAGAATTAGGCGCTTAAGCATCATCATTCAACTCCTAAGGTGTGTACCAGATCGGTGACGTGTAGCGTTTCGGAACGATTTTGGCAATTTCGGATTACACTCAATTGAACGGCCGCTATGAACTGTGACATCAATCGGTCAATGCAACACCCAGGCTCTATCACTAGAGAAGGAGGTGTTGCAGATGGGTTATCCAACGAGGATTTACTACACCGAAGCTGACAAGGCATTGATGTGGGATCACCGGCACTAGAAATCGAAGCGATAACCCGCCGACAGCACGGAATCGACATGCCTGCCATTGATGTCCCTGCTGCCTGACAGCAGGGCTTCGAGGTAGGCAAAGCTCTCGTCGCTTGCGAACCACGACGCGCCGAATAACAGTTGCTCGACCCCAAAGTCCGAATCTACGCGCGGATCGTCGATATCGGGGTCCGTGTAGTTGAATCCTCCGTAAATGTGCAGGCGATCGGAGTATTCGTAATCGACGTACAACTCCGCTCCGACACCATCGTAGAGCAGCGTATCGTCGTCGAAGAAT
>Ga0255052_10003384_pt1 | contig 11114 bp, 5 predicted proteins | sample JV7_2_21_MG_FD_188632 | JGI IMG/M metagenome (GOLD analysis project Ga0255052, IMG submission 188632) | Seawater microbial communities from Jervis Inlet, British Columbia, Canada - JV7_2_21 | ecosystem: Environmental > Aquatic > Marine > Inlet | place: Canada: British Columbia | collected...
TCTCATTGAAAAGAATGATCTTGAAAGCTGACATCTACAAAAACATATCCGGTGCGCTCCTGCGTTTACACTGCTTGTCGTTATTATACCCAAATGCCACCGACAGTGCAAGGTCTATGGACAAGCCAAATCCTGCGTCGGGGCCAACCAGTTCGGTCCTGCCAAGGAATTTGCCCAAACCTCTGTTTCTTGCTTGTTTTTTGTATCCTTTTCCTCTATCCTGCCTTGCGGCATTCTTCTCAGGAGGCCACGGATTCTTCAGGGTGCTCTATGATCATCCAGGAAATTCATGCAGGATTGACGATGTCGGCAAACAAAACAGATGTTACTCGCATTCTCGACGCAGTCCGGCAAGGGAATGTTCGGGCCACCGATGAGCTGCTCGCGGCGGTATACCAGGAGCTGCGCAGGCTTGCCGCCGTCAGACTGGGCCAGGAACCGGCCGGGCAAACGCTCCAGGCGACAGCCCTGGTGCACGAGGCATACATAAGATTGGTCGGCGCCGAGGACCAGAGCTGGGAGGGCCGGGGGCATTTCTTTGCCGCTGCGGCCGAGGCGATGCGACGGATACTGATCGAGAAAGCACGGCACAAGCGGCGCAGCAAGCGCGGCGGGGACCGGCAGAGAATCGAGCTGGAAGATGCGACTCTGGCAATCGAAGGCCCTTCCGAGGACGTGATCGCCGTGGATGAAGCGCTGACAAAGCTGGGGCGAGAGGATCGTGTAGTCGCCGATCTGGTGAAGATGCGCTACTTCGCAGGGCTGAACCTCGACCAGATAGCGAAAATCCTCGGCATATCCCGCCGGACGGCGGACAGATACTGGGCTTACGCACGCGCCTGGCTCCATCGGGAGGTCACCCACGACCGGACAAAGGGTTAGCCACGAATGGACACGAATTCACACGAACATAGTCCATAGTGTGTTCATTCGTGTCAATTCGCAATGTAATCTTTCACCTTCTTGCTTTTTGTGCGTGTCTTTCAAAAGACTCCCGCGTCAAAAGTCGATTTCCGTATTGGGAATCAGACTTCAAGATGCGGAAAACGGCCTTCACAAATACTTATGACGCTGGCGTCTCAAAAGACTATTTTCTAACTTGATTGTATAGGAATTTGCTTTTGTGGATAACTCTGTGAAACCACAAAGATGTGTTTGGTGCGGCCTTTGACCACAAAAGATAGTTTTAACCACTAATCTTTTCTATTGAATTAGTGTGGATTAGTGCAGATTAGTGGTTTTAGAATCTCTTGTAGTTAAGTTAAAGTCCCCGCCGAAGGCGGGATAAGTTCTGTTTATTCGTGTTCATTCGTGTTAATTCGTGGTTCAAATATCTTTGCGGTTAATACGAAAATTGTCTTTTTTTGGTATTTTTCCTGTCGCGTTTCTGACGCGGATGTCGCATTGCAAGATAGAGAAGATCGAAATGGAACAATGTTATGAACGATGAACCGAGAAATGTTAAGCTGATTTTTGCCGACGCGCTTGAGAAATCAACCGACGAGCGGGCAGTGTATCTTAACGAGGCCTGCAGCGAGGATTCCGATCTGCGGGCGGAAGTCGAGGAGCTGCTGAAAGCCCACGAGCAAGCGGGAGATTTTATGGAGGCGCCGGCGCTGGAAGCGGAAGTTACGCTGGAAGACTCGCCTCTAACTGAAAGCCCCGGTTCTGTCATCGGTCGGTATAAGCTCCTCGAGAAGATCGGTGAAGGTGGTTTCGGTGTGGTCTGGGCAGCCGCGCAGAAGAAGCCTGTGAAGAGACGGGTTGCTCTCAAGATCATCAAATTGGGGATGGACACCAAACAGGTTGTCGCCCGCTTTGAAGCCGAGCGACAGGCGTTGGCCATGATGGACCATCCGAACATCGCCAAGGTGCTGGATGCCGGGGCGACGGATACCGGTAGGCCCTATTTCGTCATGGAACTGGTCAGAGGGATTCCTATCATCGAGTATTGCGATCAGGCGAAGCTCTCAATCCGGGACCGCCTCGACCTGTTCATCAAAGTTTGCCATGCCATTCAGCACGCTCACCAGAAGGGGATTATCCACCGGGACATCAAACCGTCCAACATACTGATCACGTTGCACGATGGCGTTCCTGTGCCCAGGGTCATTGATTTTGGCATAGCCAAGGCGACGCAGCAGGAACTGACGGAGATGACAATCTACACGCAGCACAATCAGTTCATCGGCACGCCTGCGTACATGAGTCCCGAACAGGCGGAGATGAGCGGTCTGGATATCGACACCCGCTCGGATATCTACAGCCTCGGAGTGTTGCTCTACGAACTTCTGACGGGCAGAACACCTTTTGATGCGACCGAGTTGATGCAGTCGGGTATTGACCAGATGCGCAAGATCATCCGGGAGAAGGAGCCGCCGAAGCCAAGCACCAGATTCGCAACGCTTCAAATGGACGAGCAATCCACCACGGCGACACGTCATTCGACGGACTCACCCAGACTGATCTCTCTTCTTCGCGGCGACCTGGACTGGATTGTGATGAAGTGCCTGGAGAAGAACCGGATGCGCCGCTACGACACGGCCAACGGTTTGGCTCTGGACGTGGTGCGGCATCTGAGTAATGAACCAGTCGTTGCTCGTCCGCCGACTGTGGTCTATCAGCTCCAGAAGGCCTGGCGTCGAAACAAAGTCGTTTGCACGGCGGCAGGCATGGTGATGGCATCTTTGATCATCGGTATTTCACTGAGCGTGTGGCAGGCGTGGGTGGCCACGGGCGCGCACAAGGAGGCTGACGCAGCGAGCAAGCGTGAGTCCGCACTCCGGGAGGAAGCCCAGGAGAGCGAGCGCAAACAGCGTCTGATCGCCTATGCAGCGGACATGAGTTTGGCCCAGAGATACTTGAATGAGAACGACCTCAGCAAAGTGGATGAACTCTTGAGGCGCTATGAGCCCCAGCGGGGTGAAGAGAAAGAGGATGTGCGCGGCATCTATTGGCACCATCTCAACGGGGTCAGCAAGGGCGAAGAGATCCGTACGTTCCCGCACGAAACGATGGTCAGGAGCATTTCGGTGTCCGCCGACGGTGCGCGCCTGGCCTCTAACACGATGAGCGGCAGGGTTCGGTTCTATGATGTCAATTCTCCCAGGCCGCTCTGGGAATACGGCGGAGGACACATCCCCTATGGGGCTCAGGATGGATCGGTGGCGCTATCGCCCGACGGTCGCCTGCTCGCCGCCGATCACCAGGGGACACTCAAAGTGTGGAATGCCGAGAGTGGAGAGGTGGAATTCGAGAAGGAGCACGTGGTGTCGCCGATCAGCTTTTCTCCTGACTCGCGATCGCTGGCAGGCGCTACTGAGGCAGGCCTCCATATCTGGAACACAGCCGACTGGACGAGTAGGAAACTGGCGGGAGACGCCCTGGGCGCCGGCGCCTCTCATTTTCGCGCTCTAATCTTCACACCCGACAGCAGCCGAATAATCTTTTCCCCCACGCGCTTCACATCGAAGCTCATCGTTTACAATCTTGCTACTGATACGACACAAGGCGAATTGACCGGCCTGGATCATCCCTGCGTTATCTCTACGGGCGGGGCTATCGTAGCGGCCGGGGGCTCGGACGGCCAGGTGTGCGTGTGGGATCTGGCGAGTCGAAAACTCATCAAGCAGTTCAAGGCCCATAGCAGCATCGTCCTGGGGGTCGCCCTATCACCCGACGGCAAGACACTGGTCACGGGCGGCAACGACAGCGCCATCAAGGTGTGGGACACAAAAACATTTGCTGTAAAACGTTTTCTCCAGGGACATCATAGTCAGATATGGAACCTGAAGTTTTCTATAGACGGCCGATATCTGGCGTCAGCCAGCATGGACCAATCGGTCAAACTGTGGGCGCGGGAAAAAGTGGAAGCAGAGCCGATCACCCCGGAGTCCGGAGCTCAGAGCAGCAAAGTCGCCGGTGCTGAAGACACCGTTCGCCAGGGCGGACCCAAGACGTACACGGTGATGCCCGGTGAGAGCATTCAGGCGGCCATCGATGCGGCTGCCCCCGGGGACCGAATTGATATTGCCACCGGCACTCACCAGATCACCGATATGATCGTGGTGGACAGACCCTTGGTCATCAGGGGCACGCCAGGCAAGGACGCAAAGGGGCCACAATCTGCGATTCTTAAGGGGGAAATCGGTCTTCCTTTTGTGATACAGGTCCAGACCGGGGTGGCAAGCTCCTTTGTGATCAAGGATCTGCAAATAGAAGCCCATGCCAGCGGCATCCAACACTTGTCGGGGGCCTTCGAGCTTCGGAACTGCCGCGTGATTGTCCGGTCGGCTTTGGACTTTACATCAGTGATCAGCCTGGAAGCAATGGCGAGGGGGAACATGCCTGCGGACACGATGACCGTAGACGCTTGCACCCTGTGGGCTGAGTATGCGGGCGACACCACTGAGGGCACCCCCCCTGATGTGGATGTCATTCTCGCCAGCTCAGGCTCGCGCTACGTGGAGATTGCCATTACTGACTCTGAGATCATTAACGATGTGCCTAATAGCATTTCGAACGGCATCGAAACGCGCAGCACGATCGCTCACATGACCATTGACGACAACCGCATCCACACACAGGGCATCGGTATCGTGATGCCGAACCACGTCGGAGCCACGGACATTCGCGGCAACACAATATGGTCGGCTTACGCCGGCATCTCCGTGGCAAGCGAGAGCCGGCAGCGCAGCCACGTCACCGGCAATCACATCACCATCGATGATCAAGGACTTGAGGTCTATCCCCTGTTCCTCAAGAACTACGTTGCGAACGTCCCCTCGAAATGCATCGCCATCGGCCACGCCAGCGCCGGCGTCACAGCAGGCTTCTTTCAAAAGGAGGTCATTGACTGCGGGATAAACTTCTTGGTGGAAGATAACGTCTTGGCAGGCAATCCCAAGTACGGCATCGCCTTGATCGATTCGCCCGAACCTGAGAATTTCGGTCCGCCCACACCGAACGTTTCCCACGACAACATCATCACTCGAAATGACTTCACCGGTCTCAGGGCCGAGCGGGACATTGCCCTCGGGGCATCGACCCATGACAACCAGATCTTCAACAATGTTGGAGTCGAAACGGTCTTCAAGGAAGCAGGAGATAATGACCGCAACAACATCAGGAATGATTAACGAACGCCGGTCAACAGCCGTTGTAAGGAGAAAGAGAGTATGAAGAAATCAGCATTAAAACCGATGATGATGAGGACCGTTGAGAATGCTTACAGACCTGAGATCTGCGTATTTATCGCGGTATGTACAATTGCAATTCTTGCCAATAGCGGCCTGGCACGAGCAGGTGAACCAAGATACGTATTGGATAAGATCACCAGCCCGTCATTGGAAGGCAATCTCTTAGGCGATCCCGCAACGCGTCCTATGTGGATATGGCTGCCACCGAGTTATGATACCTCGCCGGAGAAACGCTATCCCACCATCTACATGCTCCACGGGTTTACAGGTGACCACACGGCATTCAAATATCATCCATTCGTCAATGTAGATATCGGTGCAGTGGCTTCTGATTTGATTGCGAAAGGGCTTATAGGAGAAGTTATCATTGTAATGCCGGATGCTTCGAATGTTTACGGAGGCGGTTTTTATTCGAGCAACAAGGTGATCGGTGACTACCGAACGTATATCGCCCACGACCTGGTGAAGTATATTGACGGGAAATACAGAACGATTTCAGATCGCAACAGCCGGAGCATCGCAGGAAATTCGATGGGCGCAAACGGGGCATTGTCTCTGGCCATGGAATATCCAAGAATATTCGGTGCAGTGGCTGCGATGAGCCCGAGCGCAGATCTTGCGGTTCCGCCAACCGCACTCGATGGATTCACGGAAGCCAATCCAACGACACTGGATAAGCCGACTTTAGCCCATAATACCGATGAACTGATATCGCTTTTGTCCGGCAATGTTTCGGTCAACGTTTTCTATGCCCGGGGAGCGGCCTTCTCCCCTAATCCTAACAATCCTCCTTACTATGTTGATTTGCCCTTGCAGTATCCCGAGAAGACGGTGGTGCAAGATGTGTGGAATAAGTGGTTAAAACAAAACATGGCGTCCCAGATCGAACGGGATGGTCAAAATCTGGCGAATACAGACATCTTCATTGATATAGGGATAGGCCCGGTCACTTTCATGTCGGAAGGACATGATATCAAACATCTTTGTGCTGCTTTGGATAAGAAGGGCCTTGCCCACACCTTTGTGGAATCTCCGGGGGATCACCTCTCACACCTGAGAGAAAGAACGATGGAAGTGCTTAAGTTTCTATCGGCCCCTGGAACTTATGTGCGGAAAAACCCCAATTTGAAAGAGTAGGATAATGAAGTCAAAGAATCGTTCCAAGAAAGGTAAAGTCACATTCAGTGTTGGAAAGGAGGTCAAATAAAGTATGAAGTGTGAGTTGTGAAGAGTGAAATAGAGGCTTTCAGTTTAACCGAACACCGAGTACCGAAAAACCGAATAGCGAAAACAAAAAGCAGCCGGTGAGTGTCGCACCACCATGCAAATAACTCACCGGCCCAGCCCAACCCAGGCGAGTGGTTTGCGCGCCCGAGTCAAGGCTCCTTCAATGATACCGCAAACCGAAAACTAAAACAATAATGGAGAATCGAAACATGAGAAACACAATCACTAATCAGTCACATCGAAGTGCCGTGTTGCTTGCCGCGGCGATCATAGTTGCAGCAACCCTTACCACTGCCGCACCGGCCCATGAGATAGACCAAACCAGCCGAGTCATTTGGCCGGATCTTATTCCAATACCTGCCGGCTTTGAAGCCGAGGGAATAGAGCTAGGCAAGGATCAGGACTTCTTTGTCGGCACCGTGTCCTGGTCGGGTAATCTCACCAATTCCGGAGCTATTTACAAGGGGAATTTACTTACCGGAGAAGGTCATGTTCTCGTGCCGCCTACGGGAAAACCTGTAGCTGGTTTGTCCTATGATGTGCGCACAGATTATCTCTATGCCGCAACAGGGCATTCAGGGGGCTTCGCCGGTCCTCGCTGGGAACAGGGAATCAAAGTTTACACTGCCACCAGCGGACGATTGTTGGGGGAAATCATTTTCGGTGATGAAATGGTAATAAACGACGTATTGGTCACGGACACGGCCGTATATTGCACCGATTCTGTTAGTACGACTCTGTACAAGCTGCCACTTGAAGATGATGGGAAAGTCTTTTCATCTACTGTAGAGAAGATTGAAATGACAGGCTTTGAGATGGACCCCTCCGGATTCAATGCCAATGGTCTTGTCGGAGATTTCGATGGCAAAGAGTTGGTGATAGTCAATATTGGTACAGGTGTTCTCTACCTGGTGGATACTGAAAGTGGAGCTGCATCTCCGGTAAACGTACAGGGAGAAGAACAACTATTCGCGAACGGTGATGGACTCTACATGGATGGGCGAACGCTTTATATTATGCAGAATTTCGCTCAAAAGATTGCCGTGGTGGACCTGTCGAATGATCTTACCCAAGGCACGTTCGTTAAGAATCTCGTGAGTGACGATTTTTCGATCCCGACTACTATCACAGGATTTGGCAACTGCGTCTACGCCATCAATACGCACTTTTTGGAGTTTACCGCCGAGGGCGCCGATACCACATTGATTCAGTCCGAGGTGGTGAAGGTGTTCAAATAGAAGACCCTCACACATGATGTTCCTTTATCCCGTCCCGATAGATGGCTGTCGGGGCGGGAAAAGGGAGGGGAGAGGTTTGATCTCGACGCCCGCCGTCGTGCAGATAAGCAAGATTGAAAACCAATAACAACAACCGGAAAGAACACCTAATTTTAAGGAGGACTATTATGTCTAATAAATCGAAGATCCGCTGCGGTGGATTGATTTATTTTGTTTCTCTTGTTTTAGTGCTGAGTCTAGTTTTGGCGAGCGCCGTCAAGGCAGACCTTATCGGCTGGTGGAGGTTTAACGACGACTTTCTGGACTCCTCCGGTCTGGGTAACGATGGCATCCCTGAGGGCAACCCGACTTTTGTGGAAGGATATAGGAGAGGAATTGGGCTTGAGCTTGATGGGAACGATTACGTTGTAATCGATGCTGTAGGTGATGATTTTACAGACACCGATATTACGCTTAGCGCATGGGTTAAAACAAGCGACAGCAGCGCAGACTGGTTCTCTTGTAATGCAGGAAATAGCGGCAATCAGGTCAGGCTTATTATTGATGGTTGCAAGTTTGGTTTCGATACAGACAGCGAACATGCCCTGTCCATCACGACGGTAAGTGACGGCGAGTGGCATTTGCTGACGTTCGTCAGGAGCGGGAGCACAGGGTATATATACGTCGATGGAGTTATGGAAAATTCATACGAGCCTGCTGACAATTATGCTGTCAATTATGCCGGTTATACCAGCGATTTTACCTCGAGAGACTTATGGTCAATAGGCATGGAATGGGACCCCGCTGGCCCGAGCGACCATTTAACCGGTATTGTGGATGATGCCCGCATCTATGACCGCGCGCTGTTGGAGGCCGAGATTCTGGTTATTATGGAAGGTGGCGAAGAATCTCCGTATGCCTTGGGTCCCAATCCGGCTGATGGTTCCGACATTGAGGATACGTGGGTTAACCTTAGCTGGATAGCTGGAGATTTTGCAGTCTCACACGATGTGTACTTGGGCGAGAACTTTAACGCTGTGAACGACGGTACCACCGAGACATATCAGGGTAACCAGACCTCTACATTTTTTGTTGTCGGCTTTTCGGGATTTCCTTTTCCGGATGGCCTTGTTCGAGGCTCGACATACTACTGGCGAATTGACGAGGTCAACGACACCGAGCCGAATAGCCCCTGGAAAGGTGATGTCTGGAGTTTTACGGTTCCGCCAAAGACCGCCTATGCGCCCAACCCGGCTAATGGAGCCGAGTCTGTAGACCCGGATGTGGAGCTCAACTGGACGGCAGGTCTTGGTGCCGCATTGCACGCTGTCTACTTCGGCGATAATTTTGACGATGTGAACAATGCCACTGGTGATTCCGGTCAGACAACCACGACCTATACTCCCGGCCCACTTAAATTGACTAAGACTTACTACTGGCGGGTCGATGAGTATGGCGCGGGACGAGGCTCCGAAACGCATAAAGGCGACGTCTGGAGCTTTACTACTCAGGGCGCCGTCGAGAGCCCCAATCCCTTTAATGGCGCTCTGGATGTAAAACAGACACAGGTTCTCAACTGGTCGCCGGGAGACAATGCTGCTTCGCATCAGATTTATTTCGGCCCAAATAAAGAGGCCGTCCGTAACGCCGATACCGGTTCGCCGGAGTATAAAGGCAGCGGAAACCCTGGCTCCGAGAGCTATGACCCCGGAGAGCTTCAATGGAACAGCACTTACTACTGGCGGATTGATGAGGTCAACAACACTAATCCCGACAGTCCGTGGACAGGTCCCCTCTGGAGCTTTACGACAGCCGACTTCCTTATCGTGGACGATTTCGAGAGCTACAATGACCTTGACCCCACCGATCCCGCAAGCAACAGGACATCCCTTTCTTGGATAGACGGATTCGATGACCCGGCGAACGGCTCTCTCGTTGGGTACGAATATATGCCATTCGGAGCGCGCATCGTTCATGGGGGTTTGGAGTCGTTGGCTTTTGACTTTGACAACTCCGTCGGTAAGTCTGAGGCAACTTTGACATTAACCGATACTAATGACTGGACCGTTAATGGCGTTAACACCTTGACGATTTGGTTCGTGGGTGGTTCGAGTAACCCTGCTGAGAATCTGTACGTTGCTCTCAACGGTAACGCGAGAGTTGACTATGATAATCCTGATGCCACGCAGGCAACTGCCTGGACCGAATGGAATATGGACCTGCAAGCCTTTGCCGATCAAGGCGTAGATCTTGCCAATGTCAATTCGATTACTGTTGGCCTTAGCTCAGTTACTGGGGGTACGGGTTTTATGTTCTTCGACGACATTCGGCTGAGTCGGTAGGCTTCGTCTGGGATGGCTTGTACAGAACGCTCTACGTTGATGACGTTGCAGTGACTCAAGACATGCAGGGCAGTCTGGGAAGCTCATCAAACGGCCTGTACATCGGCGCCGGCAAAGCCATGGCGCCCGGAACCTACTTCTGGGGCCTGATTGACGACGTCCGCATCTACAACCGGGCGATAACACCGTGAGATGGCGCATGTTGGGCCCTGCATACTAAAAGCACATTTGCAGGGCACGTTACTGGAGTCAAATAGTAAGGAAGAGTTCGAGAAGGAAGTTCAATTTTGGGGAGTAAGAAAAATGAAGACAAACAATAGTCACAAGAAAGTCAGCATCACATTCGTCGTAATTGGATTAGTGACCGCTATTCTGCTCAGCAGTGCCGAGAGTGCGAGAGCAGCCACCTGGACGCAGAAGACCGATATGCCAACGGCAAGAATGGTAGTACGCACCAGCGTGGTGGATGGGAAAATCTACGCTATCAGCAGTCTGAAGGGTATAGGCGTTAAAAAGGTAGAAGAATATGATCCGGCGACAGATACCTGGACGCAGAAAGCTGACATGCCAACAGCAAGGGTCTTTGTCGCCACCAGTGTGGTGGACGGGAAGATATACGTCATTGGCGGTGTAACTTATTGGAGAGGGACTGCGCTTGCCACTGTAGAAAAGTATGATCCAGCGACAGATACATGGACGCAGAAGGCCGATATGCCCACTGCAAGAAATGCTTTAGCCACCAGTGTGGTGGATGGGAAAATTTATGCTATCGGAGGTGGTGTCCACGGTGGAGATTCTAGTTCAACCGTGATGGAGTATGATCCGGCGACGGACACCTGGACAAAGAAAGCTGACATGCCAACCGCAAGAGCATTGTTATCCACCAGTGTAGTTAATGGGAAGATATACGCCATCGGCGGGCAAACATCAAACGCATGGCCAACCTTTTCCACCGTAGAAGAGTATGATCCGGCAACAGACACGTGGACGAAGAAAGGTGATATGCCAGTGCCAAGAATTCTATCCACCTGTGTGGTGGATGACAAAATCTATGGCTTCGGTGGAAGAGCCACCAGGGGTGGCGCGCCTCTATCCTCCGTGTTCGAGTATGATACAGTGACGGACACATG
>Ga0255052_10003385_pt1 | contig 11114 bp, 8 predicted proteins | sample JV7_2_21_MG_FD_188632 | JGI IMG/M metagenome (GOLD analysis project Ga0255052, IMG submission 188632) | Seawater microbial communities from Jervis Inlet, British Columbia, Canada - JV7_2_21 | ecosystem: Environmental > Aquatic > Marine > Inlet | place: Canada: British Columbia | collected...
CTCATGCGCCTGTTCAACGAAGACGAAGGATGGGAGTGTTTGCGGCGCGAAGGCGTGGATGAAGCAACGCTGCAATCTCTCGATATGATCTGCATTTCGGGTCTTTGCAATCTCGTGGCCAGCATCAAGACCGCGCGTTACTACGACATGGACGGCCGCGACGTGATTTTCACGCCACTAACCGACTCGATGCAGCTGTATTCATCGCGTCTGCAGGAGGCCGAAGAAGCGCACGGACCCTATACCACACGCATGGCCGATCAACACTATGCACGCTATCTGCAGGGCATCAACACCGACCACCTGCGCGAACTGACCTATGCCGACCAAAAGGCCTTACACAATTTCAAATATTTCACGTGGGCGGAGCAACAAGGCCGGACACCGGATGAACTGCGACAACTCTGGGACGAAGAATTCTGGAATGAAGTCTTCTCACAGGACGTCGTGGATGAATGGGATCGACTCATCGATGCCTTTAACGAAGGCACTGGATTGAAAAATAATGAATAAGAATTACTTTGCCGGCGCGCGCGAACTCGAAGCGGACCTCGTGCAATTCATGCAGGACATCATCCGCATCCCGTCACTGAGCTCGGAGGAAGGCGCAGTAATCAAACGCATTCACGACGAAATGTTAAAGCTCGGCTACGACGAGGTGCGCATCGATCCGATGGGCAATGTGCTGGGAAGGATAGGCAATGGGCCAAAAGTGATCGCACTGGATGGCCATGTCGACACTGTCGATGTCGGCGACCTGTCACTCTGGGACCGCGATCCACACTCAGGCGACATCGAGGATGGCATTTTGTACGGGCGTGGCACCAGCGACATGAAAGGCGGCGTCGCCTCCAGCGTCTATGCCGGTGCGCTCCTCAAAAAAACAGGAATTCCGGACAATGTGACCTTGTATGTCACCGGAACAGTGCAGGAAGAAGATTGCGATGGTCTGTGCTGGCAGTACATCGTCAACGAAGACGGCTTGCGCCCGGACCTTGTCGTTATCACCGAGCCGACCAGCTTGCGAATTTATCGCGGGCATCGTGGCCGCATGGAGATCGAAGTGCATACGTCCGGCCTCTCCTGCCATGGATCGGCGCCTGAACGCGGCGACAACGCGGTCTACAAGATGGCCGGCATCATCGCCGACATCGAGAAGCTCAACGAACAACTGGAACCACGCGATCCGCTCGGTAAGGGCACGGTCACGATCAGCGAGATTCGTTCAAGCTCACCCAGCCTGTGCGCGGTTGCCGATGGCTGCACGATACATCTCGATCGCCGCCTCACCATTAATGAGACCGAAGAAACCTCAGTCGCAGAGATTCTCGCATTGCCATCGGTCCAGGCTGCGAATGCGACGGTCACGGTACTCGACTACGCGGTGCCAAGCCACACCGGACTGACCTACCCAACCCGCAAGTACTACCCAACCTGGGAAATGCCCGAAAGCGAACCAGCGGTTCAAGCTGCGATGACCGCCTATGAGCAGGCGTTCGGCGAGAAGCCCGAAGTCGGACACTGGACGTTCAGTACTAACGGTGTTGCCACGGCTGGCATGCACCACATTCCGACGGTCGGGTTCGGGCCGGGACATGAGCACTTCGCGCACGCTCCGAATGAACAGACCGAGATTGAACACCTCGTTCGCTGCACCGCATTTTATGCGGCGCTCGTGAACACCTTTTCGAAAGGAGACAGTTTCCAGTGACTAAGGAAGCAAAACCAATCACCGATCGAATGAAGGGTCGCGACTGGCTAATGACGCAAGACTGGTCCGATGACGAAATCGAACTCGCGCTGGACACGGCAGACCAGTTGAAAAAAGAATTCAAGAGCGACATACCGACCTTGCATCTTCTGCACAAGACGGCGTTTCTGATCTTCTTCGACAAGTCCACCCGTACCCGCAATTCGTTCGAGGCGGGCATGACCCAGCTGGGTGGGCACGCTCACTTCATCGACTCCGAGACATCGCAGATTGCACACGGCGAAAGCCCGAAGGACATGGGAACCATTTTGTCCGGCTACGGCCACGGCATTGCCATCCGCCACGACCTCGTTCCTGGTGAAGGCCAGTCCTACATGCGCGATGTCGCCCATTGGGCTGATGTGCCCGTCATCAACATGCAGTGCGATGTTGATCACCCTTGCCAGAACCTGGCGGACCTGATGACGATTCGCGAAGAGTTTGGTAAGGACTTGAAAGACTTGAAGATTGCGGTTTCGTGGGCCTACGCACCGAGCTATGTGAAGCCGATGTCGGTTCCTCAGGGCCTGATCATGCTCATGACTCGTTTCGGCATGAATGTGACGCTGGCTCACCCACCGGAATACACATTGATGGGTGAGCCGATGCAACTTGCCCGCGATAATGCCGAACGCTCCGGTGGCAAATTCGAGGTCGTGGACAATATGGAAGCGGCCTTCGCCGATGCCGACATCGTCTATCCGAAGAGCTGGGGCGTCGAGTCTCTGTTCAGCAAACCCGAAGAAGCGATGAATGTCGCACAACAATACAAGCACTGGATATGTGACGAGGCGATGATGGCACGCGCAAAAGAGGAAGCAATCTACATGCATTGCCTTCCGGCCGATCGCGGCTGTGAAGTCACCGATGCCGTTATCGACGGGCCACAGTCGCGTGTCTACCGGGAAGCAGAGAACCGACTGCACACAGCCAAAGCGCTGATGGCACTAACGATGTGATGTGTGGTGAAGAAAGTGAATACACCTGACTCCAGCAACAAGCCCGAAAACTCTTTGGTAGTCATTGCCATTGGTGGCAATTCTCTGATCAAGGACTCGGACCATATGTCCGTTTTGGATCAGTATCGTGCTGCGGGCGAGACCAGCGGCTACATCGCGCCAATCGTAAACAAAGGCTATCGAGTAGTCGTGACCCATGGCAATGGTCCACAAGTCGGCTTCATTTTATTGCGCTCGGAACTTGCCAAAGATGTACTGCATCAGGTTCCTTTGGCCAATTGCGTGGCGGACACGCAAGGATCGATCGGCTTGCAAATCGCGCAGTCTCTGCAAAACGAGTTTCTGCTTGAGGGCATCGAGCAGCAGGTTGTCACAATACTGACCCAGGTCGTCGTCGATCAGGATGATCCAAGCTTTACCCACCCCAGCAAACCGATCGGCCCATTCATGAGTGAGCTGGAAGCAAAACAGCACGAGCAGGAAGATGGCTGGGGTATAGCTGAAGATGCGGGTCGAGGCTGGCGCCGCCTTGTACCATCTCCGAAACCACTGGACATCATCGAACTGCCGGCCATTCGCACACTCATCGACAGCGGTGCCCTTGTCGTTGCCGTAGGAGGCGGTGGTATACCGGTAATTTACAAACCGGATGGCACACTGCGACCCCGCCCTGCTGTGATTGACAAGGATGCTGCCTCTTGTCTGCTCGCCCTCGAACTGGGTGCGTCAGTCCTTATTTTCTCGACTGACGTCGACAAAGCCACACTACATTTCGGAACTCCCGAGCAAGTCGAAATAGACCAGATGAATGTGGAGGAGTGTCGGCAATATCTCGAAGAAGGACATTTTGCAGCCGGCAGCATGCGACCGAAGATCGAAAGTGCAATCAAGTTCCTGGAGAATGGCGGCAAAGAAGTGATCATCACTCAGCCGCATCATCTCGAAAGCGCGCTTCACGGGATCTACGGCACGCATATTGTGCCCTGAGCACGGAATGAATATGAACGGTTATCTTTGTATTGCCTGTGACGAAACACAAACAGTGGACTTTGCTGGTTTCGTCTGCCCGTCTTGCGGCGGAAACCTCGAGATCACGTATGACTATGCCGCCATCCGCAAAGATTTCGTGCCGGGCTTTGACTATGCACCGTTTCTGCCTGTCAGCAAGCTAGAGGCACCGTTTCCACTGAAGGTCGGTGGGACGCGATTGATCGCAGCGCCCCGTCTCGGCGAGCTGATGGGTCTTCGCAATCTGTATCTAAAGGACGAAACGACTAACCCGAGTGCGTCAACCAAAGACCGTGCAAGCGCAGTCGCACTTCGGCGCGCGATGGACATCGGCGCGAAAACGATTGCCGTCGCCAGTACCGGGAACGCAGGTTCCTCGCTCGCTTGCCTCGCTGCCGCACTCGACATGCGTGCAATCGTGTTCGTACCGGAAAGCGCGCCCGTTGCCAAACTCACTCAGGCTCTGGCGTTCGGCGCCACCGTGCTTGCCGTGCGTGGCAGCTACGACGAGGCCTTTGACCTTTGCCTGAAAGCGTCCGATGAATTTGGCTGGTTCAATCGCAGTACGGGTTACAACCCGTTTACTCGCGAGGGCAAAAAGACCTGTGCCTTTGAGATCTGGGAAGACCTCGGTCGCAAGGTCCCGGACCGAATCGTTGTGGCAAGCGGAGATGGCAATCTGCTCAGTGGCATGTGGAAGGGCTGGTCCGATCTGCACGCGGTGGGACTCATCGATCGTCTACCCAGGATCGATTGCGTTCAATCAGATAAAAGTGCCGCGATTTGTAATACGGTCCAGCGACTTCGAGACCAGGGCGATTCGGAACCGGATTGGTCGAGTGTCGCCGTTGATGAAGTCCATGCCACCACTGTCGCCGACTCAATTTCCGTCGACCGTCCTCGCGATGGCCTCGCCGCAGTGAAAGCGGTTATTCAATCCGGTGGCGAAGCGGTGACGATTCCCGACGAGGAAATTCTCGCAGCCATTCCCGACATCGCCAGGGCGACCGGAGTCTTTGCTGAACCAGCCGCGGCAGCGCCCTGGGCGGCAGTGAAGCAAATGACCCAACAAAACAAGATTAATTCGGATGAGCTCATTGTATGCTTGGTCTCCGGAAGCGGCCTGAAAGACATCGCCAGCGCAGCCGCTTCAGTCGACAAACCATTAACAGTCGATCCCAGCATTGCATCAGTCAGGAAAGAAATAACAAATTTCCCTGGAGACCAAAAATGAAACGCTCCGCATTTTTTATTCTTATTCTCGCTTCTTTACCATTCGTCTCCGCGCATGCCGCGGACGTCGACATCGCCTTCGACCAGTTCGTTCTCGACAATGGACTCAGAGTCATTGTTCATGAAGATCGTAAGGCACCCGTTGTGGCCGTCAGCATCTGGTTCCATGTTGGTTCCAAGGACGAAAATCTCGGCAAGACCGGCTTCGCTCACTTGTTTGAACACCTGATGTTCAACGGCAGCGAGAACTATGACGACGAGTACTTCGGACCATTCGAAGAGGTTGGCGCGACCGGCATGAACGGCACAACCTGGTTTGATCGCACCAACTACTTCGAGACCGTACCGACACCCGCGCTCGACATGGCATTGTGGATGGAATCCGATCGCATGGGTCATCTGCTTGGCGCCGTCACGCAGGAGAAGCTCGATAACCAGCGCGGTGTCGTACAGAACGAAAAGCGTCAGGGTGACAACCAGCCGTACGGCAAAGTTGATTACCAGGAACTCGAAGGCTTGTTCCCCGAGGGACACCCGTATCGATGGAGCACGATCGGCTCAATGGAAGACCTCGATGCAGCATCACTCGAAGATGTGCACGAGTGGTTTAAGGAGAATTACGGCGCCGCCAACACGGTGCTCGTACTCGCAGGCGACATCAATGCGGAAGAAGCGAGACCACTCGTTGAGAAGTACTTCGGCAATATCGATGCAGGACCGCCCCTGGTCCGATTGACAGCTTTTGTTCCGGAGCGCAGCAGCAACACGCGCGAACAAATGCATGAACGCGTGCCGCAGGCTCGAATTTACCGGTCCTGGGTCGTTCCCGGACGCGCGCTGCAGGCCCGCTCGAACCTGGACCTGGCAGCCTCAGTATTGGGCGGCGGTAAGAATTCCCGCCTTTACCAGGCACTGGTTTACGAGGCGCAACTTGCCGTTAGCGTCTCCGCAAGTGTCGAGGAGCACGAACTCACGAGTATTTTCCGAATTACGGCCACGATTAAAGAAGGCACCGACATTGCAGACGTTCACAACATCATCGACGATGAGGTAAGTCGCTTCCTGGACGGCGGACCAACCAGGGAAGAATTGCAACGCGCGCAAACGACGATCAACGCGGCATTCGTGCGTGGCGTCGAGCAAGTCGGTAGTTTCAACGGCAAAGCATCCGTGTTGGCGCGGGGTGAGTTGTACGCCGGCGACCCGGGTTTCTACCGCACACGACTGGGGTGGATCGACTCCGCCACACCCTCCAACGTGCTCGACACGTCGAGAACTTGGTTACGCAAAGGCTATCACCAGATCGACGTGTTGCCCTACCCAACTTATGCAACTACGGCGGCCGATGTGGATCGCAGCGCGCTGCCTGTCGTCGACACGACGCCCGATCTGACGTTCCCGGAGATCCAGCGAAGTGAACTTAAGAATGGCGTCAAGATCGTACTCGCGGAGCGCAGCACGGTTCCGGTCGTCAACATCGCGATGCAGTTCGATGCAGGCTACGCGGCCGATTCGGGCCGCAAGCTGGGTTCTGCCGCGTTCACCCTGGGGATGCTGGACGAGGGTACCGAGAATCACAGTGCGCTGGAGATCAGTGCTGAGGCCGAAGCACTGGGAGCCAACATCGACGCCGGGTCTGACCTCGATATGTCTACTGTTAGTTTGTCGGCACTCAAGAGTGAGCTGGCACCCTCGCTGAACCTGTTCGCTGACATCATCAAGAACCCCGCGTTCGACCAGGACGAAATCGATCGCATGCGACCGAGAATTCTCGCGGGAATTGAGCAGGAAAAAAACCAACCAGTGGGTGTCGCATTGCGAACACTACCGCCATTGCTCTACGGCGAGGACCATGCCTACGGGATTCCGTTCACAGGATCCGGCACGCCTGATTCTGTCGCGTCGATAAGTCGCGATGACATGGTGCAGTTCCAGCGCGACTGGCTACGTCCGGATAACGCCACGATCTTTGTGGTCGGCGACGTCACTATGGACGAAATCAAACCGCTTCTCGAAAAGCAGTTTGGCAACTGGCGCGCGCCAGGCACGCCATTACCGAGCAAGAACCTTGCCGACGTCGAGTTGCCATTTGAAGCGAGTGTGTATCTGATCGACAAGCCTGATGCGCCGCAGTCACTGATACTGGCCGGACATGTCGCGCCGCCACACGGTGTCGAAAACAACATCGCCATACAAACGATGAACGATTCCCTGGGCGGTCAATTCACGGCACGCGTCAATATGAACCTGCGCGAAGACAAGGGCTGGGCTTATGGCGCGTATACGTTCTTGTGGGATGCGCGCGGACAGCGGCCGTGGATGGTGTATGCACCGGTACAAACGGATCGAACCGTTGATTCGCTGAACGAACTCAATAGGGAATTCAACGAGTTTCTCGGCGATCGTCCGGCAACGCAGGATGAGTTGGATCGCAATGTGAAAAACTCAGTGCGCAGCTTGCCTGGGCAGTACCAGACCGCGAATTCCGTGCTCGACACGCTGATGGAAAACAATCGTTTCGGTCGGCCTGATGATTACGCGATGACCTTGAAGGGCAAATATGAAAACCTCACGACCGACAAGCTGCATGATGCTGCCGCGGAAGTGATCAAGCCCAACAAGCTAACCTGGCTGGTCGTCGGTGATCTGTCGAAAATCGAGCAACCGATTCGCGACATGGGCCTCGGCGACGTAATCGTTATAGAAGCGCAGTAGCTACTCTGTCGGGGTACCGGGGCTCAATACGTCCGTGTCGTCATAGACAGGCGGTTCTTCCTCGGTGTCCTCCGCAGGCTCAGCCTCGGGTTCCGACGCAGGCACAGCTTCTTCACCCTGCCCACAATTCCATCCCCAGCCCTCGAGCTTGGCGATGAACTCCTCGGTTTTGCTCTCGCAGTAGCCTTCCTGACTTCCGGCACTCCAAAGTACCTGCTTTTCACCCGGCGCTTCGGTGTCTTTGTAGTAATGCACCTCACACGGCACAGTCACACCCGGCTCAGTCAGAATCTCAATGCGTCGCTGCAGATCGCCAAAAGAGCATTGGTAAGAGCCGGTGTCCTGCCCCAGCGCCATGCACGGAATGGCCATTGATAACAGTGCAATCGCGTATTTGCTGTTCATTTCACTCACCTGAATATCATGATCAACACTTTGAAAGTATAGTGCAGCTTATGAACGATTCGGCAAATAATAATGTGCCAATACTCTTGTGGCCTTTCTATGCGATTTGGCGGCTCCTGACCTTTGTTCTTGAACTCATTGGCAGGCTCTTGTGCGTGCTATCAGGTATCGGGCTGATGGCTGCAGGTGTTGCGATCACGCTCAGTATCGTTGGCGCACCCGTGGGCATACCGCTCGCATCGCTCGGTTTCTTGCTATTAATTAGAGCGTTTTTCTAACGTCAGCTTCAGAACCCGATTTGACTTGTTGCAGGCCTCTCGTCCATGACAGGCCTGTCGCGGGACTAACTCATGCTAGTGGTGGCCTGTGTGAAAATGGTGGCAAGCCATATAGTCCAGGTCTTCATTGTAGCCCCACATGTCCAGTCCATCCTGAGGACACGGTTGGCCCGCGTAAATGTCAGGCCGAAGTAGTAACTCCGTACCCTTGAATTCCATGCCATCTTCGGAAAAGACCTTGACCGGAACCGTTGGATTTCCAAAATGATTGGGCCTTAGGCAGTGCAGCCAATTGCTCGGACCAGCATTGACACAAAAATATCCGGCGTTTGAGAGTTGCTCCGCTGTGTTGCCAGCCGTTGCCTTATTCGAAGCAACCGAAAAACAAAGCGCTACTGCGATAGAGATTATGACTATTGTCATCCTGTTCATACTATTTCCCCTTGTTCGTAAAGTTTTGAGACACGCAAGAACTATTCAGCTGTTGCTGGTTCGATTGTGGCGCTGATTCGTGCGATCGAATTGGCCGGAAATCCGCCCTTCTCGGCATGCTGCCTGATCAGACCTTCGTCCGGCGCCCGGTAGATGCAATAGATCTTGTCGTCTGTCACGTAGCTGTGCATCCATTGAATGGAGGTACCAAGTTCATCAAGAACTCCGCAGGACTTCTGTGAGATTCCCTGCAGGTCATCACTTGTAAACTGACCAGCACCAGGTATTTCCCGTTCTATGACAAATTTCGGCATCGCATCTATCTCCCGTTCAGTTGAATTGTGTTCGCGTGACTAACTTATTGAATGCGGGCCCTCGTCGCTCACTGGATTTCCCCGGATTTTTCTCATATTTTTCTCACGGACCGCAGCGAACACCGGACAAAGCTCGCGTACCTGTGAGGATTTTCCGTATCATGGGTCGCAATAGCGGCTGCGCCGGAAAATCGGGGGCTCGCAAAAGTGGAGATACATTGACGACGTCGGACGAATCATTTGCTTTGGGCGATTGGCTGGTCGAGCCCGCGACCAATCGCATTAGCACCGCGTCGGATTCGGTGTACCTTCGTCCGCAACTAATGGAGATTCTGGTTTATCTGGCCAGCCTGAAGGGTCAGGTCGCCACGCTCGAATCCATTCACGACGACCTCTGGTCGGGCAAGGTCGTATCCAGCGGTACGATTTACAACTGTATTGCCGAGTTACGGCGGGCCTTTACTCGCGACGGCGACAAACTCGATTACATTGAAACATTGCCCAAGAAGGGCTACCGGCTAGCGCCGTCAATCGTCGCAATGCCGGCGCTTCAGACAGAGAACCGCAGCCAGAACTCCGTGGCAATACTGCCGCTCGTCAATCGCAGCGATGACGCTGAAATTGAATACCTGTGTGACGGAATTTCAGATGAAATTCTTCATGGCCTGTCCACGTCCAGCCACCTGAATGTCTACTCTGCCCAGTCACTTAAAGGCCAAAATCTGGATGTTCGCGTTGTCGGCCTGCGGTTCGGCGTGCAAATGGTCCTGAGTGGAAGTCTGCAAAAATCCGGACAAGTGTTCCGCGCCAGCTTTCGACTGGACAAGGTGTCCAACGGGGAAACATTATGGTCGGGCCGCTACGACCACGAGATGGGCAATATTTTTGACTTGCAGGATGCGGTTGCAAAGCAGGTGATCAACGCAGTGCCTGCGTCGCTTGCGAGCGCACAGTCCGACGATCACGTGCTTGGGGATTCAGGCACGCGGGATCTCGACGCACTGAATCTTTTCCTGCTAGGCAAGTACGCCGAGTCCCCATGGACAGTTCAGAGTTTTGACGAAGCTATCGATTATTATGAACGCGCCGTCGCGATCGATTCATCCTTTGCCCGCGCACACTATCGCCTCTACCTTGCCAATTACATGAAGCGCAGGACCTTTGGCGCCGGTGAAGGCACCCTGGCCAGGGCCAGAATCGCCGCTGAGAACGCCAGGAAATGTGGTTACCGGCCAGCCGTGCCGTGGATTCACATTCACCGCCGACTCTACCGAGAATCGCGGCTCGATACCAAAGGGCTCGCGCTGGAGGCCATCGAGAAGATTCGCCATTACGACAGTGAGTGGGGCAGTTTTTCCTATGAACAATTAACCTGGGTGCTGGCCGGATCCGGCTTCTTTGCGGCAACTGTCGAATTTGCCAAGCGCATGCTCGATTCTGCTGACCACAACTTCGAAGATTCTGACGCAGACGAAGAGCTACCCTACTATTACGGCGCTGTCGGAGACTACGAAACGGCTATCCGAACCTGGTCAGTTGCGATTCAAAAAGACCCTACCCGCCCGATTTTTCGAGTCGAACGCTCGAATCTGTATTCGCGTACTGGTCAATTCGAAAACGCGCAAAGGGACATCGACGCCTTGACGCGTGCAAGGTCCATCGGTATGGCCCGTGTTTTCTATCACTACTGGCGTGGTGAGCCTGACAAAGTCAATGCATGTCATGAGCGACTTGTCGCAATAGACAACCTTCACCCTGCGCACGTATTTTGGAGTTACTGCCTGATTGGTGACGTCGACGGTGGAATGAAGTATTTCGCTGAAGCGGTCGAATCCGCGTCACGCAGCTACGTCGACCTTGGCAATATGCGCGCCAATTCACGCTGCAAGGTGCCGATGTCTATCATCAACGAAGTCGAGCAACATCCGACCTTCCTCAGGATCCTCGAAAAAGAAGGTATTGACGCGGCCTGGCAGCAGGAGCTAATGGAACAGCTCAACGAGATATCTGATATCACGGG
>Ga0255052_10003386_pt1 | contig 11113 bp, 8 predicted proteins | sample JV7_2_21_MG_FD_188632 | JGI IMG/M metagenome (GOLD analysis project Ga0255052, IMG submission 188632) | Seawater microbial communities from Jervis Inlet, British Columbia, Canada - JV7_2_21 | ecosystem: Environmental > Aquatic > Marine > Inlet | place: Canada: British Columbia | collected...
CCTCTAAACAAGGGTTTTGGAAACAAATTTATAGTATTCATTCGCACTCATAGGTTAAGATGCTCTCAACGAAAAAACACATTTACACACAGGGCCTGACGTCTCTGGCAATCCTTGGAATACTGGCTGCAGCGATTGGGCTGAGCCTTTTAATTGGAAACGTTTCGGCCCAGGACTGCCCATCAGGCTATATTTGGTCAACACGAAGCATTAGCTGCATTCAAGAGAACTGCAATGAAATCGCTGACGCCCATTACAGCTATGTGTTGGACTGCGTGTGCGGAAGCTCTGGAAGCATTAATGAAAACCCTGCAGACCCAAACAGGGAATGCGCCTACCCATCCGACTATAGCGCGTGCCCAGGGTGTGTCTATGCATGTGTCGGACTTGATGAAACGTGTCCCGGCGAGGAAACCACATCCACCACCACGACTACAGAGCTTGTTACAACTACAACAATGGAGGCTCCTTTTAAGTTTGGAGTTTACGAAGTTGATGGCATACTTTTCATCACATCTCCGCCCGGTGAAAAGCTAATTATCACTCGCTCTGATCTGCCCGTGTGGGCTCGCGACCAGATTGTTACCGTGGGCGCGATGATTTCTGCTGTCGGCCCTCCGGACACAGTTAGAACTGGTGATTACAACGTGATTCTCGATGGCCGAGCCATCGCGCGGATCGGAGACCAAACAGCGACCGGCGGAAATATTGTCGAAGGTTCTGCAACGATTTTTATCAACGGCGAGCCGGCTGCCTATGTCGGTGCATATGCGATTAATCCGATGGTCACAGGTTTGGTGCCACGGGTTGGCGGTGTGATATTAACAAACAGCGGCTGCCCTGATATTGAATGTGTCAAATACAACAACTTAGAGCCGATTACAACACTCGAAGACAAGGCTATCAAGGGACTCACTCGCCTCGCAGCCGATGGTGAGGGATTCGAAATCGGTGATGCAGTGGTCATCGGTAACGGCGGTGCAGATGATGATAGTGAAACCGCGAGGGTGGCGGATAAAGGTTCAATAATACTCGATCGTCCTCTCACCAGGGATTATCCGGCTGGGACATTGATTACCCGTATTCCGGCTGAATATGCAGATAAAGTGCCGCCGCCTCCATCAGGTCGAACCGCCGCCGGCAGTGTGGACAGGTCAGCTCCGAATACGCTGGATGTTGATTCATCTTCTGAAAGTAATTCATCGCTTTTAGTGGGTTTGGCGCTGTTTTTTGTTCTTTTCATCGCGTTTTTCAAATTAAGCGGTAAAATCCCATTAAAAAAGGGTTTGATAATCATCGTCATTTTGCTGGTAATCATCGGTGCATGGGCTGCGTTGAAAGGATCAGGAGACAAAACGCCAGAGGGGTCTATTCTTGTTCAGGGGCCGGCTGACATCACGCCAACAACCTCTACAACACTGAAAATAGTTATTTCAAAATCCACCGCTCCGCCGGAAACAGTCCTACTTCAAACAACGTCTACAACATTTTCGCCTGCGAGCACTCTGGAAATCGAGACTACAACTTCAACATCTACAACGCTTTTCAAGCTTACCACAACTACAAGCACCAGCTCAACAACAACTTCAACTATTTCAACGACAACCACAACTACGCTGAATATTGTCAAGCCTGATTTTGAGATAATCGATCAAAAAGAAGTGGTGAACGTGGAGGAGAAACTCTGGATTTCTGGCAGGATCAAAAACAACCAGGCGGTTGAGGTATACAAGGTTCGGGCAGTTTTAAAAATCTATAATCCTGCAGGTAAACAGCTTCAAATAATAAACAGCATTTCAATCGACATTATTGCGCCCGATGAAACTGTCGCTTTCAACACGATTAAATCAGATGTTGTAACATCGGCGATCGGGCGATATGAGCTAACAGTCTCCGCAGAATAAACTACCCCTAGCTTAGGATGAGAACAAGTCTTTCGCCCTGTTAATCTCGTCTTTTCGGCCGAGAATTATTACTTCATCACCCTCTTCAAGCCGAAAGTCGTTTGGCGGATTTGGAATCACGTTTTTGCCCCGTCCAACTCCGACGAAAAGCGCGCCTGTAAGTTCTTTGCAGTCGCAGGTTCCAATCGATGTCCCGATAAATCGGGAGTTTTCAGAGATATGGGCTGTGTCCACCTCAACCTCACCAACCTCTGTTGCAGTCATCGCATCCTGCAGAAACTGAACAACACTCGGCCGAATACTAGCGTTTGCAAGCAGCATCCCACCGATTTCAGGCGATGAGATAACTAGGTCTGCACCGGCCGAGTATAGCTTTTTGATCGCCCCTGCTTCTGATGCGGTTGTGACAACACGCAGTTTGCGGTTCATACTCTTCGCAGTAAGCGTGATAAAAACATTGTTCGCATCATCTTTTGACGTGAGAATCAGGTTCTTAGCCTTCTCGATAAAGGTTTTTTTCAATACATCCTCGCTACTTGCATCACCCTGCAAGGCGCCTTTGAAGTATTTCAAATCCCGTCCGTCAATTTTTTTCACCCTATCAGGGCTGCGTTCAACGATTACAAAAAACTCTTTAATCGCGTTCAGCTCTTCAACAACACTCTCACCAATATCACCGTATCCGCAGACAACCGTGTGATTTGAAACATCCTTTTTAATCTCAACTCCCATTCCAAAAACCTCCTTTAACTTCTCTTCAAGCAGCGGCCCTGTAAAAACATTTTGAAGAATATATAAAAGTGTTCCAAGCCCGCCGATAACAGATGTAGACGCAATAAAATGCCCGCCCATTGTAACAGGCTGCATACTCCCATAATACCCGACAGTTGTAATTGTCATAACCGTCCAAAACAAAGCTGTAAGCGGAGCAGCGCCTTCAAAAAATATGAATCCAACAGTGCCATAGAAAACTACAGCGCTAAGAAAAACTATGGATTTCCTGATTTCAGACATCAGAGCACTCTATACTTCAGCACTATAAATCTTTTCCATAAACCCCTCAGGATCGCGGTTGAAATGAACAATTGCCTCGTTAACCTCATCCATGCTGCGTTTACCCTCTTCAGCAAGCCACTCTAAAACCCTCGCCCGTTTTTCAATTTCATATCTAATCTGCTGACCTGTAAAACCTGTTTTTTTAGATATAATCTGTGTAAGCCTGCTCGGAGTGCCAGTATCAATCAAACGATCAGAATTCACATTATAAGTAAAAGTCTTATTGAGAAGCACTTTCCCAAGCTCCATTCCAGCAACCTCGCTCACCTCAATTATACGGCGGATATTGCCTTTCTGCGGATGTTTAAACCTGGTTTGAATAACAATGAGATCAAGAGCTGGAACCATGATCATCGGCACATTCATAGGAGCGTTTGTAAGCCGTGTAATCGTTTCCTTTGAATCATTTGCATGAATCGTTCCCATACATCCGTCATGACCTGTGTTCATCGCTGTGAAAAGAGTTTCAGCCTCGCCGCCGCGAACCTCACCGATAAGGATTCGGTCAGGCCGCATTCGAAGAGTGTTAGTCAAACAGTCATTCATATCTACTTTACCAAGTCCATCGGTAAGCGTGGGACGAGTCTCCATCTGAATATGATGGTCATGATGATTGAGCTGAAGCTCCAATGTATCTTCAATGGAAATCACGCGATCACCCTCTGGAATGAAGGTTGCAAAAGCGTTGAGCGTCGTTGTTTTACCTGAGCTTGTTCCACCTGAAACAAGGATATTTGCAGGTTTCACGCCAAGACCGTCTACAGCCATCCATATCTGCGCTGCAAACTCAGGTGGAATTGTTCCTTTTTTTATTAGATCGATAATTGTCATCGGGTCTGCGCTGAACTTGCGAATTGTAAGAGTCGCACCCCGCGGTGTCACAGGCCGAATAGTTGCGTTAATCCTTGAACCATCTTTCAACCGAGCGTCGAGAAGTGGATTTAGAAAATCGATTTTACGTCCAACCTCAGAAGCCATCTTCGTAATAATATCCACCACTTCCGAGTCATCGTCAAAAGCAATGTTTGTTGAGCACATCCCGTGTTTACGGTGAAAAACATAGACTGTGCGCAGCTCGCCGAGAACCATTATCTCCTCAAGCAAATCATCTCGAAGCAGATATTCAAGAATACCATATCCGCTTACACTTTTCTTCAGCGTATCCTCATAAAGCAAGATCTTTTCTTCAGAAATATCTTTCCATCCTTCAGCAATCAACCTGTGAATCTCTTTTGAAAAATCCTCGCTATCTAAATCGAGAACATGGACGTGGAAGAAATCAAAATCAGGATTTTTCACAAGCTGATGCTTAATATTTTTAATAATCTCCCAATCACTTCTGTCAAGAGCTGGAAGAATTACATTATACACCGGGCGGTTGATCTCAGGGCTGCTTATGATTTCAACGCCATCATAGGAATCGATAACCTCAAAATCTCCTTTCAGCGACCTAGGTCTCGGCTCCCGCCGGGCTTCAATCTGAATCTCCTGCCGTGGCGCGCCCATTGAAAGAGCGTTTCTCGCCATGGGGTCAATCAGATATTTAACGTGCTGAGTTAAACCAATCACTCCCTAAGGATTCGACAACTATTGCCTAAGCCTCACTAAAATTATCAGCCTGTGATTAATATAAACCTTGTGGAGAAGAGGCTAAACTCTTTGGACTGCTTAGACGTAATCCATTTCCTTGAGCTTTGCAACAATTTGCTCTACACAGTCCTCAACAGTTGAACAGTGTGTTTCAAGGGTTATCTCAGGAGTTAGCGGTTCTTCATAAGGGTCCTGAAGTCCAGTGAGATCAGTGATTTCGCCGGCAAGAGCTTTTTTATAAAGCCCTTTGGGGTCACGCTCAATGCACACATCAAGCGGGCAGTTTACAAAAACCTCTACAAAATCACCTATCATCTCCCGCGCCTTCGCACGAAAACTCCGATAGGGCGAGATAAGCGAGACAATAACCACAACACCATTTCGAGACAGAAGCCTTGCTACATAGGTCACCCGCAGCGCGTGGCGACCGCGTTCTTCCTTTGAAAAACCTGCTCCAGCGCTCAGGTTGCGGCGAACCTCGTCACCATCAAGATTCTCAACCTTTTGCCCATGAGATTCAAAATAACTTCGCAGCGCATCTGAAATGGTTGTTTTTCCAGAGCCTGGAAGTCCTGTAAGCCATATTACAAAACCTTTTTCACTCATCGTTTAATACCTCCTTGATAACCTGTCCATTTGGATTTTCGATTTTTCCTTTGCTCTTCAACAGATGCAGAACTGTTGGAGCTACATCGAGAATCGATGCTTTAACTATCTGCCCGCCGTAGTCATTTTTCGGGTCATAGATTATGAAAACACCATTCATCGAATGCATGGAATCATCTGGCCCTGTGTCGTTTTCAGCAAGAAACATCGTTTCATGGCCGATTGTTCCGGCAGCGCGATAGTAGTAGTCGTCAAAGCTCGCCATAAGATCCGGCGCGTCACCCTTGGTTGCGCCATAAAGTTCTTTTGGCCGAACAATTTTGTTCACAAGTGTCTCGCCGTCAGGGCCGGAAATCTCGCTGAGAACCTCTTTTAGCTCATCTAAAAATGTTTCATAATCTCCGGCTTCAACAGTACCCTCTGGCTCCCGTCCTTTGAGGTTTACAAAGATGCGGGAATAGTAGCCGCCCCAGGCCCATGCAGTAGTCCTGCTCCAGTCCACATCACACTTGTCAAGCGCCGTGGGCGCGTAAGGTCGGCTCTTTAAAACGAGATAGCCTTTTTCGATGAGCCATTCATTGATGCAGAAGCTCCCTTTCATACGCTTCGTGCCGTGATCCGAGGCAACAACGATTATCGTGTTATCATCAACTATATCCAGGATTTCGCCCAGCTTTTTATCAAGATATTTATAGTAATCTTTTATCGTGCCTTCATATTTTGAACCTGCCTCATAGAGGTGGTGGTCTTTGTCATAGAATTTCCAAAAGGCGTGGTGCAGTCGGTCAAGCCCGATTTCCACGGCCATGAGAAAATCCCACTCCTTGTTTTTAATAAGATATTTTATGATTTCAAAACGTTTCTCCGTCATCTCATAAAGCCCTTCAAGCAAGGTGTCGCGCTCCTCGGTTCGAAAGACAACGTCAAAAGTGTATTCGCCTACGAGTTTTTCGATTTCAGATTTTAGACTCGGCGGATAAGTATAGTTGTCGGTTGTAGGCGTGATAAAACAAGATATTAGGTTTCCAAAAATCTCTTTTGGCGGATAACTTGGCGGCACACCGATAACAGTGGATTTTCGTCCTTCCTCAGCTAAAATATCCCAGATAGTTTTTTCCTTTATCGACCGAGAATTGGCAATCCAGAAATCGGTGTAGCTATTTCCTTTTCGGTGGCGGAAACCGTACATTCCAAGCTGGCCCGGGTTTTTGCTTGTAACCATACATGCCCAGGCTGGGATTGTGATGGGTGGTTCGATTGTTCTCAGAGACCCGGAAATCCCTTTTTCAACGAGCATCTTAAAATTTGGCAGGTCTGGGAGAAACTCATCGAAGAGCAGTTCTGGCGGCGCGGAGTCCAGTCCGAGCAGAATTACCTTTTTACCTTCTTTTTTTCCGATGAATCGGGATTTAAGTTTAGAGATATCCAAGTGCTCTAAGCCTCTCTTTGACTCGTTCTTCGTCTTCTTCGGTAAATGGGTCCTCTTCTTCCTCTTCTTCTGATACGATTTCTCGCAGCACGTATGTTACGTAGCTTGAGACTGAGGTGAAGCCTGTTCCTTTTATGCGTTCTTCAATTTTTTTAAATAGGGGTGCGGGGATTGAAACTGTTGTGAATTTTTTCTCATCCATTTGCCTTCAACTCCAATTAATCTGTAATTACATTTAATTAGTAATTATATGTCATTAGTATATATCTCTTACGAAAAAATGTTCTTGAATAATGTTCAAACCTGATAGTTCCGATGTCATTATCCCTCCTCGAAAACTTATCAGAGCCCAATAATCTGAATAGTCAACACCCCCCGCCAGCAAATCCTAAACGGGATAATTTTATATACTGCAAGCGTCGATTTTAATAGAGTAAACTGGTGGATAATGAAGAGGCAGACTTTAATAATTGCGCTTTTAGTTCTGATGATAGTTACAGCAGGATGTGACGTATCAGATGTCCAGGATCAGGTTGAGGAAAATCTGGCTGACTATGGCGATGCGCCTGACCCTGGTTTTCCATCACGACTTTTAAGTAACGGTGCCCGCCATTATGTTGTTACCTCTGCGTGGCTTGGTGAGGATGTTGACAGCGAGCTTGATTCAAATCAGGTTGACGCTGACCGTCGCGACGACGGGCTTAAAGGCACAGACCCTATTGAATTCACTGTTACAAACAAAAACTGGGAAGAAAATCTTTATGTAAATATTCTTATCGACCGAAATGAAGACGGGGATTGGGAAAACGAAACCAACGACGGCCCGGATCCAAATGAATGGGCTGTTGTAAATATGAAAGTTGATGTTCCAGTTGGCGAAACCAAACTCTTCAAAACCAAAGTCTCGCTCCCAGATGAAACATGGATGCGAATGACGCTTACAACAAGCCCGCTTCGAAACTGGTTTGGTGAAGGCGAGTTCAAAGTCGGTGAAACAGAAGACTACATATTCAGCGAGCTTACAACAACTACAACTACTATTAAGAAAACACCGCCGCCCTCAAAAACACCTCCTCCAAAAACCCCTCCACCTAAGACTTTTCCACCAATAACCCCTGGACCTATACGTTTCTCCTGTGACGGGAACACATGGTCTTCTAAAGTAGGATTTAATCCTTTCAGCATTATCGGAGGGAAATGTGATGACGATTGTCCTCCGGGTCAAACATGCGACGCTCTTTCGTGCACGTGTTCGAAGATACCTCCTAAAGTGGAGAAATGCAGCGAGGGATTCACAGGAGTATTTGGATTAAGTTCATTTGATCCGGCTACTGAGGTATGCAGAAATGACTGTGACCCAATTAGAGAGACATGTAATCCTGATAGCTGTGTTTGTGAACCGATTAAGGATGAAAAGTTGTGCAGCCGAGGGCCCCATTACACTGATTTTCTAGGTTTCCCCATACCCGGCATTCTAAACGGAGAAGTCTGTAAAGATGATTGTAACAAAGATTCTGAGATATGTAATCCTATTTCCTGTGAGTGTGAGGATAAACCCCGTAAAGAGGTTTCATGCAGCGGGTCTGACGATTTTAACTTGGGATATGACCAATGTAAGGATGATTGTAATAAAGACAATGAAATTTGTTTCGACTTAACATGTACTTGTGTGGAAATCCCACAAGAGGTTTCTTGCAGTGCAGGATCAAAAGATTTTAGGCAGTATACAGACTACTGTAGTCCTGATTGCGATGATGGCCTGAGGTGTGACACAACAACGTGTAAATGTGAAAAACCTGAGAAATTCTCCTGCAGTGATAAACGCTCAACAACCAGCGATTATTCAACTGACAAGAGTAAGTATACTAAAAATGTGGACATTTGCGAAAACAACTGTGATGAAGACGAATGGTGCTATTCAGGAGATTGTTCTTGTGTACCAAAAAGAGAAGTTCTTTGTAGTAAGGGAACTCCTGAAGGCGATATATTAGAAGGATACCATTCAAAATATAATCTCTGCAAAGATGACTGTCCAGAAGGCAATGTATGTAATAGTGAATGTGTATGTATTAATGTCGAAAAAATCGAGGCATCCTGTGCGTTTGACACACGACCAAGAAACTGGAATGTTTGCAGAGATAATTGCGAAATAAAAGGGGAAGATTACCTGTGTAACACGGAGACTTGTGTCTGCGAGAAAATCGAGCCAAAAGAATACAAGTGCTATGAAAACTTGCAAGAGGTTGACAGAACCGACATTAATAATTTTAAATCAGGTCTTGACAGGTGTGAAGATAACTGCCCAACCGGATATGAATGCGCTGAATCAAGCTGCACATGCATAAAGGAGAAGGAGATTCCGGCGACCTGCGCTTCGGATACTAAACCACGTGATTGGAATATTTGTAGAGATGATTGTCCGCAGGGACAGACCTGTAACACTGAAAGTTGCATTTGTGAAGGAGATGAAATTAAAACTGCTATCTGTTTAACGCCTGGCAGCTCCTACACGTCTGAAGACCGGCCTGAGGGTTGGAATGTGTGTGACAGCACAACGTGTCCACAGGGTTATACTTGTAACACTGCAGAGTGTCTCTGTGAACGAGACCAACTTAGCTGTGATGATATTACGATAAACGACAAGGATGCCTTTGAACTAACTCCTTCAGGGCTGTCTGCTTGCGAAAAGACCTGCCTACAACCTGACGAATGCCTTATCATGGAGGGTGATCCGACATGTTATTATTGTCAGGAATTCATCTGCCCCAGTGGAACAACAGAAGATTCAAATTGCAATAATCAATGCGATTCCGGTTATACCTGTATGGAAGTTCAGAGTAGCGGATGTTATAATTGTGAATGTGCGATAGACCTTGGTTTCAGCAGCACAGGATCCAGTCATTACTGGTCTAGATCAACATCATGCGTCGACAGTGTATGTACAAGTGAATGCACTTATTCATCAAGCTGGTCGGCATCCGTTCGTAATTACGGATATGGTACGTCACTTGGCGGATCAGTCATGGTAGATATGGGGCCATTTGGCGGGTCCATGACTATGGGTGACCCAGGTTCATTTGGTCCGATAGGCCCAGGGGGTACTTCGGTTGTTGGAATCCCAGACATGAATCGTTTTGCAACTGTGGCTGGATCGTCTTGTTCAGGCCTTTCCTGGTGGGTTAACGTAGGTCAACAATACGAGGTTATGCACGTAATCGAAGGCGGAGGCACGGACTGCGATCCGTCAGACAACACCGTAACAGGTGTAAGAACATTGACTGACGATTAGACTTATTTTGGCATGATTTGGGAAAAGACTTTAATAATACAACTTTGAGGAATTAGTGGTTTTCATGGACGATACGGATTCAAAATTTACAGCTTATCTATTGGGCGGACTTGCACTCGGACTTTTATTAGGTGGGCTCATAGGATTTTTCTATTCAAAGAGCACCTCTACATCAGGGATTACAACAGTTTCATTTCAAGATATTTCAGAGCGTAACGGCCAGATTGAAATTGAGCTTAATGTAAACTCAGGCGGCCAGTCTCAGACAACCTCTGTATTTGTTCCGAAAATCGTGGTTGAAAACCTGGGGATTCAGACGCCTCCAACTACGCGCGCTCCCTCTCAGACTCAGCCACCAACAGCACCACCGTCTGCTCCAGTTGACATGAACGTGCTTGTAGACGATGACCCATCTATTGGAAGTGATAACGCGCCAGTTGTAATCGTTGAGTTCTCAGACTTTGGATGCGTCTTCTGTGATAAATGGGCAACGGAAACACTTCCCGAATTAAAACAGAAATACATTGACACAGGCAAGGTTAGACTCGTTTACCGGGATTTCCCGCTTGCTTCGATTCATCCTAGAGCTCCAAAAGCAGCGGAAGCTTCAGAGTGTGCAGATGACCAAGGCAAATACTGGGAGTATCACGACGCTCTATTTGAGAACCGGGAAGCGGAATGGCAGAAGGTTAGTATTAGTAGTGATTCAAGCTTGGAGAAACTCAAGCAGTACGCAGCAGACCTCGGACTCGACACAAATGCATTTGACGAATGCTTGGACTCAGATAAATATGCAGACGAGGTCACCTCTGACATGAACGCAGGCAGCAGCGTCGGCGTCACAGGAACACCGACATTCTTCATAAACGGCCAGAAGCTTGTGGGCGCGCAGCCATTCGAAAACTTTGAAAAAGCAATCGAAGCCGAACTGGCATAGGCACAAGAGATTTTATTTCATCTGTGCTTTTAACGATTCTTTCAACCCTGCGAATTTCAGCCATAATAAATTTCTTCTCCCCAGCTTATTTCAACATTCTATTGTAATTGTATCTAGTAAAAAATTATTCGCACACTTCCCATACGGCGGCTGCATTAATTTATTAACAGCGGCGAATAATCGGTGGATACTATGGTTTTGAAGATATACAACACACAAGCGCGGGGAAAAGAAGTGTTCACTCCGCTTGTCGAGGGAAAGGTTGGGATGTATGTGTGCGGCGTCACACCCTACGACCTCAG
>Ga0255052_10003388_pt1 | contig 11108 bp, 9 predicted proteins | sample JV7_2_21_MG_FD_188632 | JGI IMG/M metagenome (GOLD analysis project Ga0255052, IMG submission 188632) | Seawater microbial communities from Jervis Inlet, British Columbia, Canada - JV7_2_21 | ecosystem: Environmental > Aquatic > Marine > Inlet | place: Canada: British Columbia | collected...
TTTTGTTCCAATACAGACATGAACCTGTTCAAGTTTTCTATGATGAAGACGAATGTTAAACTTACCGGTTGGGGTGATCCGTTCGGGAAAGCTGTTACTATGGTGAATCGACTCGAAGGCCTTTCTTATAAGATTTACAAATGCATCGTGCGACAGATTACCGGAAGCCGATATGACGATACGTTCCGGCTGGTAGATGCGTTGGAAGAACTTTTTGAGGGTTTTTGCATTGAAACGTGCAATGTTCTCACGGCTCCCAATAATCGAGCGACCTAGGGGGTTCTCGCCCCAAAAAGCATTTCCGGAAAGAACATGGATGTAATCTTCAGGATTATCTTCAACCATTCCTATTTCCTGAAATATGACCGGCCGCTCCTTTTCAAACTCTTTAGGATCAAATACTGAATTTAAAAATATATCAGAGAGGATGTCGACCATTGTGGTGAGATGGGTGTCCATCACCTTTGCGTGATAGCACGTATTCTCCATTGACGTAAAGGCGTTGCTATGACCGCCGATGGCATCAAATTCTTTGGCAATCTGATAGGATGTCCTCCTTTTTGTTCCTTTAAAAATCATGTGCTCAATGAAATGGGAAAGCCCGTTTTCATCCGGGGTTTCATCCCGAGCCCCAACATTGACCCAGACCCCCATTGAAATGCTGCGGATATGGGGCATCCTGTTTGTCAAAACCCGGATGCCGTTATCAAGAACAGTTTTATTTATCTTCGATGCCATTTTCACCTTCTTCAGCAAGAACGGCCTTCCGACTCAAACGGATTTTTCCGTCGCGGGATACCTCGAGCACCTTGACTTTTACCTTTTCGCCTTCCTCGACAATATCGGTTACCTTTTTAACGTGGTGATTGGCGAGTTGTGAGATATGAACAAGACCGTCCGTACCGGGTAGTATTTCCACAAAGGCTCCAAAGTCCATTATTTTCACAACCGTTCCCTCGTAAATAGCCCCCACTTCCGGCTCGGCGACGATCTCTTTTATCCGTCTCAAGACATCATCACCCTCTTCTTGGGACAAGGCTGCGATTTTAATAAGTCCGGAATCATCTATCTCTATGCGGGTGTTGGTTTCATTTTGGAGTGCTCGAATTATTTTTCCTCCAGGCCCGATGACCTCCCGAATCTTATCCGAATTAATATTGATGGTGATTATTTTGGGCGCATAGGGAGAGATTTCCTTTCGGGGTTCGCTCAACGCTTCCATCATCTTATCCAGTATAAAAAGCCGGCCGACACGGGCCTGCTCCAGGGCTTTTTCAATAATATCTCTTGAAAGCTCATGAATTTTAATATCCATCTGAAGCGCGGTAATGCCTTCACTGGTACCGGCTACCTTAAAATCCATATCACCCATATGGTCCTCATCTCCGAGGATATCAGACAGAATAACCACCTGATCCCCCTCTTTTACAAGCCCCATTGCAATACCCGATACCGGCGCCTTCAGCGGCACGCCTCCGTCCATAAGGGCCAAGGTTGCAGAACAGACGGTGCCCATGGATGAAGAGCCATTGGATTCCAATACTTCTGAAACAATGCGGATGGTATAGTCAAATGCTTCCTTTGAAGGTAACACTTTTTCAATGGCCCTGGTCGATAATCCGCCATGCCCGATATCTCTGCGGCTGGGTCCCATTAAACGCCGCGCCTCACCCACCGAGTACGGCGGAAAATTGTAATGGAGCATAAACGGTCTGAATTCTTCCCCAATTAAAGTTTCGACCCGTTGTTCGTCCGGTCCTGAACCGAGTGTTAGAACACCGAGAACTTGGGTCTCCCCCCGGGTAAAGAGAGCGCTACCGTGGGGCTTAGGCAGAATACCGACTTCACAGGTTATGGGTCTGATTTCATCGGGTTTCCGGTTATCGATACGACGGTTTTCTTTCAAAATAAGATCTCTGCAGATCCTTTTCTTGATGTCGCCAATGATCTGATTGACCTCACCCCCGCGTTCTGAAAAATCTTCCCCAAGTTTGTCCATCAGTTCAGATTTCAACAATTGAAAACCGGCGTTTCGACCGGTTTTATCAGGTATCAATATGGTTTCATGAATGTGTTGCGCCGTTTCGTTCTCGATTCTTTGAAGTAAATTTTCATCTCTTTCAGGTGGCACAAATGAACGTTTCGGTTTTCCGGCCGATTCATGAAGTTCTATCTGCAAATCGATGACCGGCTGCATCTCTTGATGACCGTAAAAGATCGCTTCCAGCAAATCCATCTCACTAACAACGTTGGCACTACCTTCCACCATGACAACACCTGTCTTGGTACCGGTAACGATGATATTGATGTCCGAAATTTCGTATTCGCCGATGGTCGGATTTATTTTTAGCTCCCCGTCAATACGGCCCACACGAACACTGGCGATCGGTCCTTCAAACGGAATGTCGGAAATCTGGAGCGCTGCAGATGCGCCAATCATCGCCAACGTATCCGGATCGTTTTCCTTGTCCATCGATAGGACAGTTGCGATTACCTGTGTTTCATACCCGTAGTTTTTAGGAAATAACGGTCGTATGGGACGGTCGATCAAACGGGCGGTTAATGTTTCTTTTTCACTTGGTCTTCCAATCTCGCGTCTGAAATAATTACCGGGTATACGCCCGGCTGAATATATTTTCTCCTGATAGTCAACCGTAAGAGGTAAAAAATCTATACCGGCTCTTACTTCGTTAGATGATACAGCGGTGACGAGAACGATAGTCTCTCCATATTGAACCACCACCGAACCTGATGCCTGTTTGGCCACTTTTCCGGTCTGTATGCTTAATGATTTATCACCGATCTCGGTCTTTAATAAAATTTCCATAGATTCCTCCAAAATTGAAATAATCGATACCGATCACTATCCTAGGGCGAAAACACAACACTTGTCATCGACGCATAATTAAACTTTTGACAAACGGTCTATCGCCTCAACCCCAGCGTCTCAATGATGGTCCGGTATCGTTTTACGTTATTGTTTTTTACATAATCAAGGAGCCTCCGCCGCCTGCCGACCAGGATCAATAAACCCCTTCTTGAATGGTGGTCTTTTTTATGAATCTTCAGGTGCTCGGTCAGATAATTGATCCGGTGCGTCAAAAGCCCGATTTGCACTTCAGGTGACCCGGTATCGCTGTCGTGAAGCTTGAATCGATCGATCAGCGCTTTTTTGTTTTCTGATGTCAGAACCACTCTCTTTTTCCCTCCTAGCTCGTAAATTTAGGTTTATACAGGTTCATTATTAATTACCGGCTCCAAACAAAGAACCTATTGCAGAACGCAGCAATATTTATACACGCAATTATCTCTTTGTTCATTTATAATTGCAAGAAGATGATCCTTTTTATCAACGATCTTGATAAAATCGCCCGGGCGCCGGCGGTCGATTTGGCCGGAACTAAAATCAGCTCGCGTGATGGTTTGGCCGTACAGTATTTTTTTGGCTAATGTATGATCTGCCACAATCTCAGGAAAGTCTTCCAAGGCTTTTGACATCCCTATGATTAGCTCTGATAGTTTTCCGGACGATGCAAGTTTTTCAAGTTCAGTTACGGTTACGGCTTTCTCAAGTGTAAATTTGCTGCTTTCCAGTCTTCTCAGTTCTTTAAGATGGCCTCCGCATCCTAACGTTCTTCCAATATCTGCACAGAGTGTCCGAATATATGTCCCTGAAGTACAGGAGACTTCAAAACGAATGATTGGCAGATTTATCTCCAGCATGCGAACAGATGAAATAAAAACTCTTCTTGCCGGTTTCTGAACCGGTTTCCCACTTCTTGCAAGCTTATACAGTGGAATCCCATTTTGTTTGAGCGCTGAGAAAACCGGCGGAACCTGCTGATTTTCTCCTTCAATCATCTTGAATGCCGTCCGTAATGATTTTTCAGAAACTGTTATTTCGTCACATCTTGAAATGACTTTCCCTGTTGCATCCTGTGTATCGGTCTCGATGCCTAAGCAAAGCACTGCTTCATATTTTTTGTTCCCTTGTAAAAAAAACCTGGCAATTCGGGTTGCCCGGTTAATCAAACAGACCAAAACGCCGGTTGCAAATGGATCTAATGTTCCCGCATGCCCTACTTTTTTCGCTTTCAGAGACTTCTTTACCCGTGCAACCACTTTGGCTGAAGTCATATCCGCGGGTTTATCAACTATTAAAATCCCGCTGGGTTGATATTGCATCGTCCGGGTCACAATGTTTCAGCCAATTTGCCGATTCGGGATTTTAAGTGAGCCAGTGTTGATTCAATACTAAAACCCGCAGCATTGGAATGTCCGCCGCCACCAAAGGTGGAAGCGATCTCAGCCACATTAATCGTTCCATTGGAACGGAGGCTAACATGGAAATGTTCATGCGATTGAACTTCTTTCTTATCATTGAAAAGCTCTTGGATCAGAACAGCGATCTGAACATCCTCTAACCCTTTGGCATAATTGATAAAGCCATCGATATCCTCGGGCTTCGTACCCGTTACATTCAGCATTTCTTGAGTGATTGCCATCATCGATAATTTGCCGTTTTTTGAAATTTCGATGGAGTCCAGCGCCAGGTTGAGAAGTTTTATACGGCCCAAAGAGTAAGTTCCGTATACAAGTTGAGCGATACTGTAAGGTTCTACCCCCAGCGCGACCATTTCTGCACAGATATCGAAGGCAGCTTTGTTTGTATTTGAAAAACGAAATGAACCCGTATCTGTTAAGATTCCCGTATAGATGGAAGTGGCTGTTGCCAGATCGATGGCGGCTTCCATCCGTCTTATTAGGCGGTATACAATTTCTGATGTGGCGCAGGCGGAAGGGTCTATGAGATGAAATTTACCAAACCGCGTATTGGTTACATGATGGTCGATATTGATAATATGCGGAATACGGCTTATGTTCGAAAAAGCATTTCCAATCCGTTCAAGATCACCGCAGTCAAGTATAACTGCAGTATCAAAAAGATTCTGATCATCGATGTGTCTGACAATACGATCAACCGCCGGAAGAAATCGATATATCGCAGGGATAGGGCTTTCGTTGTATAGCGTGGTTTTATAATTCAGGGTATCAAGGGAAATCCCCAGGGCGACCAGTGCCCCTATTGCATCACCGTCAGGATTGGCGTGGGAGGCAATTAAAATATTGCTGCTATTTTTCAAAAGATTGATGATCTGATTCATTTTCTATTTTTATGGATTTTAGAACCTTATCAATATGTGATCCATAATCAAAAGATTCGTCGTAAAAAAAATTAAGATTCGGCATGTATCGCAGACCGAGTTGATTGCCGAGGGATCGCTTGATATACCCAAACGCATTCTGGAATCCTTTGATTGCCTTATCCTTGCTGATTTTTCCGCCAGAAGTTGAAAAGTAAACCTTGGCAATTCTTAAATCCCGGGACATTTTTACCGTGGTGATGGTAACCATCTCAAGACGAGGATCTTTGATATTTTTTTGCAATAACTCTGACAACGCCCTCTGGATCAGGCCGCTGACCCTTTCGGCACGGGTAAAGGGTTTCATAGGTTGAAAATTTCCATCTCAGTATCTATAATCTCAGCAATCCCCAGGTCATCCGTCAAATTGATCAGCTTGTCTATTTTGGAGTTTATCAATGCCCGATTATTGCCCACCAGGGCGAAACCGATTTCTGCTCTCTGATGAAGATCATTTGAAGCGACTTCAGCTACAGAAGCGTTAAAATTATTACGCAAATTGCTGATAATAGATCTTACAATCCTTCTTTTACCTTTTAAAGAATGGCAATCATGCAATCTGAACTTGATAATCCCGTAACCAATGACCATTTTTAATTATCTGCTATTAATAAACAAATCAGGGAACGCCGTGCTCCAGCCCTCAATCGATTTTGGGTTTAATTTCCTCCAGATAATAACATTCAATTATATCCCCGATTTTAAAGTCATGGTAATTCTCAATACCAATACCGCATTCGTAGCCGGTTTGGACCTCTTTGGCATCATCTTTATAGCGCCGAAGCGATGCAACTTTCCCATCATAGCTGACGACTCCATCTCTCACGATTCTAGCACGCTGCCCCCGCTCTATTTTTCCGTCGGTCACATAACAGCCTGCGATGGCGCCGACTTTTGGGATACGAAACACTTCTCTGATCTCAGCCCTGCCCAAATTCTGCTCTTCAAAAGTGGATGACATCATTCCGACAATCGCATCTTTAATTTCTTTTATCACGTTGTAAATAACATCATAAAAACGAATATCAACATTCTCTTCATTAGCCAAGTCAACGACTTTTAAACCCGGGCGAACGTTAAAGCCGACAATAATTGCATTTGATCCAGCCGCTAGAAAGACATCGGATTCAACAATAGTGCCGGTTGCGGAATGGATCACACTTATTTTGACTTCTTCATTGCTGAGTTTTGTTAAGGAGTCGCTCAGGGCTTCAATCGAACCTTGCACATCCGCCTTAATAATCAGATTCAGATCCTTGATTTCACCCTCTTGCATCTTCTCGTGGAGTTTTTCAAGGCTTAACCTGCTCGTTTTCGAAAGATTTTTTGATCGCTGTTTCTGACTGCGGAAGATGCTGACCTGTTTGGCGCTTTTATCAAATGGGAGTGCAATCAATTCGTCACCCGCCATGGGAACTCCGGAAAGACCTAATATTTTTACCGGTATGGATGGACCGGCTTTTTCGACCTGAATGCTCCTTTCATTCAGCAGGGCACGAACTTTCCCATGGTGTATCCCGCACACCACAGATTCACCGGTATGGATAGTTCCATCCTTGATCAGTACCGTGGCGACGGGTCCTCGACCCGAGTCTAACTTTGCTTCAATTACGTGGCCTCTGGCCAGTTTCTCAGGATTGGCCTTTAACTCCAATAACTCTGCCTGTAAAAGTATCATCTCCAAAAGATCGTCTATACCCTGGTTCTCCTTGGCGGATACTTCCAGAAATATTGTGTCGCCTCCCCAGTCCTCAGACAGAAGCCCTGCTTCTGAAAGTTCACGCCGCACACGTTCAGGATCCGCATTTTGTTTATCGATTTTGTTTATCGCAACAATAATCGGGACTTCCGCAGCTTTGGAGTGGTTGATGGCTTCAATGGTCTGTGGCATTACGCCATCGTCAGCCGCAACCACCAAAACGACTAGATCGGTAACTTTGGCTCCCCTTGCGCGCATTGCCGTAAACGCTTCATGGCCCGGTGTATCCAAAAAAACAATATGGCCCTTTTCGGTAGAAACAAAATACGCAGCGATGTGTTGTGTGATTCCCCCCGCCTCAGATTCGATCACCCTTGTTTTACGTATCACATCTAAAAGAGATGTTTTACCGTGGTCAACATGGCCCATGATGGTAACCACCGGAGGTCTCAGCATCAATTTGTTCGGGTCATCCTCTTCAATCTTTATGATCGACTCCTCTTCAAAAGAGGCTTTTTCCAACTCATAGTCAAACTCCGCTGCAACAAGTGCTGCAGTATCAAAATCGATCGTCTGGTTGACCGTTGCTATGGCGCCTAACGACATCAGTTGTTTTATGAGTTCGCCGGCTTTTATACCCATGCGTCTTGCAAGATCCGCGAGGACGATGGTTTCATCAATTTTGAATTTTCGTTTGATTGCTTTGGGAACGGTAATCTGTGGTTTTTGTGGCGAGATTGCAATTTTGCCTTTTGCACCCTTTCGGGTCTTACGTATGCGTTGCCTTTGAGAATAAAGTGCTGCACCTTCAACCACTTCTTTTCGCCGGAATGAGATTTTCTTTCTGAAAAATTTTTTATCCTTAACCGGTTCTTCAGACCTTTTTTTTGTTTTCTTTTTCGCTTCCACCTGCTCTGGTGGCGGAGAGGGGGCAACCGGTTTTTTCTTTATAGAAACAGCAACCTGTTCGCGTTTTTTTGGTGGTTTTTTGGCTTGAACCTCTTCTACTTCGGATACTTTTGGCTTTGGAGATACAGGGAGTTTTATAATTTTTGCCGGTGATTCCTTTTTCTTTCTTGCTTTTTTTACCTTTTCCGGCTTTATAATTTTTAAGTCAGGCGGCTCTTTAGCTTTTGGCTCGATCACTTCTTCATCACTTTTCCTCACGGGTTTTTCGGGTTCTAAAGGTGCTACTTCTGTTTCGATAGGGGCTTCTGATTCAGCATCAGGCTTTTCGGTTGCGACTTCCTTTTTCAGCGTCCTTCTGCGTCTTCGGATCACCGTCGGTTTGATACGCGTCACTTCAAGTTCTTCCTGCTTTGCACCCATGAGATTGTCCTTTATCCGGGTCACGGTTTCAGGATCTACAGCGCTCATGTGACTGCTCACAGGGATATCCATTTCCTTCAACTTTTCAAGGAGCGCCTTATTGGGCATATTAAGTTCCCTGGCAAGTTCATATATTCTTATATTTGACATCCAGCCCCCATCGTTTACTTTTAAGGCTTTTAAAGACGATCAACTCTATTATGCATCCAATTCAACCGGTTTTATTTTCTTACTTCTAGTCAGCAGTCAAGTTATCCGAGGGTGAAGTTTCATCATCTGTCACTTCGGGTTCAGAAGTCCCTTGCTCCGGGGTTTCCAAGCCTTCTGGTGATTCACTCGTTTCATCTGGTGATTCATCATCAGGTATTTCATCGACTGCCGCAAGTCTTTCCACGGTCTCTTTTGCGGTTTCAATCAATTTTTTAGCTTTATCCTCTGCAATGCCACGGATTTGAATTAAATCCTCAACAGTGGATTGGCTGAGTTCCTCTACTGAAAAAAACCCTTTTTCATACAATGCATCTGCCGAGCTTACACCAATTCCGGGTAATGCGATCAGTGAGTCGTAACCGTCTTTCATGGCTTGGCTGTAACGGGATTCACTTGTCACATCCAGATGCCATCCGGTCAATCTGGAAGCGAGTCGCACATTTTGGCCGCGTTTACCAATTGCTACAGAAAGTGAATCGTCCGGGACGATGACTTCCATCGAACGGTTTGCTTCATCAATAATCACCCGAGATATGTCGGCGGGAGCCAGTGCACTGCAAACAAACTTTGCTGCATCCACATGCCAGGAAATGATATCTATTTTTTCACCTCTGAGTTCTTGAACAACAGCCTGTACACGACTTCCTTTCATTCCAACGCAGGCTCCCACCGGGTCTATGTCGGAATCGTTTGAAGCGACTGAAATTTTTGCCCGGCTACCCGGTTCGCGGGAGGCTCCCATGATCTTTACGATACCTTCTGAGATTTCAGGAACTTCTGTTTTAAAAAGATTGATCAGGAAGTCAGCATGGGTTCGGGTAAGTACAATCTGAGGGCCACGCGTATCGTGGAGAACATCCAAAATATAGGCTCTCAACCGATCGCCCCTTCGATAGGTTTCCTTTGGGATTTGGTCCCGAGTCGGCAAGACACCTTCTGTTTGGCCCAGGTTAACGATGATATCACCCCGATCCACCCGTTGGACGATTCCATTGATTATTTCACCTTTCCGGTTGATGAAACTGGAATAAACCGCATCTCTTTCCGCGTCTTTCATTTTCTGAATAATGACTTGTTTGGCCGACTGTGCGGCGATTCGTCCGAAGGTTGAGGTGTCCATTTTTGTGCCGATGCTATCTCCAATTTCACAGTTCGGATCGAGCATACGCGCTTCTTCAAAACCGATCTGAAGATCCGGTTCCGTGATCTCTTCCATCACATCCTTAAATTGAAAAACCTCGATTTCTCCTGATTCTTCACTGTACTGGACTTCAATATCGATTTTGCCCCCGAATTTTTTTCTGGCAGCCGATCGGAGCGCTTCTTCAAGCGCTTGAATCAGGATTTCCCGGTCAATGCCCTTGTTGCGGCTGACCTCCTCAATAACGCGTTTCACATCTGCTATAAACATTTATTTTCTCCACGATAATTTACAAGTCGTGCTCTGCCTATGTTGATGAAAGGAATCGCAACTGTCTTATTACCTACCAGGAGTTGAACATTTCCATCTGAGATACCCTGAAGGGCGCCTCTGAAATTTTTTTGCCCATCAAAAGATTGTTTGGTTTTTATCCTTGCTACTTCCCCTTTAAATCTGTCAAAGTCATCCTCTTTCCCCAAGGGGCGATCCGGTCCGGGAGATGAAACTTCAAGACGGTGCGATATTTCATTTTCAAAATATACATCCAGGATATCATTTAACTGGTGGCTTATATGAACACAATCAGCCAGCGTAATCCCTTCGGATTTGTCGATATATATCCGAAGTACCCTTCCTGAAGGTTCCCGCTGGTATTCAACATGTACCAGCTCCATTCCCTCGACTTCACACAAGGTTTCGGCAAAACCTCTTGCCTTGTCAATCATTTCCTTTTCAGAATAGGAGGGAGTTGCAGAAAGATCATGCTTTGATCTTTTTACTTTTTTATTTTTTCTTTGACCTCTCACCACTTGGTTCACTGTTCAGCTGAATCCAAAAGCACAAAACGGGCTATTGCCCGTTTCCTTTCATCCAGGTAGATCTTTTGTTGTGAGTAAAAATTACCTTTTCATAAAGACAACCATCAGAAAGAAGTAGCTACAAACCACATATACATAAATAAAAGCTCTACCCAAACACCCCAGACAAATGAAAAGACGGACGTCCTTGGAGCGGGCAACGAGATTCGAACTCGCGACACCAAGCTTGGGAAGCTTGTACTCTACCAGCTGAGCTATGCCCGCCCGAATAAAATAGAATATTCCACAAAATAATTATTGTCAATATTTTTAACAAATTATTTTTATTTATACAATTTAATGTTTCGCACTTCCAATCCATCGGAGAGTTGCATCCGGCCCACGCTGAAAACGGATCTTCGTAAAATAAATGGGGAGAAACTTGAAGGCCTAACGATGTTATGTACACAAAACCAACAAAAATAGTGTTTATATCTTGATATTTTAAGACTGAGATTATATAGTTACCCAATAATTTGACCGATCGTTGAGTTTTCTGGATTTGTGTGGGGGGATGAAATCAACAGTTTTTTCAAAATCGGTCATTGAAACCGGTATTGCAGCCATTTATAATTTTGATAGATATCGCTCGATATCCTAGGAGGGTAAAATGAAAAAGAAAGTCATTTTTCTTGTTTTGGCCTTGTCCGTTCTCTTTGGAATCCGCC
>Ga0255052_10003389_pt1 | contig 11106 bp, 15 predicted proteins | sample JV7_2_21_MG_FD_188632 | JGI IMG/M metagenome (GOLD analysis project Ga0255052, IMG submission 188632) | Seawater microbial communities from Jervis Inlet, British Columbia, Canada - JV7_2_21 | ecosystem: Environmental > Aquatic > Marine > Inlet | place: Canada: British Columbia | collected...
ATTATTGTATGACACTGATTAATAGAACCAACATTTTCTAAAGCAGAAAAAGGAGTCATTGTACTTAACAATTCTTCTGTTCTATTTGCTCCTCTAATATTTATTCTTCTTTGACTACTACTTACATCATAACCATATGATTGTAATGTTCCAAACAAAACAAGAGATTCATCTATATTTGTTGGTTGTTGACTACCATACCAAGAATAAATTTTAAAATCATCATTAACTCTAAATTGATTATTAACTGGTTCACCTCTTCCAAGATAATTTGAAATTGATCCACCAACTAATGGATTATTTAAACGAAAAGAGAAAACATCTTTTGTTGTTTCTATACCAGCATTGACATCAAAATCAATCATATCTGTAACATCGCTTCCAGTTACAGAAACATTTCCATCGAGGAATCTAAAAAGTTCTACTTTCAATCTAGGGTATTTCATTATATTAAACGTCTATAACGCATTTTCTGATTAATTGTAACAGAAAAATTACTATTTTTAACACCAATTGCACTCAAATCTCTAGTATGTAAATCACTTCCTAAAGAAGCACCCTCACCAAGACCAACTTCAGCAACATCGCTTCCATTTAATTGTGTTGGTGTTATTGTAACATTAGCTACTGGTTCTGTACCAATAAATCTCCACGTTACTTGTTTTCTAAGTCTTTCATCAGTTAAATAATTTGTACTACCATTAAATATACTACTTCCAACTCCAAACCCCATATAATTTGGAACAGCAAAACTACCAAGGACAAATAGTGACCCTAATTTTTCAAAATGATTATCAATTGCTCCCATCCTTAATCCTCTCTATCTTCTCTAAATGTAATATTCCAACGAACATCGTTTTCAGTTTTAGCATTAGCATTTGGAGACCATGATTCTATCACAACTGGAATACCTTTTGTTCCATCATAAAATGAACCAACTGTTTCATTTTCACCATTTAAAATATTATCAATAACTCTAGTTCCTCTAATAAATAATTGATGACCAGATATACCCATTCTCATAAGTTTATATGGTGTAAGAATGCTTCCAACTGTACCAACAGAACCTAATTCTTCTATCCATGTTCCAGTACATGTAATCATAAGTGGTTCTGCACTAACATATTGATTATATCCTTTTCTTCTATTCCAATAATCTTTAAGATTATCATCATTATCCATAGTTAAGTCAACCATTAATCTTGGCTTATTACCAATATTATTTTTTCCAGATACACCAGAAGTTGAACAGTATGCATAAATTGGACTACCAGCAAAAAGTGGTGAACCAACACCATCTGCTAAAGTCATATAATCTTGAATTATTAAAAAACTTCCTGTTATTGTCATTTTTAAATACCAGCCCTATCTAATTCAATACCAAGTAAATCTGCAACAAGCTGACTTTGTCCTTCAATATCTAATAACAAAAGTTGTTGTCTTTCTATTTCATCATTAGCTTCTTTAACAGCTTCTTTTATAGCAAGTTCTTTTTCAATTAAATCATCTTGTGCTGTATTAACATCTGGTATTACATCTTTTAATCCTAATAAACCTTCTTCACCACTTAATTCCTGAATAGCGTCTTTCTGTTTCGTGTATTCTATTGTTCCATCTTGTAGTGCTTGTAAAGTATTTGAAAAATCTAACTTTCCCTGTTCTTCGTTGAATTTCTTTTGACTCTGTGTGACTGCTGCTAAAAAATTTTCATCCTCTACCATTTCTTGTGATTTCAATGGTTTAAATATATCACCAATTCCCTGTGCTCCGCTAACGGATTGGTCTATCCCAAATGTTATAAGATTTTTAGATGTATCTGAAAGAGGTTTAGTAAAATCTTCTTTTAGTTTACTTAATTGTCCAGTCATTAAATGATTGAAAGCACTCCCAATTCTAACAATAATTTCTAACACTAATAACAACGCACCAACCAAAGCACCAACAAGTCCAACAACAATTTGTATTGTTCTACCAATTAATTCAAATGTGGAAACAATTCCTAATCCTAACCCTGCCCAAGCTTCATCAGAAGTAACAACCTGCTCATCTAAACCAATCATTTGTAATCCAATATTGAAAATAGAAGCTAATATATCGCTAACAACACCCATTATAGTATCTCCCATTTCTGTAAACGTATTAGCAACACGATCTTTAAGTTCTGGAAATTCATCAAATGCTGTTGTAACAGCTTTCCATGCAGCGGCAAGAATTATTATCCAAACAATGGCTGTAGTAATAGCAGTTATTAATCCACCAAAACCAACTCTTCCAATTACAATTCTCAAACCATCTCCCAACATGGCAAATGTTCTAATTACACCAGTAATACCTAATTTTAACAAACCATACAACATTGCGACTGTTCCAAGTATAAAACCACCAAGTATAAGTCCAGCAACTAGTTTTTTATTTTGTTGTACCCAATCTGAAGAAGCTTGTATAATCTCAATAAGTCTAGGAATAAATGGAAGTATTGCAGTAGCAAGAGCTTCACCAATACTAAATTTTAAAAGTTCCATATTAGCTTTTAGAGCAGCAATACCCTGACCAGCCATAGTTGAACCCTCTGTTACTTTATTAAATGTACCAATTGAAGAAACAAGGATACCTTGAAACACTCTTTGAATAGCCATACCAAAGAAAAGCATAGAAAGAGCATTCATATCAAATTGTTGTCTTTGTTCATCCATAGCTTTTGTTACTTTTTTTGTACGTTTCTTAATCTTAGGAAGCATAGTATTAATATCTTTAAAACCAGCATTAGCTGTTCTTTTAAGCATATTGTTTGTTTTAAACAATGAATTATGAAGTTTTTCAGTTTGTATATCTACTACTGACATTTTGGCAGCAGCCGTTGCCATTGGAACATTTGTACCAGTTAAACTATCTTTAAAAGCTAATGTATTTTTTGCTGTTTTTGAAAGAGTTAAACCAGCTTGGTTAGCTAAACGAGACATATTATCAGTATTTTTCTGAAATTGCTCAAACTGTGTACCAGAAACCATAGATGATTGAAAAGCTCGTGTACTAGCCATTAATTTCTTTAAACCAGTAAAAGCTCTACGAAGACCAGCATCATTAAATGTAGTTTTAATATCAATACTTATTTGTTGTGTGGTTGCCATTGTTTAACGTTTTTTTCCCATCTTACCTTTTTTCTTTGCTTTATCAATAGCTTTCTTTTCTTCTTTAGCATATCTTCCAATTAAATCAATTAAACCAAAATAATGACAAGCATAAAAGTTATCAGCAAAAAAATGTTCTAACCGATAACTACTACATTTATCCATAATAATATATAATCCTTCTGCTAATATATCAGTAGCTTTTTTTCTTGAAGGTTTATGTATTGTTTCTTGTACTCTTTCTCTTAAAGTTAGTTTTGGTTGTTCAGTTCTTTTTTGGCTTCCTGATTTTCCGTCTCTTTTTTTGACTCATCTGCCATTAAACCAGATAATACCTGTACACGTTTAAGCATATCCATAGCTATTTTACCATCAAGTGTTTTCATAACATCACGAATATCATCATCACTAAACCCTTCTTCCTTATCTTCTTCAAGAGTAGGAAAATTATAACGTAATACAGAAAACATAGTAAATTTTAATGAACCTTTAATATCATTATTATCAGAAAAACGTGAAAATTCTGATAGTTCATCAAAGGTGAATGATCTTAATTTTAATTTAAGATCAACTTCTTTTATATAATACGGTTCTTCTTTTGCTTGTAATTTTTTTAGCAAATCAATTTTTTTCATTTCTTTTCCTCCTTACCACCAAAATGTGTAAAACTTTTTGGTTTCTTTTCTGTTACTTTCTCTTCTATTGTTTCTAACCTTTCATTTATATTTTCTATTACTCTCAAAACCAAGGATAGTTCAGCATTAACAACTTCAGATTTCTTTTTAAATTCTAACAAATCTTTTATTGCTAACCACCAACAATCAGCAGTAAACTCTTTAGCATAAGCACTAAACTCAGCTAAAAGAGGTTTTGGAAATACTATTTCCCTTATTGTTGTATTACTATCTCGTGGTTTTCGTATCTCTTCATTTATCTTATCTCTTAATGTCTTCTTTTCATTCTCCATTTCATTTCACCTATCTATACAGCATCAATATTATAGTCATCAAGTTCAAGTTCACCATATTCTTGTTTAAACTTTTTCTTGTCTCCTACAATAGTTTTGCTTCTTTTAACTTCAGGTTGACTCATTTAAATTACCTCCGTTTACTAAGTGTAACTCTTTTTTCAATTACACTTTGTGGAACTAATTGTGCTTCTGCTATTTCATCATTACGTTTTTGTGCAGCTTCATCTGTTTTATGAACAGATAAATCATTAGCAACATAATCTACACTAAGCACAGTATCACCACTTGTTTTTATTTCTTCAAACTTTTTAAACTCATTTATTTTCTTAGGGTCTAATGCTGTCATTTTTTTATTAAATTATAATTTAATTTATACCATACTTCCTGGTGCATAACCAAAGAGTACGTCTGCTGTTTCTTCATATGCTCCATAACTACCAGCTAATATACTACCAATACCTGTATCAGTGGTGTCAGATGTTTCCATCTCATATTTTTGTCCACTACCAACAGCAGATGTTGGTGATACTTTAAATGTAATAGTTCCTGTAAGTCTATCATCAGCAGCATTATCTTTTTCAAATGTTACCCCTTTACAATTATAATATATAATTTTATAAGCATCACTACCAGTAACCCATTCAATTCTTACTTTAAAATCGTTCTGATCTCCACCAGAAATACTTTGAATAAATGATCCAGCAGAAGTACCAACAACAACAGTTGTACTATCTGAAATCATTTGCGACCAGAACGTATCTTTAATTGATACATCAAACGCAACTTCAAAATCTTCTTGTGGTTTAGTAACAACTAAAAACGCATTACCAAAATGTGCAATAGACTCTGTGTCTTTACCACCACCACCATCACTAAAATTAGTAACTTGTGTTGTAACAGTCTGGATAACTCCAGTACTTTTTTCTTCTATCTTTATTGTAGCATCTGTTGGGAACATTGCATCCCATGATACATTACCTTGACTTGCCATTTTTTTATTTCCTCTATCTCGTATTTAATATTTTATTTATTCTATTCGTATATTCAGTTCGTGATAATCCACTTATTCTAGCAAATGCTTTATCCATATATTTTACACCACCAGCCTTAATCCAAGGTGCTGAGTTCTTTCCACCAATACGAACTCTATCTAAAAATAATAACCTTTGTACCACATGTGCTGGTAAATTCTTTTCTAACCAAGATCGTAAATTTGGGTTAGTTGATATTTTTACCCAGTGGGGAGTAAAACTATCGTGAACATAAGTATGATATCTATATGCTTCTGAATCTGATCTAACTAATAAACGATATCTATTAAACTTTGTACCTCTAGAATGTTCAACAAATAAAGCATTTGCTAATGTTCCAAACCCCTTTGTTTCTCTTGTAATTTCTTCCATAGCTATTCTTTTTGCATCATATATAAGTTTTTTTGAACTTTTATCCATTTCAATTGGAATTATTCTTATTATTTTTTTAAAATATAAAACAGTTCTTTGTGCTCCTCGTATAGTTGCAGTTGTAACAAACGGTGATGTAACCATTAACTTCTCTCCCTATAAACTACAGGTAATGTACCAAAATATATACCATTTGTAGGATTATAATTTATACTTTCAACTATTCCTATATCAGCAAGTGAAAACCCAACAATATTATTTTGTCTTATAGCACTTCCAATTAAATCAATATAATTTAAAACTAAACTAACATTCTTTTTTGTTGTACCAGAGCCAACATCACCTTTTCTAGTAAAAAATGTAATATCTATTATATGAACACCATCCATAAGAAATGCTCTACCATAACTTTTATTTTCATGTTCTTTAGAATTAAAATCAATATGACCTTTTGGCATATATTTATTAAAATTTAATTCTTGATCTGGACCAAAAACAAAACTACCAATTCGTGTTCCATTAAAAGGGTCTGTTAAAATAGAAGTATTATTTAAGTTAGTAAGTATAGAACCTATAAGTAAATCTGTATCCATTTTGCTATCACCGATAGTCTTTATTATTAGTCACCGACTAACACTCATAAGAAAGAAAAGAATAATATTTAAACGTTATCTAAAACTGACCTTCAAATTCCTGTTCTATTACCATTCCAGGTCCTCTTGGATTATAATTCTTAAATTGATTAGCATAAAATAAACCTTTTGGTCTTAATTCTTCTAATATACTACCAATTCTTCTTTCTAATCTTTCAACTCTAGTATTAGCAGTTTCACCACCAAATATAACAGTACCATCTTCAATTAATTGAAGACCTGATTGATTTTTACATAATGTATTATAAACTTTAGGAATCCAATAAAATCGTGCATCAGAACCATCATTTTCATCTACAAACGTTTGTGTAAATGTAACTCGTCCATCTCTTGCATTTAATGTATAAGAACTACCAGAGACTAATTCCCACTCATTAGTGCCAACAACAATTTGTTTCAATTGCCAAACAGGAGCAAGGTCACCAGTAAAATCATAAACTAAACTACCTGGATATGAATTAGTTGATGGTTTCCTTATAAGAACTGTTGTAACTTTTACAGGATCACCATAATTACTATAAATTCTATCAGTATTATCTTGAATAGAATCATATACTTCACCACTACCAATATCAGAATTAGATGTAAGTTTCAATACTTGAGCAACATCAGCAAACGTCGCTAACAATTCTGTTACTTCACCAGAAACAGGATCAGATAATGCACTAGAACCAACATCAGAATCGAAAAATCGTATACGATACCAATTATCAACTGTTCCACTTGAATCACTATATGAAGTTACCCAATTACCACTTCCATCTTTTGCATCTATTGAATCTATCTGTGTTCTTGTACCAGCATCATCAGAAACATTATCTACTGCTCTATAAATAAGAACAGAACCAGTGTTAGTATTTGTTGGTGGTGACCAATATATAATTTGTGCCATTTTATTTATAATTATTTTAATTACTTATATGTTATCCAATTAATTCTGGTTTAACCAAAAAATTTCCAGTAATATCTGGTTTATTAAATTCAATAGTTGTAGTAATAATTGGTTCAACTTGTATTGAACTAAATAGATTTGGTGTTTGTATAATACTAGTTGAAGATGGATTATAACCAAACCAAAGGTTTCCTATTTCATTATCACCAAAAACACCTAAATTATTTGTCATTTTTAATATATTATATTATTAATAATACTTCCATTTGTAATAGCACCGTTTATTCCACCAGAAGTATTATTTTCTAAAATATTTCCACTTATTATTGAACTACCAACATGGAATAAAAAAATACCATAACTTCCACCACTATATATATAATTATCACTAATAATACAATTTTGACTTGAACCAGTATCATGATATATATTTATTCCATGATTATTTAAAAAACTTCCAACTTCATTTCCTTTAATAATACAATTATTACCTCTAAAAAGTAAAATACCATTACCAATACCACTTCCAAGATTACCACTACCAATAATCATATTATCTGATATAATTGTATTATCTGCTTGTACCATTATACCATGTTGTCCATTTCCCATTTCTATTGTATTTCCAGAAACAACATGTTTTCTACCTTGAAGAAATATACCATGTTTATCTGTTACACCGTTATAACCAACACCATAAATTGTATTACCATTTACAACACAATTACTACCATTAATAAAAATTCCATGACCTTTACATTGAAAAATTGTATTACCAATATAAGTATTATAATTACAATTTTGTCCTTCACCAAATCCAGTTTTACTTCCATAAAATGATGTATCTGTATTTGTTCCAAAAAAAGAATTTCCCGATATAGTATTATAATTAGAATTTATATCTGTTACAACACCACCATTACAATCTACAAAAATATTATTTGAACAAACATTATGGTTTGCTCCATTATCAAATATTACTCCTTGATCTTTTGTTCCAAGAAATATATTATTTGTACAAATTGATTTAATACTTGTAGCAAAAAACATACCATATCTACCAAATTTTTCAAAAAAACAACTATTTATTTCACAATTTTTTCCTTCAAGTAAATATACACCAAAATTATAAGCGTCTGCTGTATCATTTGTTCCTTCAAATTTTATATTTTTAATTTTTACATTATGAACAGGTGATCCAGATGCACCAATATTAAAACATGATGAACCAGATGTATTTTTTATATATGTTGATGGACCAGCACCACATATTTCAATATCACTACCAGTAATAGTAATAGATGAAGCAGAAACATAACTTCCAGATGTAATCATAATCTTACCACCAGTCAACGGAAGGCTATCTATTGCTCGTTGAATATCGTTTCCATAATCATTTACATATCTTATACAATCTACCATTTTTAATCTGTTATATTATAAGCAATTTGGTTATTACTACCAACAGTTGTTATTCCAGTATCAGTATTATTAACTGATATATTGTTTGCTATTAAATTATAATCAGCACTCCCACCAGCAGTAGCAATCCCATTATCACCATTACCAGTAACCATATTAGATGTTATTAAATTATAACTACCATGCCAAGTATAAAACCCATAATCTTGATTACCAAAAATATTATTTCCAGAAACAATACATTGATTTGCTCTATTTAAATAAATTCCATTTGTTGTTACACTTCCAGTGTTCTCAGCAACAGTGTTTCCAACAATTGTTACATTCCCAGAAAGAAATACTTGAATACCATGAGCATGGTTTCCAGTTACAATATTATTACAAAGACTAACAAACGAACCAGTTCCAGATGAGGCATTCCCAACATATATACCATTGGCATTACCTTTAGCAACATTATCAGACATAGTAACCCGTTTACTACTACCAATTACTGCCAAACCAGCACTTTTACAGTTATTTACAATATTTCCACTAACTGTAACATCAATTGCATTTTCTACATTAATACCATAAACAAGTGCATTATTAACTGTGTTATTATTAACAGTGATACCTTGACAGACATAATCGTCACCAACACTAGTAAACACACCAATACCATTCGCCCCTGCTTGTGTATGAACATTATCTATATGACAATTTGTAACTATACAATCACTACCAGAACGAATTAAAAGCGGATCTCCTTCATTATTAATACAAGTACAATTATCAAATGTTATCCGTGAACCTCCATTACGACATTCCAACATTGCTGTACTTCCATTTTCTGTATAAATTCCTCGTGCAGAGCAATCTATACAAGAACCAATAAACAATATACCATGTGATATACCAGCACTTGCTTTATTCGCATCGATTTTAAAGTCTTTAAAATGAACATTTTTTCTATCATTAACAAAAAACACATCTGTTGCTAAACCAGCTCCAAACACAAAAACGGTGGATTCACCAGCCCCCCGCATTGTAACATTATCTGCAAATGTAATCTGAGCACTAATTGTATAACTACCAGCAGGAACATACACCTCTCCACCAGTAGATGGTAAACTATCTATGGCTGTTTGAATATCATTCTCATAACTTTTTATATTTCTAATAGTATCTGCCATTTTATACTGTTATATTACCTAATATTTCATTATTTGAACCTGTAACCGATAATTGTCCAGTTGTATTACCTTTTATAATATTTCCCATAATAATATTATTATCTGAAGTATCTATTAATCTAATACCATATGAACCATTATCTGTAAGTCTGTTATTATTAAATATTGTATCTATATTTTCACCAAACATATAAATTCCATCTTGAGTGTTGTCTTTAATTATATTGTTATTAATAATAAAACCAACAATACCTGCTGTTCTTATTCCTCTCCCAATACAATTATCTATTATATTATTTGTAATTATCCAATTATTATGACTTCCATTTGAAAGATCCCAAAAATATAAACCATCACCAGGATCAGCAATTTGTGTCCCATGTATTCTATTACCGCTAAAAACAATATTACTAGCACCATCTCTAGTCCACATTGCACTACGACTACCAACCAATGTGTTATTAGTAATAGTGTGGTCATTACCACGAATAACCATACAATAACTACCAGCATATATACTATTATTATCTATTTTAAATCTACTAAATGAACCAGTAATAATATCAATACCATGTCCTGGTACTTCTATTTGATTTCCTTGGATAATAGCATTATAATCTGAACCACTACTAAAATTTATTGCATCTGACTCTGCTGTAAGAGTTTTAAATAAACAATTAGAAATTGTTACTCCAGCATAAGTAGCAGAAATTCCTGTAGCACTTGTCCAATCCATAAATACACAACCATCAATAACAACACTATCTGGGCTTCCAGCAGTTCTATTAATACCAAGAGCTGTATTATCACCATAACTGGCACAATTAACAAGAGATACACCACTTCCAATTCTTTCTATATTATAACCACCATTACAATTAAATGTTGTACAATTAGATAGAAGTATATTACCAGCAGTATTATCATTTGAAAATATACCAAAACCATTGGAAAGTGTTGAGGTTATATTAATAGATACACAATTTGTTACTATATTATGTTGTCCCCAAATACCAAAATTATCATTACCACTCCCAACAACACAATTACTATCAAATATACACCCTTTTACTCTATGATATTGTCCTTTTAAAGCTCCACCATTTGTATAACAGTTTTGAACTTTAAGATTTTCTAAAATACAATTTCGAGATTGATTATGAACAGTAAATCCATCTGTATATGTTGTTTGATTAGCACCATTCCCATCAATCGTAAAGTTTTGTAATGTTACATTTTGAGCACTACCGATTAAAATAAGTTCTGCAACATTCACTTGATCTGTACAAGTAATAAATGTAGAATCCATACCAGCACCCATAAAATTAATATTATTTGAACCAATATTAAAATCAATTCTTTGATTATCTAAAATATATGAGCCTGGTGGTAAAAAAACAGTCCCACCAGTTGATGGTAATGTATCAATAGCATTTTGAATATCTGTTCCACCACTTCCATTA
>Ga0255052_10003390_pt1 | contig 11103 bp, 9 predicted proteins | sample JV7_2_21_MG_FD_188632 | JGI IMG/M metagenome (GOLD analysis project Ga0255052, IMG submission 188632) | Seawater microbial communities from Jervis Inlet, British Columbia, Canada - JV7_2_21 | ecosystem: Environmental > Aquatic > Marine > Inlet | place: Canada: British Columbia | collected...
AGGAATGGCGTTTGCCAGGGACTCGAAAAGACGCGGTGAATCGTTAACACCATGCACGAGCAGAATCGACTTCAGTGTCGGATCATATTCCTTGAGCACGTACAATCCGTAACCAACTTCCTCCAGAAAGGAGCCCGGTTCCCACATACCGAGTTTCACGTTTTCGTCAGAAAACCTTTCGTCATCCCAGGATACTTCGCTCAGGAAGTTCTGCGCCACTTTGCTTACCTCGCGCAACGCACCGAGTGAATAGTCGAGTTCCTGTTCAAGTCTTGTTTGGGTCGTCAGGTTGATTTGTTGGATCTGCAATGCCTCATGGTCGATGCGATCCTGAATTTCCATTTCTCTCGCCCAATTGATAACGGGATCGTCGAGGCGCGCTGCCGGCTCGCCCGGCTGATAGGCGAAGTCTCCATTCAAATCGGAAAATGCCAGCACTGTGTAGTCCGCATTCCGCACCAGCATGTAAAAGGGCTGGCCCCGGTTCACGGCGCGGACGTTGGCAAGCGTTATTCCTTCTTCATCACGCTTGAACAGTCCGATTAGCACGCCCGGACCTTCGTCAGCTCCGCTGACCTGGCCTTTGAAGTAGCCATATTCTTGTTCGATTGTATCGAGGTCGTCATGGAGGTCTTTTATTGCGCAGGACGAAATGAGCAGTGCAGACACGATAAGATTCGAGAGAACGAGCAACTGTCGTACGGTAACCATGGCTAACCTCGGCATGTTGGTCAGGCAGAAGCGATATTATCCGTTATTGTCGCGCGCGGCGCCAATGCCGATTCTCCACCCTGTCTACTGCTGGACAGGATTTTGTTTGCGCATTGTTGGGCGTAAGGTAGTCATATCGTGCGCAAGCTTCTTCGAATAATTCTGTGGCTGCTGGCAGCCATTGTCATACTGGCAGTTGGCTTGTTTATGTATCTGCGCAACGCCAACTTGAGAGTCTATGAAGACCAGATCGAGACTTACCTGTCCGGGAAAATCGGGCACGAGCTTAGTGTCGACGGTTTGTTCGAACTGCAGTTCGGATCGCTGACTCAGCTCACTGCCGAGGACGTCAAACTTTCGAATACAAACTGGCCGTCCGCGCCGGTGATCGTCAGCGCGGGTTATGCCGCGGTCACAGTTGATCTCTGGTCGCTGATTCGTGGACCCCTGATCATCGAAGATCTCGATATCCGCGGGATAACGGTGTACCTCGAACGTGATGGCGAGGGACAAGCCAACTGGATGACGGGAAGGCCGGCCAGCGACGAGGTCGGCGAATTCGATCCAGAGTTGATCGCGTTCAGGGACGTACAGGTCGAGGACGTGCAGATATCCTATGTCGACCCGGTACGGCTTCGGCCACTCAACATCTCGATCGAACAGTTGATTATCAGTCCGGATGAAAATGACGTCCTTGATCTCGATCTGCAGGGGGCCGTGAATGAATTGCCACTCTGGGCCGATGGCAAGCTCGGCCCGTGGCAGAACCTGCTTGATGGCAAAGATCTAACGGCCGATCTCGATGTAACGCTGGGCCAATTACGACTTGCATTAGCGGGATCCGGCGAAGACGTGCGGCCTCTGTTGGGGGTGGAGGCAACGTTTGCATTGAGCGGTCCATCGATTGATCGCGTCGCTGACCAGCTTGGTTTTCCGCCGTTTGCGGAAGGTCCGTTTCAGATCGACGGTCGGTTACGCAAGCTCGATGGTGGCCACCAGATCAGGTTTGAGGGAACCCTGGGCGCAATTGATGTCTTGGCGAGCGGTTCGATTGACAGGTTTGTAAACCCGAACTCAACTCAGTTCGACTTCAATGTCTCGGGTCCGGGTGCCCAATACGTCGCTGAGGTATTCGGCATCTACGGTGTGCCCGATGTTCCGTTTCAGGTAAGCGGTGATGTCAAACAAGAAGGCAAGCGACTGGCTTTCACTGGAACACGTGCCGAACTTGGGGAGAATTCTATCGCGATCGACGGCTGGTTCGACACATCGGGCGAGTTGGCGGACGTAGATGTGACTGTCAATGCGTCGGGGCCGGACTTCTCTGTATTCGGGCCGTTTATCGACATTGAAGGCGTTCCTGCAGAGGCGTTCGACGTCAATGGCCGTATCGAGAAGTCCGCTAACAGCTGGCGGTTCAGCGATGTTGTGGCGACTGTTGGCGAAAATCGTGTCGTTGCAAACGGTTCAATAGGCGACGGTGAAGATACCGAGATTGAGTTCCGTGCTGCAGGACCGGATATCTCCTTCATGGAGGCAATGACAGGCCGGGTGGGATTACCCAAGAAACCGTTCGATGTATCTGCCCGGATCAAGCCTGCCCGCGAAGGTATCGGCGTCGAAGATGCGACCGGTCTGTTCGGCGACAACCGCCTGAACATTGATGGTGTCATCGGTACTCGTCCCGGTCTGGCCGGTACGCAATTGCTTGTTCGCGCGAGTGGATCCGAACTGCGCAACGTATCGTTGCTGACCGGCATTCCATATCTGCCCGATGGGCAGTTCGAGTTTGTCGGAAATGTCGAGGTCGATGGCAATCGACTCGTCGTCAGCGACGTATCGGCGTCGGCAGGCAATATGCAGGTTTCAGCAACTGCCATTGTTGGTATGGGCCCTGATGTCGGCGAATTCGACCTCGTCGTAACAGCCAGCGGACCGGACGTAGGCAAGCTGGCGCAGATAGACCTATTACAAGGATTGAGTGGTGAGTCATTCTCCCTGAGCGGGCATGTCAGTCGACAAAGCGACCGCGATGAACTGGAGTTTGATGATGCGGATATTCGTATCGGCGCGATCGCACTGCTGGCTGATGGCACATTGAGTATGGAGCCATTATCGAACGACAGCGATCTGAGTTTTTCATTAACGGGGCCGGACATCAGGCAACTAGGTCGCGCGATTGGCACCGATGTCTTTTTCGAAAGGGCCTTTGGCATAAGCGGCCAGTTCACTGGTACACCGAGTGGTTTTGCGATACGCAATTTCGCCGCACAGCTCGGCGACAACGACCTGAACGGGGTGTTCGAGGTCAAATTGCAGGACAAGCCCCGACTGACCGGATCACTTTCATCCACCTACATTGACCTGACGGAGCGCCTGCAGAAAATGGAGGAACAGCGAAAGGAAGCGCCGAAACGTGAAGACGATGAACTGCTGTTATCGATCGAACCCATTGATACAGACTTTCTGCAGCTTGCGGACATTGATGTCGATCTTACAGTGGACAAACTGAAGGCCAACATTCTGGAGGTCACAGATTTTCGTGTCGGCGTGAGGCTCGACGACGGTGAGTTACACGTTGACCCGATTGCATTCGCCGAGTTGCAGGGCAGCCTGGAAGGGCAGGCGAGTCTTGTGCCAAGCGATGGCGGCTATGCGTTCGACGTGTTGCTGACTGCGAAAGACATGCATTTAGGTTTCGTCGCGTCACCGGAACAGGTGCGATCGACGCTGCCACCGGTGACTGGTGAGCTGAAATTACATGGCGAAGGGAACTCACTTCATGAATTGATGGCCTCCGCCAACGGGATGGTGTCTTTACGGCAAAGCTCCGGACGAATAAAGGACTTCGGAACAGGGAAGGTATTCGGTGACTTATTGCTGAAGATCGTTCGGGCGCTGAATCCGCTGCGCGAGGAAGAGGAGTACAGAACGTTTGATTGTGGAATCTACGATATCGACGTCATCGACGGCGTTTTCAAAATCGAGAATTTCGCCCTCCGGACGGACACGATGACGGTGATCATGCTTGGCGATCTCGATTTCAACACTGAAAAACTGGATTTGGCAATTCGTGCGAAACCTCGCGAAGGACTGGGGATCAGCATTGGGGGTGTCGTTAACTCATTTCTCAAGCTCGGTGGCACGCTGCAGAAGCCGAAGTTACAGATCGATCCCCAAGGAACGATTGTTGCGGGCGGCGTCGCCGTCGCGACCGGCGGTCTTTCACTGCTTGCGAAGGGGTTGTACGATCGCTTTTCGGCCGAGACAGATATTTGTGGGCAGAATGAGGCCGACGAAGAGGACTAGGCGTCGGACAAGTGATCGTCTATACCAGCTGCACCAAGTTGTCGCAGCACATCGTTCGACAGTGTGATGAATATCCGGAAGCTCTCGTCCGCGGCCAGTTTCTCGTCAACGAGCAGGTCGAACGCTTCGTTTTGCAGTTCTCGAAGTCTCGCGATCGCCTGTTTACGCTCGGTTTGATTCATTGCGTCTTTAAGAGACCTGCGAACGTCAATCGTGGCTGCGTAAAACCGATCGATTCGATTCTTGCGCCGCATTCGAAATATGCGCACGCCAGCATACGACGCACTGAATAGTGCGATCAAGAGAGTGACCAGGACTTCTGCAACGCCTGAATAGCGTTCGTATATTGATGGCGCCGATCGTTGCAGATAGGCCAGCGTTCCGGCATGCAATGCGAATCTGGACCGGCTTGCATCGAAGTCTTTGGACAACTGCTGAAAAAGGCCGGGGCGTTGTGCAGCCAGTGCCGGGCGCAGCCTGAGAATATCGTTGATCAGGTCGTAAACGACTGAGCTATCCAGATCACTTCTTGTGACCAGGATTTTGTCGACAGCAATCGTAACGATTGCCTCAGGCGTTGTTTGTCCATACGTTCCGGCCGGTATGATAAAGGGTCGAAAATGCGGGTTCAGCAACACGGCGGCGTCGACAGCTGATCCGATGCCGACAGTCTCCGGCGATCCCAGGCTGAATAGACGAAAATCGGGGTAGTCTACGAAAAGTTCCGGGGATATCGGTGCGAAGACGATGACGACATCCGGATGGTCGGTCAGATCTGAAACGTATTCATACGTGCCGACCTCCAAGCCGATACGCTCAGCAATTCGCGCAAATATCATGCGTGAGGCGGACCCTTCAGGTCCCGCGTAGACCTTCGCACCACGTAATAATGCGCGACCAGTCGACGGGTCACGGTCCTCTCTGTATGCAATATGCAGCACGGTTGGATACAAGGGCATCACGGTCCCGATGTCATTACGAAACGGTTGGTTATTAGTGACCAAAGCGATGTCTGCTGTTCCTGACGCGACCGCGTCGACCGCTGCCTCCCCTGATAGAGATGATCCCGTGACGTTCAGGCGTGTGGAGTAGCTTGCATCGAGCAAAGCACTCAAGTCTTCAGCGATAGCCCGATCGACCTGTGCGAATGGAGCGACAAGCCGGAGTTCCACCTGATCGCGCTCACAGGAGCCGAGATTCAGCAGAACGAAGAGCAACAAAATTAGTGGAATACGGCGCATCAGAATCGTAGGCTTTGCTCTGCGTTAAGATATGTCTGGTCCGAGAGTACAAAAAATCATGGTCGATAGACAACAGGAATACACATGAGACGATCAACTGGAGCCCTCATTGCGGCGCTTCTTGCCATTTCGGTTCCCGCCATTGCGGCAGACAAGACGGACGTCGTGATATTCCTCAACGGCGATCATCTCACGGGAGAGTTCAAATCACTGGAACGCGGCAGGCTGCGATTCAAGACAGAAGCAACCGATACGATTTCAATTGAATGGGATAATGTCGCCTTTCTGAAAAGTGATCAGAACGTCCAGGTGGAAACGGAGAACGGTGCTCGCTACCTTGGCCACCTGTCCGCCGCGACTGACGAAAAGCGATTGGTGGTAGAGATGAGCTCCGGCCCTGTTGTTCTGGAAAACAAGCATGTCATTTTGATGACGCCGATCGAAGGTCAGCGCCGGGATCGAATCGATGGCGACGTATCGGCGGGTTACACATTCGCCAAAGCCAAGAACGTGAAAACAACCAATCTTTCGTTTGATCTGAATTATCGAACCGAATCCCGAATCTGGTCCTTGGACTATGACACGTTGGTGACCGACAGCAGTGAAGATGATAATGAGGATGATGATGAGGGTGCGAGCGAGAACATTAGTCTGGCTCTGGAATACAAGCGTCTTTTGGCAAACCGATGGTTGGCTGGCGGCGTCGTTCGGTTTGAACGCAATGATGAGCTCGGCCTTGATCTGCGATCATCGATTGGTGCTGCCGGTGGCCGGATACTGCGCCAGTCAGACAATAGTTCCTTGTCGCTTACCGGTGGCCTGTTTCTGAGCCGGGAAGATACGGTGGTCTCGGACATCGCCCTGCAAAGTGAAGATCATGTAATCGAGGACTATGTCGAGGCATCCGTAAATCTGACATGGGACTGGTTTCGTTACGACACGCCGGAACTGGACCTGAACACCACACTGCAGATCTATCCGAATCTTACTGATTCGGGAGAATACCGCGGCGAATTCGAAATCGAACTGAAGTGGGAGATCATTGAGGATTTCTTCTGGTCGTTATCGATTACGGACAGCTACGATAGCAAAGTGGACGAACTCGAAGGCGAGAAAAACGATTACAGCATCATCACCTCAGTCGGCTGGGACTTTTGAGCTTTTTATCGGCTGATCAGATCGTCGCGGTCCAGTCGCTTGACCACAGTGGCCGCCGTTTCATCGATAAGCAGGCCCAGGTTTGTTTCGCCTTTGCTTGTCTGTTCCATCGACCAGACTATTTCCTCGGTTGTAACGCTGTACAACTCCGTTGCGAGAGTCACACTGGTCTTTAGATCGACCGAACCCGGGTTCTTGTAATCGCTGTAGTTGTACCGGAAGAGGTTGACGAGCTTACCGCCGATCGGCGTCGCGTCAGTTTCTTCCCTGTCCTTGTTCACTGTCAGGTCCGTCTGTGTATCCAGTACTCGAGTGACGAGCACGGCGTCGAAATTGCCGGACTTCACGGCAGCGCGAACCTCGTCTGGCGTTATCGGATTATTACCGCTAACAAGCGAGTGGTAAGTGCTTGCAGATGCATTCTTCTTTCTAAGCTCCGAAACCGTTGCCCGTTCGAACTGGGCGCGCGAGTTGTAGTTGCCGGCGACAGCGACCACCAGGAAGTTGGAAAATGAAGTTTCGTCCATCTGTGGGCCGGAATCGGCGCCGGTCGCGGCGCAGCCATTTGCTACAACAGCGGCGAGGGCGAGCAGAAATGAACCTTTTCGGAAAAAAACTGGCAAGTCGATCTCCTGTTTTCAATTGGCAACGAATCGAATAGTCTAGTTGGTGTAACATTCCATACTAATAGTCCTTCACTTATAAAAACAGGGCGAGACATATGAAAAACCAACGACTTTCCGCTGCGTTACACATCGCCGGACTCACGCTCCTGGTTGCAGGAATTGCGGGTTGCGCGGGATCAACTCCGACCATCGATACAAGCCCGGAAGCGGAGGTCACCTTTGATGGCCTTCACGAGGTCAAGGGCGGAACGGCCGACCAGGCGTGGGCCAGGCCCGGTTCTGATATTTCCCAGTATTCAAAGATGATGTTGCAAGGTGTGGGCGTCGAGTACCGGCCGGGCGGTGAGGCGGGAAGGACGTATCATTCCAGGTCACAAGGCGGTCCTTTCGAAGTGACAGCCGAGCAAAGGAAGCGGTTTGAGACGGTTATCAGGGAGGCTTTTATCGAGGAGCTCGCGAAGAGCGAGCATTTCGAACTGGTCGAGGAAGCGGGGCCTGAAGTCTTGCTGATCATGGGCGCATTGATTGACGTTGTTTCTTACGTGCCACCTGAGCCGATCGGCAGGGGCGAAACCTATCTGAGCAGTGTTGGAGAGGCGACGCTGGTATTGGAAATCCGCGATTCGATTACTCAGACGACTTTGGTTCGCGCCGTTGACAGACGAGCTGCAGAGAGCGCTGGCGGATTCACGAATTCAAACAGGGTATCGAACAGGTCGGAAGTCATTCGTCTGGCCAAGTCGTGGGCACGCTTGCTCCGCACTCGCCTGGACGACCTCGCTGCACCTCAGGACTAGCTGCCAGCCGGTCGGTTAGCGGCCGAGATTCTGGTCGAGGAATTGACGAAATAGCGCAGCCCAGTGTTGGGCTGCGTCTTCAACACTGGTCCAATTCGTGCTGCGGCCCTCAGCGGTGGCGAAAGTCGGTGTCTGGGCGCTATCGGCCGCGCGCGCGAGGACTGCGTCCGTTTCGGAATCACGCATTTCCATCAGGAACAGCAATTCGCCGTGAGAGGCGATGTCCCGGAGGTCTTCCTGAAGGCTCATGAGGCTGCCTTGTGTGGAATTTCTAAAATCGATCAGGGTAGCCTGAACCGTCATTGCGCCCGGGCCGGCAGATTCGACTATTGTGTATCCCTGTAATTCGCCCAAAAAGGCGCTGCGAAAGATCTGCCGGATACGCTGTATGTCCTCCGGTGGCGTATACGAATCTGTCGGAAAGAAAATACCCATCTCAACGGCGTGCAGGCGATCGTACTTGCTGAAGTCAGCATCGTTCGAAATGTAGGCCGATTGGACGTTGTTGTTCTTGCTGACGGTAAAGCTTTGTGTTTCGACGGTCGTACAAGCGATCAACGTCATTGAGAAGGCCACCAGCGTCACGATCAACCGGGCCGTTTTTGTTTGGCTCTTGCATGTTTGCTGATCGGGCGTCAACATCGCTTTGTTCCTTTCTGGTGAACTGAGAGAACGGTTATCAGGTTTGGCAGTCTACCCTAACAATGGTTCCCGATTCGATTCCCTTGCTGGAGTGATTTTTATGAGGCACAACACCGCTCGATATCTGTTTATAGCATTGGCGCTCCTCGGCAGCGCTGTGGTTTTCGGGCAAAGCCCTGCCTCGAGTGTCCCGGGAAATCAGGAACTCGCCAATGCTCGCGCATTGTTGCAAGCTGGTCGGGAGGAAATTATTCGCGAAGACCTGCAGATGACAGAACAGGAGTCATCCGGCTTTTGGCCTGTATACAAGGAGTATCGCGACGAAATAATGCTTGTCCGTGACAAGCGTGCAACGATGGTCGCTGGATTTCTCCAAGCCTATCGTGACGCCGAGTTCACGGATGAGTTCGCGGAGGGCCTGATAAAGGACCACTTCGAGGTCAAAAGCGAATTGCTGGACATTCAGAAACGATACGTGCCCCGATTTCGTGAGGTATTGCCCGTTCTGAAGGTCGCTCGTTTTTATCAACTCGAGAATAAAATGGACGCGGAAATCGACGCGCAACTGGCGCTTGTGATTCCTTTGGTCGAATCCTAGTCGTCCTTCTTTTTCTTTTTGGCCTCTTTTCTTTCCTTAATGAGTGCCTTGGCAGCATCGCGACTTTCGAGGTAGTCAATCGTGTCCACCTGGCAGGTTTCAACGCCACCCAGTTTATCCTCAAACGAGATTTCGTCGCGTCGGCCGCCGCAGACCTTACTTGATCTACTTGGGTACATGCGGGAAGTATCGCGTAAGCCGAAGCAACTGCGTTGCATGGTCATCAGGTAGTAATTCTTGGCATCGTACCGAAACAGTACGTGTTGGCTTGAAAGTGTTCGAAAGTTGCTCAACAGGCCCGCGTGGAGGCAAATGGATTGTTGATTTCGTGCCTTACCCAGCTCCAGGTTGATTTGCGCGTGGGCAGTCAGGCTGCTCAGACTCAGGACAACGATAATGATGACGATCCGAAATCCGCTCATACGATTTCTCCCCACCAAAAAAAATCAGCTGCGAATCACGATAGCAAGAAAATGTTGCCGCCGTCACGATTTGGGAGGGAATAGTGCGTATTATTGAGGGTGCTCCAGGAGAGGCTAGTCGAAAAAGGTCTATATTTACGGTGAGGGGTTAATGATGGGTGACGAAACGGCAGGTTCGGACGGCAAAGCGCCATTGCGATCGGTAAGAACAGATCCAGAGGAGAAATCTGACGGCGAGTCTGCGGCGCACAAATTCCGCGAAATGCGGCATAGCCCGGAAATGATTCGCGAGCTGTTCCGCACAGGTCAGTATCCTTACAAAACCAAGATTCGCAAGGCGGCCTATGAACAGCACAAGGCTGAGCTGCAAGTCGAGCTTCTCAAGGTGCAGAACTGGGTCAAGCAAACAGGTCAGAAGATTATCGTCATTTGTGAAGGTCGCGACGCGGCGGGCAAGGGCGGCACGATCAAGCGCTACATGGAGCATCTTAATCCTCGTGCGGCCCGTGTTGTGGCGCTTGAGAAACCGACTGAGCATGAACTGGGTCAGTGGTACTTTCAACGCTACATCAAACATCTGCCGACCGAAGGCGAGATGGTGTTTTTCGATCGCTCCTGGTACAACCGTGCCGGTGTAGAGCGGGTCATGGGATTTTGCAGTTCAATCGAGTATCTCGAGTTCATGCGCCAGGTGCCAGACCTCGAACGCATGCTGGTCCGGTCAGGGATTCAACTGTTCAAGTACTGGTTCTCGGTGACGCACGACGAACAGAAGCGTCGATTTGAATCGCGTCAGGGTGATCCGCTGAAACAGTGGAAGCTCAGCTCGATCGATGAGCAGTCTCGCCACAAGTGGCCGGAGTACACTGAAGCGAAGGAAGCGATGTTCTTCTATACGGATACCGGCGATGCGCCCTGGGTCGTGATCAAGTCTGATGACAAGAAACGCGCACGCCTGAATTGCATGCAGCACTTTCTGGCACACCTCGACTATCCCGATAAGAACGATCATGTCGTGAGCGGGCCGGATCGGCTAATTGTTGGCACGCCTTCCCAGGTTATTGAGAAGGATCGTCACCTATGGGGTTAACGGCCGGCTAGTTGCCGAATACGTAGGACAGGGAAAGTCTGTACGCGTACTTGGTCGTGAACTGCAATTGGTCGTTCAGGTTTCGTGTCAGAGGAATCTTCGCAGACGCACGCAATGCGAGTGATTCATTGATGTGATACTGCACGGCCGGGATGATATCCAGCCACTGACCCCCTGTATTCGGAATATCTACTGATGCCCTCTGATCGCGTTCCGCGGTCCGGAACAGAAGTTCAAGATTGAATCCCCACGGCGTCTGCGTCTGGTAACTGCCGCCGAGGCTCGCTGTCGCGTCGTGGCCGAATTGGTAATCACGGTCGTTTTCGCCGTTATAGGTGTAGGTCAATAAGCCGTACATGCGGGCGCTCTTTGAATCGTTGAACGCGTGAGCGGCGTATGCCCAGGCGATGCCACCGTAAGCACCTGTTGAGGGTTGAAGGTCTTCGGCCAGCGTAATGCCCTGCTTGCTTGCATCATCTTCGCCGAGTGCAATCGTGCGCCGATGCCGA
>Ga0255052_10003392_pt1 | contig 11094 bp, 8 predicted proteins | sample JV7_2_21_MG_FD_188632 | JGI IMG/M metagenome (GOLD analysis project Ga0255052, IMG submission 188632) | Seawater microbial communities from Jervis Inlet, British Columbia, Canada - JV7_2_21 | ecosystem: Environmental > Aquatic > Marine > Inlet | place: Canada: British Columbia | collected...
TAAAAGGAAAGGTACTGATATGGGAGACAAGGGAAAGAAAGACAAGGGCAAACGCGAAGTACAGAAAAAAGTCAAGCTCACACCGAAGGAGAAACGGAAGCTAAAAAAAGATGGAAAGAAATAGGTTTTGGCAAATTGAAGACAAACGTAAAGCAAATAGATAGCGGTTATCAGCGGAAACCCCCCATATTCACTTCCGCCAGTCGCCCATCCTGCGGCTAAATTGAGGTAATGGATCGCCCGTCTGCCCGCCAGATCGGGGATATCACAGGACAGGACGCGTTGGCCGCAGCGAAGTAGGAATCGAAAAACAGCCAAATCAACCGCCGATTTCGCGGATTACACGGTTCTTGTATTCACCAAGGTCTGCCCTGAGCCCGTTCGGATACGCTCAGGGTAAACTCCGCCGAACGGGAAGGCACGGAGAACCACGAAGAGCAACAATATTCAATAGTCAATAGAAAATAATCAATGACATGGTCCTTTCCTGGCCATTAACCGTTAGAGTGATTTTCTTATTTTCACTGGACAAGGCCGGCTTCCTTCATCCTCCGGCAAAATCACCTCCGAAGTTTCCGGCGTGATCATATCAGATTCAGCCTTTTCGCACCACGAGCGTTATTGGGCCAGTCAACGGTGATTTTCTTGGTGACAAACATACCCACGTTCGATATCATATGTCTTGTGGATGGTCACAGACGAGGCAATCAAGCTGGTGGAAAAGAGAAGTAGATATGGTGTCGGCCGATTTGATCAAAGGCAGCCTACACCATTGCGTTTCTCTGTTTTCTCACTTGGCACAACGTGGGATCTTCACATAATTGAACGGTGTTGTCAGATTCTATCACGGTCTTCTCAAACATCAAATTCGTTTTGCGAAACAAGTCACCGCACTCGATGTCCAACGATTTAGCTGCGATATGGCAATACTCAGGGTCAATTTCTATTCCTATTCCATTTCTACTGTTCCTGAGAGCCGCGATTAGTGATGTCCCGCTTCCGCAAAAGGGATCTAACACGGTGTCGCCGTAAAATGAGAACATTCTGACCAGTCGCGCCGCTAACTCTACAGGAAATGGCGCAGGATGCTTCTTTGTCGACGCGCCTGGAATCGTCCAAATCTGACTGAACCATTCACCGAAATCCTTTTTGTCGATTCGGCTCAGTTGTCTTTGCTCCTCAGTTGGCTTCCGGTAGCCGCCAGGCTTACGCTGTATCAATATGAACTCTATGTCATTTTTTATGATGGCGTTTGGCTCATAAGGCTTTCCGAGGAATTTCGAGCCGTTTTCGACTTCGAAGCTGGCATTCGCTATTTTGTACCAGATAATAGGGTTAAGATTGTCAAAGCCAATCTTTCGGCAGATCACGCTGATATCCGAGTGAAGAGGGAAGACAAGATGTCTGCCAAACTGTCGCCTGGAGACGCAGACATCTCCAACCACGCAAACAAGCCGACCTCCGGGAACAAGAATTCTGAATACGTGTTCCCACACCTTTCTTAGTTCTCCGAGAAAGTTCTCATAGTCGTCTATGTGGCCCAATTGACTTGGATTGTCGTTGTACTTCTTCAGATTCCAATATGGCGGAGATGTGACAGCCAAATGTATGGACTCATCGGGGATGAACGACAAGTCGCGTGCGTCGCCGTTGATAAGACGCTGGGTCGTTAATTCTTCCATCAGGCAAAAGCTCCAACACTTGCAGCCAGAACTGACGCGAATTTCCCCACCGCGATATCCTGGGCCGGTTCGTTATATGTTCCAATAGAAGGCGACAGCCCTGGAGACTTCCGTGTCAATGTTTTCGAGGACTTTCACCGATAACCTCTTGCTGTCTACAATGCGACCTTGGCAACAATGATCCTGTTCGGCATGATATCCCATGTTCGTGCGCATTGCAATATATAGATTTGTTCGATTTGTGGGCGTGCCATCAATCAAGCACCAACTCCTCCAATATTCACTTCGCTTTTGGGGCTGGGCGCGGTATGATTTGTTGGGACTTGGCACAGGCTGAACTTTCGCCTGAATATGCCGCTTGTCGCCGCCCTGATAGAGAATCGTGCTGCGATCGTGAGGAAAGGACTTAATTATGAAAAAGCGAGGCGCCTTTACGCTAATCGAATTGCTGGTCGTGATTGCTGTCATTGCCCTGTTGATGGGCCTGTTGATACCGGCACTGTCGGCGGCTCGGGGTCAGGCTCGGGCTGCGGCGTGTAAGGCCAATCTCAAGCAGTGGGCGACGATCATGGCGATGTATACCATGGATAATAACAACGAGTACTGGATCGAGTACTGCCAGAGGCGCGATCCGGCGGGGACGTGGATGCGGGCTTTAGAACTTCTGTACGGCGATATGGGGAAATTCCGCGTCTGCCCGGCGGCGAAGGAGCCTTGCTTTTTGGCCGATCCGGTATCCGGAGACCCCAACTGGCGGCGTTACGGCAGCGCAAAAAGAGTCTGGGGGCCGGGAATCCCGACGAAATACTTCTACGAAAACGATTACGGCAGCTACGGCGTCAATCACTGGATCAACACCCTCGAGCCGGGCGATGACGGGTGGCTGAATGCGCCCGAACTGCACTGGAAGACCGATATCAGCAAGAACACCAGCAGCATCCCCATTCTGGGCGATTGCACCTGGTACGGCGGCCAGCCCGCGAACGGTCCGGATCCGGCCCACCCCAGCTTTGCGAGCGAGTCGGCCCCGCCTCAGTTTCGCTATTGGTGGGAGACCGACCCGACGGCGGCCTGGAGCAGCAGTATGTGCCGATTCGCCATAGACCGGCATAGTCGGGCCATCAACATGTGCTTTATGGACGGCTCGACGCAGAAGGTCGGATTGTACGAGCTGTGGACCCTGAAATGGCACCGCGACGCCAAGCCTAATAATGACATCGTCATCCCCTGGCTGCCGAGATGATATCGGCAATCGGCAACTTTTCATCCTGAACCGGTGTTTCGGTCGATATTCATCACATGTAGCGCCGATTACTCGTCAGTATTCTGTCACGATTTATTCTGTACCCTTTTGTTCCCGGCAAAAGGGTGGTCGAAAAACCTGAGATTGCTTCGTCGCTGCGCTCCTCGCAATGACAAAGGCTGCGTTTTCCTGTCATTGCGAGCGATTTGAAGAATCGCGCGGCAATCTCAACGTTCACAATGAGGTAATTCAGAGTGGCCCAACAGATTGCTTCATAATTTTGTCAACCATTTGGCTGCGATAGCGTCTTAACGGATAGCTGGAGCATATAGCCTCGATGGAAGAAACAGACAAGAATCTAATAGACGCCCATTTACAGGGCGATCGAGAAGCTTTCGGCGAGCTTGTTCGCCGATACGGGGATAGTTTGTTGGGCTACCTAACGAAAATATGCAGGAATCGAGAGCAGGCGAAGGACCTTTTCCAGGAGACTTTCAAAAGGGTGCACGAGAAGGCCCACACGCTTCGCAGCAACCAGTTCAAGAGCTGGTTGTATACGATTGCGACCCGCGTGGCTATGGACGGTCTTCGCAGGGACAATCGCGTGCGCATGGTCTCGCTCAATCAACAGATCGATTGCGATGGCGACAATTGCCCGGAACTGGGGGCGGTCGCGGTGGCCGCCGATTGCGACGATCCTTCTCAGGAGGCTTCTAAAGCCGAGCAGAAGGAGTTGGTCAGGCGGGCCGTCGAATCGCTGCCGGACAGGCAGAGGGCAACGCTCGTTCTGGCGTATTATCAGGGGCTGAGTTATCGGGAGGTGGCGACGGCTCTGGATTGCTCTATCGGAACGGTGAAGACACAGATGTTCAGGGCACTCAGGACGCTGGCGCAGCGATTGCCTGATATATCGGGAGTGGCGAAATGAAGCGTCATCTTACAGAAGAAGAACTTATCGAGCATCAGTTCAAGCTGGCTTCGGACGAGCAGGCCGTCGGCCGAGCCGAGCATCTGGCCGGTTGCGCCGAGTGTCGGGAGCGGCTGGAGCAGTTGGGTCAGAAGTTCGCCGCGTTGGATTTACTGGCCGAAGACATACCGGCATCCGAGGAACTGATTTCTCAAGCGATAGCGCAGGCCAAACACCCGGCGCCGCGCAGGATCGTTCCATTCGGCAAGTACCATTGGATCGGAACCGCAGCGGCGGTGCTGGTCGTGGGATTCGTGCTGATGATGGGCAATCTTAACAAACAAGCGGCTACGCGGCGGGAATCTGCCGAAACGTCGAAGTCGGAGGCCGGGAGATCGGCGTCGCTGCCGCAAGTGGAAGAAGAGCCCGAGATGATGTTGGTTGCGAAGGAACTCGCCGACGAAAGTGCTACGATGCTGGAAGAGGCTTTGGTCAGCAGACAGACGGCGAGGAAATCGGCTGCCGCACCTCCGGTTGCAGATACGGCGAGTCCCACAGACAAGTTCGGCACAGACCCAACATCTCGGCCCGATACGCCGACGGAGGCGGATCTGTACGCGTATGCCCCGGGGCGGGGGCCGGCGCCGGATACGGCAGGGACAAGACCTGTCAGACTACCAACTTTGGAGCAAGAGGTCGACCTTAAGGACGCACCGGAATTCGGCACACAACTTGCAGCCACAGTAAGGCGTAAATTGGCCGGCGCGGAAATATCCGAGGAGCCGCCTTTTGCGCCAGCCAGTGCGATCGAACTGGTAACGCTGCCCCGGCGGGACGACGTTCAACTCACGATATACAACTCTGCAGATCTGACATTGGTGAGGGAGAAACGGAATCTTACGCTGAAGCAGGGCTGGAACTGGCTTCAGCTTATGTGGGCCAACACCTTGATCGACCCGACGTCGCTGTCTCTGGAGCCGGCGGCGCAGGCGGGCAAGATCGACGTGCAACAATTGGTGTTTCCAGCGAGGCTGCGGGAACTTGGCCGCTGGCTCATTCGTTCTGAGATCAGCGGCCAGGTGCCGTTCGAGATCACGTACTTCACGAGCGGCCTGTCGTGGCGCGCGTTCTACATGGGGACACTCTCGCAGGACGAAAAGACGATGCGACTGGCCGGCTACGTAAGGGTCGCCAACAACAGCGGCGAAGATTACGAGAACGCTCAGACCAGACTGCTCGTGGGCAAAGTCAATGTGCTCGATAAGATAGCCGATCTGGCGAAACGACAATATGCATACGACAGGCCTGGGATGGATACGGCGGGTGATGATTACGACGTATCTCAGTGGGGCTTCCAAGCCAAGAACGGGGACAAAGTGCCGCTGTTGGGAGATGTACCTATAGTAGGCGAGCTGTTCAGAGCAGGCGATTTGAAACCCAAGGAAATCAAGAAGGAAGGGTTGAGTGAGTATTTCCTTTATACGATCGAGGGAACCGAGACGATCCCTGACAAATGGGGCAAGCGGCTGCCTTCCTTTGATGTTGAGGACATCGATATCGAGAGTCTGTACAAATACGACGAGCAGCGCTGGTCAAAGCAGGCGATAAGATTTGTCTCCTTCACAAACGACGATGAGCACAATCTCGGAGAGACGCCGATTCCCGATGGTACCGTCAAGATATACGGACAGGCCGGTGAGCAGGGCGAGTTGTCATACGTCGGCGGCGCGAGTATTAAGTACATCCCGGTGGACGAAGAGGTCGAGTTGAATCTCGGCCCGGCGAGATTGGTCAAGGTCGAGCCGAAGCTGATGTCGTTCGAGACCGACAATTACGTTTTCGATAATAGAGGCAATGTCGCCGGCTGGGATGAGATACGGACCTGGCGAATCGAGATAACCAATACCCGGGCGCTGCCGATTGAGATCGAAATAACCCGCGGCTTCGGCACCGCGTACTGGAAGCTGGTCTTGGTCGACGTTGCGTCGCGGGCCGAGGATGCGATTTCCTACGAGAAGCACGACGCAACGCACGCGAGGTTCACTCTGAAGCGAAGACCGAACAGCAAGTGGACGTTCGGTTACGCGGTGACGACATATCACGGCAGGCGACAAGGACAGGTCAGCGAATAGGGAGGGATCGAAGATGAAAAAGCACATTGCGATCATAGCGGCAGTTGGGATTTTGGGCCTGTGCAGGAGCAGCTACGGCCTGACCACCGAACATATCGGCCCGGTTACTGCGCATCCTGTGGTTGCCCGGCAGGAGTGGCCCAAAGGTATTGTCGGGATCCCAAGGCACATGTCACGGGTCTATTCGACACAGGGCGGCTTCGGAAACGAGGATTTCTACTTCAAGTGCAAGGTCGATGAGGTCAATGAGTTGCTCGCCATTTTCGCAAAGGCTCGAATGCGCGACCATGTGGTGCGAATCGAGCCTGGCGTCAAGAAGGCCAGCACCTTCTTCAGCAAAGAGGAAATTGAATACAACGTCCAGCTTCAGATCGTATCGGGGATTGCCCTGTCCCTTGCCGGTGGACGACGGAGGGATGAGCTGCCTCTGGAGCCGCGGTTGACCATTCTGACGGGTGACGACGATGGCGCGCTCGTGAAACGGTTGAAGTGGCCCAGGAACGTCATCGTCGAGAGCAAGATTCGGGGCGTTTCGATCAACAAAGACAGGAAGAAGCCGAAGCGAGACGTCTATTACGGGCTTTGCGAATTTGCCGACGGCTCGCCGCCTGTAGAGTTTGTCAAAGGCGTCAACAGCCGGATCACTCTGTGGGAACAGAAGGAACCGAACGGCATCGGCCTGGGAAGAATCGACAATAGGGGCTATTGCAGGCTTCTGTTTTCCGATGCCGAACTGGAGGACCTGAAGAAAGGCAAGACGTGGCTGACCATAACCATCGGCAACTGGCTGGTAGAAGCCGCCAGGACCGACATGCGGCTTCCGGTCGAAATGCTGGCAAAAGGCAAGGACAAGGACGCCCGGCCGATCAAGGTCACGGCGCCCAGCTATTACTACGGCAGGTTACTATTCGAGGACGGTTCGCCGCCGGTGCTCGATCCACCCCCGTGGCCCGGGGCAGAAATCATGGTCAGCTTTCCGTATTGTGGTCAGGCCGACTTCGACGCGCAAGGTTACTTCAAACTGGCGATGACCGCCGAGCAGTTTGAGCTACTCCTCAAGCGCAAAGAACAAAGGAACATTTACGTCCCCGATCTCATCAGGAAGGGGCGGTCGAGAGGGGAGTATACGTTTCCGGCCGATCTGCTGTCTCGTGACAGAGCCAAAGCCGGCGTTGTGAAGATACCCCGACCCAAGCTGCCGAGGAAGGAGTTGACGACGGCTGAATCAAAAGTCGGAAAGCCAACTCCGGGATTCGACGGCGTGCGATTCGGGACATCGCAAAAGGACAAGATCAAGGGCAAGCCGTTACTGGTATGCTTTTGGGACATGGACCAGCGACCCTCCCGGCAGTGCATGCGGGTTCTGGAAAAGCAAAGTCAGATGTGGCAGGACAAGAACGTTGCCGTGCTGGTCGTCCATTCCGGCACGAAACAAGGAAAGCAGGTCACCGATTGGCTCAAGAAGAACGGTCCTTCCATCACGGCGGGAACGATCCAGGGCGACCCGTACGACACTCTGTTTGCCTGGGGAGCGAGAAGCTTGCCGTGGCTCGTCCTGACCGATGAAAGACACATCATTACAAAAGCAGGATTCAACCTGAGTGAAACAAGATAGACAGAGGAGAAAGCGAAATGAGCAGAAGAACGATAGCAATCGCGGGTGGTCTTATGATCATGACGGCACTGAGCCTTTTTGCCGTCGCGAGTGAGGTTGCCGAGGTGGAAATGGTGAACCTCGATGACTGCGACTGGACTGTCACCGCGATGCGCTCCAGAGCTTCGGTCATGAGAGAGATCCCGGCATGCGTCGGGTTTACAGAGGGCGTCGATGAGGAGTTCAAATCCGAAAGAGAGCCGCTCAGCATCCTCACGGTTACACTCAAGGCCGGCAAGACGGGCGACCTGGACCTAGTCCCGGAACTGTTCCTCGTGCGCGACGGCGGCATCTACGGTACCTACCGTCCCTGTCGGGGTGTCCGGGTGGTGGATCCAAAGCCGGGGCCCAAGACACAGGCGTTCCTTCCCCCCTCTGACGGAAGAATTTGGCCGGGGCACGCAGGTCAACTCCGCGTTACAGCGGGTCAATCGGTCGTCATCGAGCTTCTGTTCCCACATATTTTCCGCGACGATGCCGAAATCCTCGCCGCCTCTCCGACGGCAACATTGGCGGGACTCAAATGACATGTTAGTAATGAAACGTTCACTGGAGTAACCAATAGCGTAAACAAGAACCCGGAAGTACATTAGGAGACAAAGAATGAACACTAGAACAAAATCAGCAATCGCATTACTTGTAATCCTGAGTATCGGTTCGGGGGCTTTCGCCCGGATCAAGCTGGTGACTCTGCCTGAACGGGCGGCGACGGTGATTCGCCTGGACAATCCTCGGGCGACACTGATCGAAGAGGAACGCGTGCTTACCCTGCAGAAAGGGCTCAACAAAGTTGACTTCTCATGGAAGGGCGTCCTGATCGACGCCGACTCGATCAGGCTCAGAACACTCGACCACCCGAACAATGTGACGCTTCTCAGCGTGAGCTATCCGCCCAACGAGGCTGCTCTTGTCTGGGACATAAGCAGCGACAGCGACTACGCCGAGACGGTGCGAATCAGCTATCTATTGAGCAACATCGACAGGCTCATCACATACAAGGCTGTCGCCGACAAGGCGGAGAGCTTTGTCGATCTCAAGAGCTATCTCGTGCTGCGAAACTTCTCGGGCGAGGATTTCGACAAGGCCCGCGTGCTCCTGGACTACGGCGAGGCCTTCGAGCAGGGCATCGACCACGAAGAGACCAAGCAGATGCTGTTTCTAAAGTCTCCGAAGGTGCCGATCACGAAGATCTGGAAGTTCGACGCGGCAAAGCAGCCCTGGGATCCGGAGAAGCTGGAGAATCAGAACGTAGGGATTCCCGTGAGCTATCGCATTGTAAACGATACCGGCAGCAGCCTGGGCAAATTCTCCCTCTGGGGCGGCAAGGCCAGGCTCTTCCAGGACGACGGGCACGAGAGCACCATCTTCCTGGGCGAGGACAGAACGGGCCTTGTGCCGGTCGGCGAAAAGATGGAGCTGTACATAGGTGACAGTCGCGACATCGTCGTCACGCAGCGGAAGATGCAGGACACCCAGGTCGCCAAGGCCAAGAACAAAAAGGGCGACGTCGTTCTTTACGATACCAATGAGCGGATAACCGCCAAGGTCGAGAATTTCAAGGATAGCGTTGCGGTCCTGACGATGGTACAGCACATTGGCGGTCAGTGGGATATGGAGACGTGTACCCTGGACGGGCGAGCATTGAGGCTGGGCACAGATTACAGGAAGAAGGACGCCAATACGCTCGAGTTCGAGATCAAGCTGCCCGCCCGGACCGAGGACGGCCCGGCGGAGAAGGAGCTGAAAATGTACTACCATCGCCGAAACATACGGCCGGGAGCGGAGCCGAGGCAGACGATCAGAAGATAACAAGCCTGAGTCCTTCGAACTAAAGGAGCAACAAGATGAAACGTATAGTACTTACATTACTGATATTCGCTGCAACTGCACGCGTCGGCCGGGCGAAAGTCGATCTTGTAACCCTGCCTTCACGGGAGACGGTTCAGCTCACGATCTACAACTCGGCGGACATGACGCTGGTTCGCGAGAGCAGGGCGCTTACGCTAAAAGACGGCAGGAACGCGCTGCAGTTCTCCTGGGAAAACACGCTCATCGATCCGACAAGTCTTGAAATGCTGCCGAGGGCCAATGCCGACAAGATCGACATTGCCGAACTGGTCTATCCTCCGAGGGTCAGAAATCTGGGCCTGTGGAATATCGACAGCGGCGTCAGCGGCAAAGTTCCTGTGGAGATCACCTACCTGACCAGCGGACTGTCCTGGCGGGCGTTCTACATGGGGACACTGGCCGAGGACGAAAAAACGATGCGCCTGCAAGGCTATGTTCGCGTGACCAACAATAGCGGCGAAGACTACGAGAACGCTCAAACGCGGCTGATCGTAGGCAAGGTTCATCTGCTCGATGAGATCGCCCAACTCGCACGCAGACAATATCCGTATGGACGACCCGGTGAAGGAAGACAGATGTTGGAAGAGTCACTGGAACTCGGACAGGCGAAACGCATGCTGAGTCGGTCACGAAGCTTGGCAATGGCCCCGGCTCCCGCGGCTGCGAGACCCAAAGAGATTACCAAAGAAGGACTCAGCGAGTATTTTCTCTACACGATTGAAGGCACCGAGACTATTGCCACCGGGTGGTCGAAGAGACTGATGAGCTTCGACACAGACGACGTGCCGGTCGTGAATCTCTACAAATACGAGCAGCAGCGATACGGCAACTCCGTGGTCCGGTTCCTGAGCTTCAAGAATGACGAGGAGCACGAACTTGGCGATACGCCCATCCCCGGCGGAATGCTCAAGGTCTACAGGAATGCCGGTGATGCCGGGCACCTGTCATACACGGGACAATCTTCGTTTAAGTACATCCCCGTGGATGAGGACGTCGAGCTTAATCTCGGGGCCGTAGCAAATGTTGTCGTCGAGCCGAAGCTAATGAACCTCGAGAGCGAAAATTACACGTTTGACCGTAGAGGCAACGTCTCCGGCTGGGACGAGATTAGCACGTTCAGCATCGAAGTAAAGAACACGCGTGATATCGCCGTCAAGGTCGAGATCAAACGCAACTTCAACACTCAATACTGGGACCTGACCAAAAGCGGCGACTCGGGCCAATTCGACAAGGAGGACCTGGACACGGTCAAGTTCACGCTCGTCCTGGAGCCGAGATCGACAAAGCAGTTCCAGTACGTTGTCAGGACGTATCACGGCCAAAGGCGAGAGAACTGGAAAGCAACTTCGCAACTGCGATAGCATAAGGTGGGATCATGTCAGACAAAAAGGACGGAAGAATGAAACGTGTATTGACATTGCTTGCATGCTTGATGCTGACTTCTACTGCACAAGCCAAGGTGGATTTGGTGACTTTGCCCTCTCGGGACACGGTTCAGCTTACGATCTACAACTCTGCGGACATGACCTTGGTGCGCGAGAGCAGGGCGCTGACGCTCAGGGACGGCCTGAACAAGCTGCAATTCTCCTGGGCCAACACGCTCATTGACCCGACAAGCCTTGAGATGC
>Ga0255052_10003393_pt1 | contig 11090 bp, 10 predicted proteins | sample JV7_2_21_MG_FD_188632 | JGI IMG/M metagenome (GOLD analysis project Ga0255052, IMG submission 188632) | Seawater microbial communities from Jervis Inlet, British Columbia, Canada - JV7_2_21 | ecosystem: Environmental > Aquatic > Marine > Inlet | place: Canada: British Columbia | collected...
TGCCGATCGCGACTGCAGCCAGGGACATGAGCCACCAGTTCACTTCCGCCAGGCCGTCCAGCGATCGCGATAGCTGCGTCTGCAAGAACACTCCGAATAAGAGATACAGCCCGACTTTGTGAAGGACCTTCCAGGCCTTGTGGCCGATCGCGCGCGCAGGTGCGTCGAATGACGTTATCAGCATCAGGTAGATCACCAGGTAGGTCGCGGCGCCGGGCAGGTTTTCCAACGCGTTGAAACTTTCGTCCGGGACCTGGTTGACCCGATAAATTATAAGCGCCAGATGCGCGGTATGAATTCCCGCGAAGGCAACCCCGAGCAGGCGCCGATTCTTCAACAGCCGTGCCGTCGCGGGCGTTGCGAATAGCTGTTGCAATGGGCGTGCGACGAAAATTAGGAGAAGAACAAGAAAGGCCATTCGAGCGCTGAGCCGGAGCAAAAATCTGGTGCTCTCGTCACTGGTGCCTGCAATACTCAAGTAGGCGCCAGCAAGCGCTGCAGTCAGGCCGGCAGCGGCGAAAAAGACTGCCCAGTTGCGTTGATTACTCGTTATCGCCATAAGCGGAATCCCAGGTCAGCCGACTATTCTCGTCGATAGATAAACGTTCCGTCGTGCCTGCATTGAGTTCGAGTACGTACGTCACCGGTTCGATCGATGAGATGGAACGCAGCGACTGCGGATCGGTATCGCGGATGACCGACGACACCGTACCGTCCTGCCGCGCAAATACCATGTCGAGCGATATGAACGTGTTCTTCATCCACATCGAATGGAAGTCGCTGCCAGCGTAGACAAATAGCATGCCGGTCATTTCCGGCAGATCGCGAACGAACATCAAACCTCGTGCGCGTTGCGCATTATTGACGGCCAGGTACACATCGAAGCGATAACAAGCGTGAGCGCTGGCCTCAATGATCAGTACGTCCTTCTCAAATGCGGAATCGAACTCCTCGTCGGCAACAGAGGGCACCGTCGCCGCAAATACCAATGCAGCAGCAATTGGTAGCCGCCTCACGACGCGCTCCAGTCCAGCAGGCCGACAAACTGTAGTTCCGGGATCGTTACGCTCGAATTGCCGTTGACCTCTGCAAGCGGAGCAACGCAATATAACGCGCCGCCGATCGAGAATCGGTCACTGCTTGCATCGAGCACATCGAGCGTCGTGATGTCGGTCAGGCAATTGCCGAGATCCAGTGTACTGAAAAAGCGGCCGCTACCTTCCTCAATCAAGGTCACGTTGCTGGCATATTCGTTACCACTTTCATTTCGCCGGAGATCTGGTATTGCGATAATGATGGCCACTCGCCGTTCGCCGTTGTCCACGGCGCCAGCAAAACGCAATCGTGCGCCCTGGCCATTGGGTCTCGGCATACCGGCGCACTCGAGCTCGCTCGCAGTCCAGTCGATTTGAGTCGCGACGGCCCCGTACAGCTCGGTTATCAACAGACCGCCATCGCCACACAGGCGAGACGGGCGTGCCTCGGTTGTGGGGGCAACGATTTCCGGCTCAGGCGCAGGTTTGCAGGCTCCAAGCGCCAATGCCAGCGCCACGGAAAGACCGGACCGAGCGGCAAAGAAGCGCAGCCGGGCAAATTTTTTCTGAATTGTCTGCAATTCTCAAGGCCGGTGATTGTCCGAAGTGGGAGCATTATTACCGAAGTGAGGCAGCAATGAACAAAAAACATCGCGACCGGTTGGCCTGCACACGCATCCTCTCTAGAATGGCACGCCAATTTTTTGTCCGGAGTATTTGATGAGCGTCGTAGAACAGGTCCAGCAACTCGAGGCGCATGCAAGCAGCCTGATCATTGGGCAATTGCACTTGATTAACCGAATGTTGATCGCACTCCTGTGCGACGGGCATCTGCTGGTCGAGGGTGCGCCGGGGCTTGCCAAAACCCGGGCGATCAAAGTACTCGCGGAGAGTATCGAGGGCGATTTTCATCGACTGCAATTTACACCGGATTTGCTGCCAGCCGATCTGACCGGTACAGATATCTACCGGCCGCAAGAGGGTACTTTCGAGTTTCGTAAAGGCCCGCTGTTCCATAATCTGATTCTCGCCGACGAAATTAATCGTGCGCCTGCGAAGGTACAGTCAGCCTTGCTCGAGGCAATGGAGGAACGCCAGATAACCGTCGGTGATCGCAGCTATGGTCTCGATGATCTCTTTATGGTGATGGCGACGCAAAATCCAATCGAGCAGGAAGGTACCTACCCGCTGCCGGAGGCGCAGCTTGATCGCTTTCTTTTGCATGTCGAAGTTGGTTACCCCAGCACTGAAGACGAGCGCCGCATCCTGGTGCTCAATCGTGACGAAGCAAAGTCGGGTGAGCGCGACGCATTTCAACCGCCAGAGTTGCTGTCACTGGATTCGATTATGCAGGCGCGACAAGACATCCTGCGCCTGCATCTGGCAGAAGAGCTCGAGGAGTACATCGTCAATATCGTTGTGGCGACGAGGGACCCGGGCCGTATCGATGAGTCACTTGATGGGCAGGTCATGTATGGAGCGAGCCCGCGTGCGAGCATGGGTATCGATCGTGCAGCCCGGGCACATGCGTGGTTGTCGGGTCGCGACTATGTTGGCCCAGAGGATATTCAGGCTATTGCGTCGGATGTTCTACGCCACCGAATCGTACTGAGCTTTGAAGCTGAGGCCGACGGCGTGAGCGAAAATTCGGTCATTGAACGCGTCCTGGATGGGGTCGGAGTACCCTAGTGTCGCGTTTGCAACACCTTCATGAAGGCGCATCGCCTGTCAGCGTCAGTCAGGCCGGCCTGATCCGATTGAATGGCCCGGCACGTGCAATTGCGCTTGACGTATTACGTGTCATTTCGCTGCAGACGGGCGCCTATGTGTCCCATTTCCGCGGTCGCGGCATGGAATTCGATGAATCACGTCCTTATCAGCCTGGCGATGACCCGCGCAGCATCGACTGGCGTGTCACCGCGCGTAGCACGACTGCCTATACCAAGTTGTTTCGCGAAGAACGCGAGCGGCCTGTATTGATTGCTCTCGATTTGCGGGCCAATATGCATTTCGCGACGCGTGGCTGCTTCAAGTCGGTCAACGCAAGTCGGGCTGCCGCGCTTTTGTCATGGGCGGCACATCATCGGGGTGACAGGCTTGGTGGTCTGATCTTTGGCAACACAACGCATCGTGAGCTTAAACCGCGTCTCGGGCGGCAGGCCGCACTTCGCTATGTCCACGAACTCGTCGCGCACCCGGACTGGGAAAATCGTGAGCGAAGCCCGGGCGGCGATGATGAAGCGCCGTTGACGCGGGCAATGTCGTCGTTGCGGCGCGTTGCCCGGCCCGGGAGTCTGGTTGTAGTACTGAGTGATTTTCTTGGTTTTTCACGGGCTGCGCAGTCCTATTTGTCGAGTGTCGCTCGTCACAACGACGTACTGGCCGTGTTCCTTAATGATCCGCTTGAGCGCAAACTGCCGCCACCGGGTCGTTATCGTCTCGTCTCCCGCGATGATGAATTGGCGATCGATACGAAGGCAAAGGCGGCTCGTCGCGATTACGAACAGGCTTTTCAGTCGCGCGCTCAGGAACTTGAGGCATTCTGCCAGCGTTACGGCGTACACCTGATGCCGCTCTCAACTGAGGATGACCCTGTCACTGCGCTGCAGACTGCACTCGGTCGGAGAACGCACTAGGTGCTCCTCGCAGGCGATATTCATGGATTCAGAGCGAAGCAGATGATTCGAGGCAAGGCACAGTTCACAGGAAATGGCTGGTCCTTTTCAAGGACTGTAACGCCGTCTTGGATCATCTGCTTCGCTCCCTTTGGGCGGGCCGGGAAGCGGTCGTTCGCAGCGTTGCGCCTCTTGGTAAGGACCAGGCCATCACCGGCGAGACGCGTCTCGCGCCCGATCGCTTCCCAGCGCGCTGAATGCACGAATATCGCCTGGGAGGAGCACTAATGGATCCCGAACAGATTCCGCTCAGAGACCTGCATCTTCCTGAGGCGATCAGCTGGTGGCCGCTCGCGCCAGGCTGGTGGCTTTTGATTGCATTGATCGCGGTCGGTCTTGGTTTGCTGTTCAGACTATTCATGAGAACCCGCGCTCGTGGTGCCGCAAGACGGCATGCGCTCCACCAGCTCAATGAGCTGACAGCCGATTTTGAGCAGCACCACAATGCCGTTGCATTCAGCGGCCATTTGTCCGAGCTGTTGCGGCGGACAATGCTTGCCTACGCGCCGCGTCACGACGTGGCTGGCCTGACAGGCGACAAATGGCTGGCCTGGCTTGATCGTGACCTTGATCAGCCGCGCTTTCAAAGCGAGGCCGGGCGCAAATTGCTCGAGCTCCCGTACCGCGCGCCCAGTGACGACGTCTCGGCAATGGACCTTGTTGACGTTGTTGCGGCTGTGCGCCAGCGACTGGCAACACCGGTTGGGAGGCACAGCTGATGTGGTCGCTTGCGTGGCCGTGGGTGCTATTTGCACTGCCGTTGCCGTTGATTGCGCGTAAGCTGCTGTCGGCGTCGCCGAGCCTGCAGGATGCGGGTCTCAAGGTGCCAAGTCTTGGCGCATTTCTGTCGCTCACTCGTCGGCCTGGCACCGATCATCTGCTCAGCTGGCGACTTTGGCTGGCAGCGATTGCATGGATATTGCTCGTCGTAGCAGCGGCACGGCCCGAACACATCGGCGACGAACTCGACGTACAGGTCTCGGGGCGCAATCTAATGCTGGCCGTTGATCTGTCCGGAAGCATGGACCAGAAGGACTTCGAGCTCGCCAATCGTCGTGTCGATCGGCTGACTGCGACGAAGGCCGTTGCCAGTGATTTCATCAGTCGCCGTGAGGGTGATCGCATCGGCCTGATTCTGTTTGGCGAACGCGCGTATCTGCAAGTACCGCTGACCCTCGACCGCGAGACCGTAAAAGTATTGTTAATGGAGGCTTTCATCGGTCTTGCCGGTGAGAAGACGGCGATCGGTGACGCGATTACGCTCGCCGTCAAGAGAATTCACGATCAGGAAGTCGATGCCAGCGAACAGGTGCTCGTCCTGCTGACCGATGGTGCCAATACGGCGGGTGAAATCGAACCACTCAAAGCGGCACAACTGGCACAACAGGTCGGGTTGCGAATCTACACGATCGGCATTGGCGCCGAGCAACTGGAAGTGGCATCGCTGATCGGTGGCCGGCGCAATGTCAACCCGTCCGCCGACCTTGATGAAGACACATTGACCGGCATCGCCGAGCTAACCGGCGGCCGCTACTTCCGCGCCAAAGACACGGCAGGCCTGCAGGGCATTTATCAACTTGTTGATGAACTCGAGCCAGTCGAGGAGCCCGAGGCCGGATTCCGGCCCGTCAAATCACTTTACTACTGGCCTCTGGGAGGCGCGTTTGCGCTCGCGGCGTTTCTTTGTGTCATGAGCCTTCTGCAGAACCTCGCAGTAAGAAAATTATCCGGGGCGCAAACCCATGCCGGCTGAGTTTCATTTCTTGCGACCTGAGTGGTTGTGGGCTGTGCCACCGGTTCTGGCCTGCGCGGTGCTGCTTGCGCGTCGACAACTCGGGGCGGGCAGCTGGCAAAATGTCGTGCAGGAGTCACTGGCGCCGTATGTTCTGTCACGGTCGGCAACGCGTCGCTCGGACTACCGCTGGTGGTTACTCGGTCTTTGCGGTGTCATTGCCGTGATAGCGCTTGCGGGGCCAGCCTGGCAGCGAATCGAACAACCCGTTTTTCGGTCGGACCAGGCGCTGGTAGTCGCGCTTGATCTTTCCCGCTCCATGGATGCACAGGACATTGCGCCGAGTCGGCTGATGCGTGCGCGCCTGAAGATTCTTGACATGCTCGAGCGACGGCGCAGCGGGCAGACGGCACTCGTCGTTTACTCAGCGAATGCATTTACAGTGACGCCGCTGACGACCGATACAGATACGATCGCCGCGCTCGTCAACAGCCTGAGTACTGACATCATGCCCAGTCGTGGCAGCTATCCGATCGCCGCGATCAGTAAGGGCAAGCAGCTGCTCGAACAGGCAGGAGCAGTGATCGGCGAGGTACTGCTGGTCACCGATGGCAGTTCATCGCCGGCGGCAGAGAGAATCGCGCGTGATCTAAAAGAATCGGGTTACACGCTGTCTGTACTGGCGGTAGGTACTAGCGAAGGGGCACCAATCCCGAGGTTGAGCGGCGGTTTTGTCACAGACCAGTCCGGAAATATCGCAGTACCGAAGCTTGAGGAACGATCCCTTCGCAGGCTTGCGGCGGCGGGCGGAGGTCGTTTCTCGATGTTGTCGACCGATGACCGCGACCTCGATTACTTGCTCAGTGGTGAGGCCGGAATGCAACAGGCGAGTGATGATTCGCTGTCAACCGATCACTGGCGTGAGGAAGGACCCTGGCTGGTTTTGTTGTTATTGCCACTCGCCGCGATGGCGTTCCGCCGTGGTTGGGTGCTGCTGATTGCGCTTGCAGTGTTGCCGGTGTCCGAACCCGCTTACGCAGCGACATGGGATGACCTCTGGCTGACCAAAGATCAACAGGCGCAAAAAAAGCTTGAAGAGGGCGCGGCCGCGGATGCAGTGGAGTTGTTCGAAAATTCTGAGTGGCGAGCTGTCGCGCAATACCGCGCGCAGGACTATGCAGATAGCGCGAGGGCGTTCGCCGAGAGTGAAGACACACGCAGTCTTTACAACCTTGGTAACGCAATGGCTCGACAAGGCGAGTTTGAATCAGCGATCGACGCTTACGAACAGGTGTTGGAGATTGATCCCGACAATGCGGACGCTGAGTACAATCGCGACCTGTTGGCACAAGTACAGGAGCAACAGCAGTCGCAACAGAACGAGGGCGATCAGCAAGAACAATCAGACCAGCAAGGCGAGGGCGAACAGTCGGACGATAGTGGTGAGTCGGACCAGGAAAACGCAGATAGCTCGGCTCAATCTGATAGCGAATCGCAAGATGGCGAAGCGTCTCCGCGTGACGAGCAGGACGCCAGCCAGGAGGATCTCGAAGCGCTGCAGGAAGAGCTGCAGCGGGCGGCTGAGGAAGCACGGCAAAATGAACAAATGGTGCAGCAACAACTGACGCCTGAAGAACTCGAGGCACTGCGGCGCGAACAGGAACAGGAGCAAGCGATGGAACAATGGTTGCGGCGCATTCCAAATGATCCGGGTGGGCTGCTACGCCGCAAGTTCCGCTATCAATACCAGAAGACGGGCAAAGATCAGGACGGCAATAACACCTGGCCCGACGATGAGGTGCAACCGTGGTAGGAGTATTCGTGCGAATTATCGCTTTGATTGGTCTGGTGGTCTGGTTCTTCGCCAGCGAGGCACTGGCAGCCGTTGTCACCAGGGTTGATCGTGCCGATATCGAGCTAAACGAGTCGTTTACGCTCGAAGTTGTTTCGGACACAAACATCGACCAGCAGCCGGACGTATCAGTGCTCGATCAGGATTTTTACGTCGGGCAGAGTAGTCAACTCAGCAACACGACGATCGTTAACGGACAAATCCATCGCAGCAAGACCTGGACCTATGTATTAATGCCCAGGACCGCCGGACAAATCATCATCCCGCCGATTACTGTCGGCAATGAGACGAGCGCCGCGCTCATGGTTGTGGTCAGTGAGCCGAGTTATGCGCCGCCGGGTGAAGCCGAGGTGTTTGTGGCGAGCGACGTCGACTTCAGCGAGACCTACGTTCAGGCGCAGGTACTGTTGACGATCAAGATCTATCGTTCCGTCGCAACCCGTCAGCCAGCGCTTCGGGACCCGACGATCAGTGGCGTAGAAGTGCTGGCCGAACTCGCTGGCGATGATCGAAGCTATGAAGCGGTCATTAACGGCACGGCATACAATGTGGTCGAGCGTGTTTACGCCCTGTATCCGCAGGAAAGCGGGCAAATCGATATTTCGCCAGCCCGATTCGAAGCGCGAGTGCTGCGTAACGGGCGCATCACAGGTCGCAAGGTCTTCGAGTCGGAGCCACAGACAGTTTCGGTCCTGCCGATTCCGCCACGGCCGGTTGAGTTTCCGAACGCAGTCTGGCTTCCGGCGCGCGCCCTGGAGCTGACTGAGAATTGGTCCAGGGATGCTGACGAAATCAAGGCGGGCGAACCGCTGACCCGGCACGTCACGATCAGCGCGCTCGGACAACTTGAGACCCAGATTCCAGCCCTCGAGCCACCCTCTGCGGCTGGAATGAACGTTTACCCGGACAAACCCGAGTTGAGTCGCCAGATCGAGTCGGGCGGTATTCGTGGTGTGCGCAGGGATCAATACGCGATGATCGGTGTTACAGCAGGCGTGGTTGTGTTGCCTGCGCTCGAGTTACCGTGGTGGAACACCGAAAAATCGGAATGGCAGGTGGCGCGATTGCCGGAACGGTCAATCAACGTATTGCCGTCGGGCGAAGCACCCGCGCCAGAACCCGATGTCGCAGTACCGGCCAAAGCCGAACCTGCTGCCGAGCCACGCGAAGCAACAGCGACGAGTGGTTTCTGGCGTCGTGTCAGCGAACTGCTGGCTGCTGTCTGGCTGTTAACACTCATCGCCTGGTGGTGGTCATCACGACCGCAGACAACGCAGCGACAAGCTGCGCCGGTGCCATTGCACAAGCAGCAGGCGAGGCACCTGAAGGCAGCACGCAAGGCGGCATTGGCAGGTGACGGTGCAGGCTCGCGCAGATCGCTACTCGACTGGGCCGCACTACAATGGCCTGGCGGTGCGCCGCGCAGTATTGGCGTGCTCGCGCAGCGTGTGTCATCACCGCTCGCGGATGAATTGCGGGCGTTATCGAGCCTGAGCTATGGTCGGGACGGTGGTGACTGGAACGGAGAGGCACTGGCCAGAGCCATCCGTTCATTTGTCGTCCTCAAGGACGATGAAACACAGACTGACGAAGAACTGCCACCACTCATGCCAGCGAACTAGTCCGTCCGACCCGATCTCACCCAACAGCCGTAAACGGCCAGCAAACGCGATGATTGTCTCGCTCATGGCTCGCTGCGCAGCGCTTTACTTCGCTTGACAAAACATCCCGCTCGCAGGCCCTCCCATCTCCGCAGAGGCTTGGTATCGGTGTATGTGCTCGAGCGTCGTGCGTAGCGCCGCGACGCAGGACGCCAAAGCAAGCGGAGAACGATCTGAGCGAGCCAGGGACGGCGAGCGAAGTTAAGCGAGAGCATATACCCGGTAGCGAGCCTGTGTGGCGATTGCTGGCCGTTTTGCTTACTGGTTCGTTACCAGTGCCCGGTATTGGGCATCGATGCCCACGGTTCCTGTTCGGGGAGCGCGTCGCCTTTCTGTAGCAGCTCGATCGAGATGTTGTCCGGCGATCGTATAAACGCCATGCGCCCGTCACGCGGCGGCCGATTGATCGTTACACCGCTGTCCATGAGGTGCTGGCACAGCGCGTAAATGTCATCCACTTCGTAAGCGATATGACCGAAATTACGACCTTCTTCGTAATCCTCGGGATCCCAGTTCCACGTCAGTTCGATCTGAGCATCATCATCGCCGGGTGCGGCAAGGAAGACCAGAGTGAATCTCCCTGGCTCATTTTCATGGCGACGCAACTCGACAAGGCCGAGTTTGTCGCAATAGAAATCGAGCGATGCATCAACATCTTTGACGCGTACCATCGTATGCAAGTATTTCATGCCACAATATTCGCCTATGCACGCCATTCGTACAATTACTTTCGATCTTGATGACACTCTCTGGGCGATTCAACCTGTTATCGAGCGAGCTGAGCGAAACCTCTATGAATGGCTGCGCGACAAGTATCCCAGAGTTACCGAATTGTTCACCCCCGACGAGATTTTCAAAATGCGGGAGAATGTCGTCGATGAGTATCCCGACCGAAATTATGACTTCACTTTTCTTCGGCGCACAGTGATCGGTCGTCTTGGTGTCGCAGCAGGATATGGAGAAGAAATCACCGATGGCGCAATGGCCGTGTTTAACGCTCTGCGAAACGATGTCGAAATTTTTCCTGAGGTCCGTCCAACTCTGACGGAGCTGGGTCGCGACTACTGTGTGATTGCCGTAACCAATGGCAACGCAAATCTGGACCGCATCGGCATTCGGGATCTGTTCCACCATGTTGTTTCGGCTTCCAGTGTTGGTGCGGCAAAACCAGCCCATGAAATCTTTGACGTTGCAGTAGATATGGGCGGAGCGACTGCGCGAGAGACATTGCATGTTGGCGACCATCCAGAGGTCGACATTGCGGGTGCGCGCGACGCGGGCCTCAAGGCAATCTGGGTCAATCGACATGCACACGAGTGGCCGGATCACCTGCAAGATCCAGAAGGGATAGTACGAGACATCGGGGAGCTCCTGTCACTGCTTGGGGTCAGCGAGCAATGAACCCGCTGCCGTTGATTCTGTACGTACCGGGCCTGCTGCCGAAGCCTGAGCCGGGCCCGCACCGGGATGCTCTGTTTCGCTGCCTGATTGCCGGAATTCGCAGATTCGACGAAAAAATAGCTCTGGATATCGCGGCAAACCTGCATTGCTTCGACGTCGTTTCCTGGACCTATGACTTTTACCGGGAACATCGCGATATTGCGCTGGATCAGCCGGCGATCGAGGCGGTAATTCAGCAGGAACGGGCATCGCCGCTGGACCGCGCCGAAGCATCGTCGTGGCGTCGGCATATCGCTCGCTGGGCATTCTCGGTCGCTGATGTGGTCCCGTTAGTGATTCCGCATATCGCAAACGAGCGCCTGGAGCTGCACTTGCGGGACCTGCGGCGCTACTTGCGGAATCGCAATGACATCGCCGAGCACACAAGGCAGATGCTGAAGATGCCGTTGCGTGCGGCGACCGAAGCGAAGCGCCCGATCCTCCTGATCGCCCACAGCATGGGTTCGGTGATCGCGTGGGATAGTCTCTGGCAGATAGCACACACTGAACGCGACCATGCCAGTGTCGATCTGTTGCTGACGATGGGTAGCCCACTGGGGCAACGCTTCATTCAGCGGCGGCTGCAAGGATCAGGCGAAGAAGCCAATCGTCGTTTTCCGGGCGGCATTCGCCGCTGGATCAATCTGTCAGCAGTGGGAGATCTGACGGCCGTTGATCCGGATCTCGCGGACGATT
>Ga0255052_10003394_pt1 | contig 11089 bp, 7 predicted proteins | sample JV7_2_21_MG_FD_188632 | JGI IMG/M metagenome (GOLD analysis project Ga0255052, IMG submission 188632) | Seawater microbial communities from Jervis Inlet, British Columbia, Canada - JV7_2_21 | ecosystem: Environmental > Aquatic > Marine > Inlet | place: Canada: British Columbia | collected...
CAGCGGCCAGTTACACATCGCTGAAAACCTTATTCCCAAGCTGAAGGCGATGGACATGAACGACGTGCTGGTGATCTTTGGCGGCACCATTCCACCTGTTGATTTCGAACCGATGGAAAAGATGGGCGTACACCGCGTATTCCCCGCCGGCTTGCCCGGTGGCGTGGTGGCCGACTTCATCAACGAAAATATCGGCAAAATTGGCCTGGACTAAAATCCCACGCGCTTTATTACGGGCGTATATCTATAGAGAGTCTAATGTGAGCTACGAAACGATCTTATTGGAGAAAACGGACTTCACGGCGACCATCACTTTTAATCGTCCAAAGGTTTTTAATGCCTACAGCGAGCAGATGTCCCGGGAAATCCAGGCAGCGCTTGCCGAGCTTGCCAAAGACGATGCCATACGTGTGCTGTTCCTGAGGGGGGCCGGTGATAACTTCCTGGCCGGCGCCGACATCAATATGCTGAACACCTGGTCTGAAGTCGCCAAAACCCAGGGCAGCCCGGAGGTCAAGCGCATTCTGGACGGTCACTTCAGCCCCACCTCATTGGAGGAACTGTCAATTCCTGTTATCGCATTGGTTGATGGTATGGCCTGGGGTATGGGTAGCGAGATTGCGATCGCTGCCGATATCCGTATCTGTACGGACCGGGCCTCTTTCGCCCAACCGGAAATCAACCTGGGAATCATCACCGGCGGTGGTGCCAGCCAGCGACTGCCCCGCATTGTAGGTACGGCCAAGGCGATGGAAATGATCCTCACCGGCAAATCAATTTCCGCACAGGATGCCGAAAAGTGGGGCCTGGTGAGCCAGGTCGTTGAGCCCGGGCGACTGGAAGAGGCTGGTATGAAGATGGCAAAGGCCATCGCTGCCAAGAGTCCGCTGATGGTCAAGTGGGCCAAGGAGTGTGTTCACCTGGTGCGCGACCACGATTTGCAATCCGGTATCCAGAAAGAACTGACACGGTTTTCAGAAGCCTTTGCTACGGAAGATTCAAGCGAAGGTACCCTGGCATTCCTGGAGAAGCGCAGGGCTAACTTTACCGGTAAGTAATACTCACACAGCGCGTTGGTACGTCGACTGTTTAACTAATATTGGAAAAAAAACATGGGACTCGAAACATTTAGTCTGGAAGGAAAAGTAGCAGTAGTGACCGGTGCCAGCCGTGGTTTTGGTGAAGCGATCGCCATCGGCCTGGCCGAGGCGGGCGCAGACGTGGTGCTTGCCGCGCGTACTGAATCAGCATTGCGGGATGTGGCCGCAAGGATCGAGGCACTGGGTCGTAAAGCCCTGGTTGTACCCACCGATATGATGGACAAGGCAGCGATCGAAAACCTGGCCCATCAAGCCATGGTAGTCTTCGGGAAAATTGATATCCTGGTAAACAACGCCGGGCTTGGTGACAGCATGCCATTCCTGCAAATGCCCGAAGATGAATGGGATAAAATATTAAACGTCAACCTCAAGGGTTACTTTTTGACCACACAGGCTATCGGCAAGCATATGTTCAAAGCCAAGGCCGGGCGCGTCATCAATATTTCATCTGCGATGGCCGAATACCCACTACCTTACCTGACACATTATGCGGCTTCCAAGGGAGGCATTAACTCAATGACCAAGAGCCTGGCGCAGGAATGGGCCAACCGCGGCATAACCGTTAACGCCATTGCACCTTCTTACTTCGAAACCGATATGACGGAAAGCTCGCGTGAAAATGAGCATGCCAATGCCTTGATCATGTCAAAAACACCCCTTTCCCGCTACGGCAAAGTGGAAGAGTTGATTGGTTTGGTGGTTTATCTGGCTTGTGATAACTCAAGCTACATGACCGGCGCCGTGATTCCGTTGGATGGTGGCTGGTCGTCCGGCTAATTCTCCATGGATGCTCAAAAGTGGCTGCTATCGATTGCCGTCACCGGGCGAAAACAGGGTTACCCCGCAGGGATACAAATATGAGCAACGAAATAACACTTAAATCAAAACTCGGTCGGTTGTCGGACATCAGCCAGTTTGTCAAACCCGGCAGTTTTGTAGCGATCGGCGGTGGCTGGAGTTGCAACAAGCCCATGGCCATCGTGCGCGAAATCATCCGCCAGGAAATCGGTGGCCTGAAAGTGATGTCGATAACCGGTGGCTGGGAGATGGAATGGTTGCTGGGTGCGGGTATGGTTGATCACCTGGTATTCAGTTTCCTGAGCCTGGAGTTTTTTGGTTTGCCTGCAAATTTCCGACGCGCGGCTGAAAAGAAGACCATCGAGTTGACTGAAATTGAAGGCTGTTCAATGATCAAGGGTCTGGAAGCCGCTAAATTTGGTCTGCCTTTTTCCGCTTTCCGTGGCCCCAAAGGTTCAGACATAATTGCCGAGGCGCCCGAGCTTTATAAAACCGTTGACTGTCCATTCACCGGTCAGGAACTCACCGCGATCCAGGCGATTATTCCCGATGTTGCCATCATTCATGCACAAAAGGCCGATACTGCAGGTAACGTGCAGATGATTGGCACCAGCGCTTCTGACCTCGACATGGCGATGGCCGCGAAGAAAGTTATCGTAACCGTTGAAGAAATTGTCAGCGAAGATGAGATCCGTGATCACAAGTCTGCAACAACCTTGTTCCGAAACGATGTCGACATGGTTATCCACTGTCCCATGGGCGCGAGCCCATGTAGTTCGGTCCCATATTACTCGGCGTACTTGTTGCAAATGCAAAAGGATCTGGCAGGCTTGCATCCCAAGACGGCGAAAGACTATATCCCGACCGTTATCGGCGCCAATGAAGACGAGTATTGGTCAAATGTCGGCGGCGCTGCAGCACAGGCTAAACTGAAGGCTTTTCCGGACGCGACCAGATCCATTCCACTGCCTCCAACCCTGGATATGACCGCAGCTGAAGAATTCAGCATTGGCGACCAAATGGTATCGGCGTTGTCCGCAACCATTGAAGACGAAGACACGATCGTTCTTGGTTCTTTCACGCCTTTGGCTTACGCCGCTTACAACCTGGCCAAGCTGACAACCGCGCCCAATGCGTTTGTGGTTGGATACAGTGGCGTCGATGCACGGCCTTTCGAAATGGGGTTCCACACTTCTGAAGCAGCCTGTATCGAAAACTCGGCGGGTCTGTGGTCAATGACCGAGTGTATTGAAGCGCTGCACTTCCGGGGCACCGGTGACGTTGAAGCCGTATCCAGTGCACAGATGGATGTTAACGGTGACATCAATATCTCCTGGTTGCCGATGCCTGTTCGTGACGCAGAAGGTAAACCAACGGGTGAGTGGAATACCCGTGCTTTACGTTTGCCGGGTGGTGCGGGAGCGCCGGTTGTATTCGGTTTGCACCGTAAGTCCGTGGCTTATTTCCCGAATCACTCGAAAATGATTTTTGTCCCCAAGGTGAACTATGTGACAGGCACCCGGGTATATCTGGGTGATGAAGAGCGTATCGAACAGGGCTTACAACCCGGTCCCGTCATTGTGGTAACCAACCTTTGTGTGATGGAAATGAAACAACGAGGTGTGTGGAATGTTGTCTCCCTGCACAAAGGTGTAACTGCACAGGATGTAATCGACAACACGGGTTTTGAGGTTCAAATCGCAGCTGATTGTCCTGTAACGACAGCACCTACCCGGCAGGAAGTTGATCTGATCAGACAGGTTGATCCAACCGGCATTCACTTGCTTGATTTTATGAGTGGTAAAGAGCGTGCCAGCAAGTTGCCCGCGATCCTGCAACAAGAGTGGGACAATATTTGAAGCATTATTGAGCAGGCGGAAACAGAATTGAGCGCTTGCTTTCTAAATTTTACAGAGGTTGTTAAATCATGTCTTACGAAACACTTTTAGTCGAGAAGAAGGAAAACTATGCAATAGTTACTTTTAATCGGCCAACAAAATTCAACGCGGCCAATGCCCAGCTTTTCGCTGATCTGACCGCGGCCATCAACGAACTGGATGCAGACAAGGAAGTTGGCTGTATCATCCTGACTGGTCAGACGTTCACCCATCCGAAAAAGGGTACGCCTTACCACGTATTCTCTGCCGGTGCGGACGTTGAGCAGTTTTCACGCATAGGTGAAGTTGAAGCAGGTTATGATTTTATAAAGGTTTGCTTTGAGCCTTTCAAAGCGGTCGAAAATTCAGAAACCCCGGTGATCGCTGCAGTAAATGGTTCCGCCTTTGGCTTCGGTTTTGAAATCCAGGGCTGCTGTGATTTCTCATTCGCGAGCACCAATGCCAGGTTCGCCCTGAAAGAACTTAACCACGGCGCGATCCCCGCCTGGGCCATAACCCGCGGTGTTGAGCGTTTTGGCAACAGCACAATTGCTTACCTGGCGATGACCACAAAAGAATTGAGCCCTGAAGAAGCCAGGCGTTTGGGTATTGTTATCGATGTATACGAAGCCGGCAATTTGCTGCCGGAAGTGGAAGCACTGGCAGCACGTGTCGCTGGCAACAGCGAATACGGCAAAACGTACGTCAAGCGTTTATTGAACCGCAACAACATGGAACAGTACCAGGAGGCAGAGCGCTTCATGCCTGCAGTATTTGCATCAAAATTTATGCAAAAGGCTTTTGCCAGGTTCCTGGGCGGAGAAACCAAGAATGTTAAAAACTGATGGCAGAAGCACGATAGCAGCCGATTGACAACTACGCACTACGAAACACATTCAGTATCAGGAACAGACTAATGGGAAATGCAGCATATATCTTTGATGCCATTCGTACCCCGCGAGGTAAAGGGAAGGCGGACGGCTCTCTTCACGAAGTGAAACCGGTCACCCTGTTGAGTGATCTTTTAATCGAACTCCAGCAACGCAATGATCTGGACACCGCCCGTGTCGATGACATCGTGATGGGTTGTGTAACGCCGTTGGGCGAACAAGGTGCGGTTATTCCTAAAACGGCAGCCATGCTTGCAAAATGGGATGATCGTGCTGCCGGCCAGCAAATCAACCGTTTCTGTGCCTCCGGTCTTGAAGCCATCAACATTGCAGCAATGAAAGTGGCCTCTGGCTGGGAAGATCTTGTTGTAGCCGGCGGTGTTGAATGTATGTCACGGGTGCCCATGGGTTCAGATGTAACGGTCGATCCTGCAACAAATGCCGCGAACGGTTTTGTGCCCCAGGGCGTTAGCGCTGATTTGATCGCAACTATCGGTGGTTTCTCACGTGAGGATGTTGATGCCTTTGCCGTGAAATCACAGTTAAAGGCAGCTGCCGCCCGGGAAAATGGTCATTTCGATAAGTCTGTTGTGCCGGTAAAGGATGCCAACGGTTTTACCATCCTTGAGAAGGATGAATTTATTAAACCGTTCACGACAATGGAGGGTTTAGCCAAATTGAGGCCCTCTTTTGAGATGATGGGAAAAATGGGTATGGATAGAGTGGCCCTGGCCAAATACCCTGAAGTCGCAGCTATCGATCACGTTCATACCCCTGGAAATTCTTCAGGTATCGTTGATGGCGCTGCTGCTGTTTTGATTGGTAGCGAACAAGCAGCCAAGGACTCGGGTTTTACACCTCGTGTACGGATTGTCGCGGTTGCGGTTGTCGGTACCGAGCCTACCATCATGCTGACAGGCCCCGCTCCAGCAACCTACAAAGTGCTGGAAAAAGCGGGCATGAGCATGGATCAGATTGACCTTTTTGAAGTCAACGAGGCCTTTGCTTCAGTCGTTATGCGTTTCCAGGCAGAAACAAAAGTGCCATGGGAAAAAATTAACGTCAACGGTGGTGCAATCGCCATGGGCCACCCATTGGGCGCCACCGGAGCCATGATCACCAACACCGTGATAGACGAGTTGGAACGCCGTCAATTGAAGTATGGCCTGTGTACGCTGTGTATAGGCAGTGGAATGGGTATCGCAACGATTGTTGAAAGAGTCTAATACAAACGAATTTGGATGGTATTCAAAATGACCGGTTTCATTTACGAAAAAGATGTGGACAGTATTGTAACCATTACCATGGATATGCCGGGTCAACCGGTGAATACCATGAATGCCGACTACGAAGGGTATATGCAGGAGACACTCGATCGCCTGGACAGTGAAATTGACGAGGTTGCCGGTATTATTTTCACCTCTGCCAAGAAAACCTTCTTCGCCGGTGGTGACCTGAAAGCACTGGTTTCGGTAGAAAAGAAAGATATCCCTGATTTTTTCGACATGGTGGAGCGCCAGAAAGGCCAGCTACGCCGTTATGAAACCATGGGTAAGCCGGTCGTGGCCGCCATCAATGGTGCTGCAATGGGGGGTGGTCTGGAGATCGCCCTGGCGTGTCATCACCGAATTGCCATCGACAGCCCGAAAGTTCAATTGGGTCTGCCGGAGGTGACCCTGGGTCTGATGCCGGGGTGTGGCGGTATCATTCGCCTGGTTCGCCTGATTGGCTTGGAAAAAGCCTTGCCTTTGCTTGCCGAAGGTAAGCCAGTAAACGCAGCAAAAGCACTGGCGTTAGGAATTGTTGATGAATTGGCGACCGATCAGGACGACATGATAGCCAGCGCCAGGGCCTGGATTAAGGCACATCCTGAATCGGTACAACCATTCGATCAAAAAGGTTTTAAAATCCCTGGTGGTACAGCGGCATCTCCAGGTAATGCCGGTATGTTGTTCATGGCGCCAGCCCTTATATTCAACAAATCCAGGGGATTACTGCCTGCCCCCATTGCAATTGTTGCCCTGGCGGCAGAATCGACCTTGCTTGATGTTGATACTGCATTGCGGATTGAAAGCCGTGGTTTGACCAAACTGGTCGTCACCCCCGAGGCAAAAAACCTGATGACCACGTTCTTCTTCGGTATGAATGCGCTGAAGAGCGGTGAATCCCGTCCAAAGGACGTTGAAAGCAGCAAGGTTGCCAAACTGGGTATCCTGGGCGCCGGGATGATGGGCCAGGGTATCGCCTACGTGGCAGCAAAAGCAGGCATCGAAGTCGTAATGAAAGATGTTAGCCTTGAAAATGCCGAAAAGGGTAAAGCCTACAGTGAAAAGTTGCTGGACAAAGCCGTGTCAAGAGGCCGGACCGACGAAGCTGCCAAACAGAAATTACTGGGCCTGATCCACGCGACGGCATCTGCCGAGGACCTCCAGGGCTGTGACCTGATCGTGGAAGCCGTATTTGAAGATTTGGATCTGAAAGCGGTAGTCACCCGGGAAGCTGAGCCACAGTTGAGAGACGGCGGTGTATTTGCTTCGAACACCTCAACATTGCCGATTACCGAGTTGTCCGGGTATTCAGCGAATGCGGAGAAATTTATCGGTATACATTTCTTTTCCCCGGTCGACAGAATGCCACTGGTCGAGATTATCACCGGCCAGGAAACCAACGATGCAACGCTGGCCCTGGCTTTCGATTTTGTCCAGCAGATTGGCAAGGTGCCCATCGTTGTCAATGATTCCCGTGGTTTCTTTACCTCGCGCGTTTTTGGTACTTTCATGGACGAAGGCTGCCGCCTTTTGACCGAGGGGGTGAACCCCCAGTTAATTGAATCCTACGCTGCACAGGCCGGGATGCCTGTAGGACCATTGGCGGTTCATGATGAAGTCAGCCTGGCCCTGACCCAGACGGTTGGCGCCACCAACGCCCGTCTGGATGCCGCGCGTGGTGAAAGCTTTTGTTCTACCAGTCCTGTTGCCACTGCAGTTGCCAACCGTATGATTGATGAGTTTGGCCGAAAAGGAAAAGTGTTTGGCAGCGGATTTTATGACTACGCCGAAGACGGCAGTAAAAACCTGTGGGCTGACTTGGCTTCAAATTTCGCCGAAAATGGTGAAGTTGAAATGTCCAGGACAGATGTTCAGGATCGTATCATTTTCCGGCAGGTGCTCGAGTCATTACATTGCCTGGAAGAAGGTATATTCCGTAACCTGCGTGATGGCAATATCGGTTCGATCATGGGTATTGGTTTCCCGGTCCATACCGGCGGTGTTTTTCAATACGTTAACACCTTCGGCATCGACAAATTCATTACCCGTTGCAAAGCCTTGGAAGCGCAATACGGCGAGCGTTTCACGCCCCCTGCCATATTGCTTGAACAAGCCAAAAGCGGTGAGTGGTTCCTGTAAAAAGCAGGACAACCCGGCGGTTTGCTGCCGTAGTAAATATCCGGGCAGCGACCGGACAAAATAGCGAAGATGAAATAGACAATTATGTTGCGTCGTCCTTTTACAGATGAACAAGAAATGTTCCGTGATGCTTACCGGAGATTTCTTGAAGCCGAATTGATCCCGCATCGTGATGAATGGTGGGAGACCGGTATTATTCCCAGGGAAATTTTCAAAAAAGCCGGTGAGCAAGGCTTCCTGGCCGTTTGGATCGACGAAGAATACGGCGGTTTGGGTCTGAAAGATTTCCGTTTTGAGCAAATCATGATCGAGGAAATCGCACGTAGCCAGGAAACGGGTTTTATGAGCCCGTTACACGGCCGTTTGATTGCCCCTTACATTGCAGATTTCGGTACTGAAGAACAAAAGCAACGGTTTTTGCCGGGTGTTATTTCCGGAGACACCTTGTTGATGATTGCCATGTCTGAACCCGGAGCCGGCAGTGATTTGGCGAGTATGAAAACACGGGCTGTCGATAAAGGCGATCACTGGGTGCTGAACGGTTCAAAAACATGGATTTCGAACGGTATTAACGGCGACCTGGCGATTGTTGCTGCCAAGACCGACCCGCAAAACCCTCGCGTCATTGGCCTGTTCCTGGTTGAGGAGGGTATGCAGGGATTTACCCGCGGCAAACCATTAAAGAAGCTGGGCCTGATGTCCCAGGACACTGCAGAACTGTTTTTCAGTGATGTGAAAGTGCCAACAGAAAATGTACTGGGTGAGCCTGCCAGGGGATTCCATTACATGATGAAAAACCTCGCCGAAGAGCGCCTGATCTGTGCCTGCCAGTGTATTGCCGCTTGCCAGACCGCTTTCGATCTAACGGTCGAGCATGTCACAGAGCGCAAAATGTTCGGTGGCGTCTTGTCTGATATGCAAAATACCCGGTTCACGATGGCCGGTCTTCGCGCCAAAATCGATTCTGCACAGTGTTTTGTTGATCGCTGTGTAGAAGTACTCAATGTGGGTGAGTTAAGCAGTGCAGAGGCGGCAGGGGCAAAGTTGGTATGTAGTGAATTACAAGCTGAAGTCGTCGATACCTGTTTGCAGTTTTTCGGTGGTACCGGTTACATGGATGAATACCCGATTAGCCGCATGTATCGCGATGCGCGTGTTACCCGTATTTACGCGGGTGCATCAGAAATTATGAAAGAGCTGATCTCAAGGGAGATTTTCCCTAAACAGCGGTAACCCTGAACAGCGACCCAGAACAACGACGCAGAACAGCGTCAAACCTAATTAACGTCAATATCAAATACGAGGCAATGATCATGATCTATTCGGGTGAATCCCTCTGTGTTACCAAGGCCGGCAACGGTATTGCGCATCTGGTTTTTGATCGTAAGTCTGAGTCTGTCAACAAATTTGACCGTTTGGCGGTTGCTGAATTTACCGCCGCCCTGGATAAGCTGGAAGCCGAATCAGGTGTCACCGGCCTGATTTTGAGCAGTGCCAAGGGATTATTTGTCGTTGGCGCTGATATTGGTGAGATTACAACGGTATTGAGCGAAACCGAGGAAACAATTGGAAATCACTTGCGGCCCCACGGCGACAATTTCCGTCGTCTGGAAAAGCTCGATTATCCGGTGGTTGTTGCGATTAACGGTTTTGCCCTGGGTGGAGGTCTGGAAGTGTGCCTGGCGTGTGATGTCAGGGTGGCTTCAGAAACCGCTGCCGTTGGTCTGCCGGAAACAGGCCTGGGTCTGATCCCCGGTTGGGGTGGCACAACACGGATGCCTCGTATTGCGGGTGTACAGACTTCACTGGAATGGATCACTTCAGGCCGCCAGCAGAGGGCACAGGCTGCCCTCGATGCGGGCGTGATAGATTTCCTGGTCCCAAATGATGAGTTGATGTCAAAAGCTGAAGCGCTTATGGCGGATTGTCAAAGTGGCGCTTTGGATTACAAAACGGCGCGCGCTAAAAAAGAAACTGCTGCTGCTGAAATTATTGCCGAAGCAATCAGTATTGGTGATGAATGGACAGCCGGTATTGCCGCGAAATATGCTGCGCATTATCCCGCACAGGGTATTGCAACACGATCGATGTTGCAGGGTTTGGATAAGCCCCTGGATGAAGCATTGCTTATTGAACGCCAGGGCTTTATCGATGCGGCCAAAACCGACCAGGCCAAGGCCCTGGTGGGTAACTTCCTGTCAGACCAATACCTGATGAAGTGTGCTAAAGACCGCGCCAGGACCATAGCGGCGCCAGCGACCGTTGTGGGTGTGTTGGGCGCGGGTATCATGGGGGGTGGTATTGCCTATCAGTCCGCCGTTACAGGTACCCCGGCAGTTATGAAAGATATTGCCCAGGAAGGTCTTGACCTTGGAATGGGTCAAGCCACCAAGTTGCTTTCCAGGCGGGTAAAAAAAGGTCGTATGACCGAGGAGAAAAAGGAAGCGATACTTGCTTCGATCACACCCACCCTGGAATACGATGAAGATTTCAAAAACATCGACGTGCTGGTTGAAGCCGTGGTTGAGCTTATCCATGTCAAGCATGCGGTATTGACCGATGTTGAAAGCAGGATGGATTCTTCGGCCATCATTTGCTCCAACACCTCTACATTGCCTATTACTGAACTGGCCAAACCGCTGGCACGGCCAGGGCAGTTTTGCGGAATGCACTTTTTCAATCCTGTGCATGCCATGCCATTGGTGGAAATTATTCGTGGCGCCAAAACTTCGGAAGAGACGATCAATCGGGCCGTGGCGTATGCATTATCGCTGAAAAAGAAACCGGTCATCGTTAACGATTGCCCGGGGTTCCTGGTTAATCGCCTGTTATTTGCATATTTCGCCGGCTTTATGCAGTTGGTGTACGACGGGGCCGATTACGAAGTTGTTGATAAGGCGATGGAAGCATGGGGATGGCCCATGGGCCCGGCTTACCTGGCAGATGTCGTGGGTCTGGACACGATGCAACACTGTGATGTAGTGCTGGGTGAAGCTTATCTGAGCCGATTGAAGAAA
>Ga0255052_10003396_pt1 | contig 11085 bp, 17 predicted proteins | sample JV7_2_21_MG_FD_188632 | JGI IMG/M metagenome (GOLD analysis project Ga0255052, IMG submission 188632) | Seawater microbial communities from Jervis Inlet, British Columbia, Canada - JV7_2_21 | ecosystem: Environmental > Aquatic > Marine > Inlet | place: Canada: British Columbia | collected...
ATAAGGATAAGGATCTTAGTTTATTCATTGAAGATCTATATTCCCAGATGAGTGGTTGGTACGGGGTTGAGGTTGAGGCTCCGGACGGGGAACTTTTCAGGAAGTTACAAATGAAGTGGAGTAGTTTGCATGGCGACACTAGAAGAGATTAGGGAATCTGAGGGGGAACTTCACCTTTCATCGCAAAGGGACCACGATGAGTTCTGGCCTCCAGCTGATGATTACACGATTAGGAAGTTGTCTGCGTTGTTGGGTTACGAGTTCTTTGGACCTTGGACGGGTCAGCACATGAAGCACGACGCTTCCGCTGTATTAGGTGGGAAGTATTATATAAAGGATAGAATGACTTTTAAGGATGGTGTGAAGAGGGACGTGGTACATAGTTACTTCCCTGACGGAAGTAGAAGGGGTTACCGTTTCCGGAGGGTTTACCTCTACGCTGGGTTTTGTTTGTTGAAGCAATTTAATCAGCAGTTAGCAGAGTTAGATGACGAGTTTATAGTTCCGGTGATGGGTCAGTGAGTGATTTAATTACAATAGACTGGGAGTTCAGAAATAGTTTTTGTATGTTTTACGAAATAGACTTTGATTTATTTACTTGCGAATTGGTTAGATGTGTTAATGCTCCCTATGAAGATTTTACTGAAATCGCCGAGCAGTTAAAGTGTGAGGAGATGTATGAAACGTGACATAGGTTGTTGGATACCATTGAAATCTTTCAGTGAAAGGAAGAACGGTGGACCTTCCTCCATTGTAATTCATTACGTAAGTGCTAAGTGGTCTAACCCAGACAGGCCTTACGACATGGAGGAAGTGATAACTTTGTTAAGGGCTCAGAAGTTAAGTTATCATTATATTATAGGCAGGGGTGGAAATGTTGTGCAGTGTGTGGACGAAAACGACAGAGCGTGGCACGCCGGGTTTGGAATTTTATTTGGTAAGGGAGATTTGAATGATACTTCCATCGGAGTTAGTTTTGTTGCTACTCACGATAGTGGTTTTAACGATTCACAGATTTCTTCAGGGGTAAAGTTATGTAGGGAGATAGTAAAGGATTACGAGATTCCGTTGAATCATGTTGTGGGTCACTCTCACGTAGATTGGAAAAGGAAGGTTGACCCAGGACAAAACTTCCCTTGGATAAGATTTTTAAATGATATAGCAAATGGTTAAAGATTTATTTAAGAGTTTTTCTTTGGTACTATTTTTCATCACTGCGTTTACTTTGTTTATATATTTAACACAGGAGTTATTGCACGATTGGTTGGGAATTTGTTTATTGATACCGTAATGTAATGATTAAAGAATTTTTTGAAGGTTTCCTATTGATAGTATATCTTATTTCTGCATTTGTATTGTTTGTAGATTTATCACAAGTATTGATCAGATGGTTTTTATAGGAGGAGTTTATGGCTTATCAAACTAAGGCTAGTGGTATTAAAAGGACTAATAGGGTGAGGAGGGCACGTAACTCTCGCATTGCGAATAGTAGCGCTAGTAAGTTAAGGAGAGCGAGGGATGTTAATTATGGAAAGCATAAAGCAAAACCAAAGCCAAGAGGATATTGAGTTTCAGTTAGTCTGGTATAAGTTGAAGTGTGACTTCGGGGACTGTAAGGAGAAGCCTGAGTGGACTGTATTTACTAGGGGTGGCGAGGTCCCTGAGTTTCAGGCGATATACTGTGAGGCTCATCGTATTGCTAGTATGGAGATGTTGGGTCCTAACATGACGAACATTAAGTTTATTAACAATGCAGAAGAAGCAAAAGAAATATTGGAGGGAAGAGATGGGAAAGACTAGAATAGATAAAGACGCTTTCATGCCTGACGATGTGGTAATCAAACCATCTCCGACACCTAAGGATGGAAAGGATAAAGCGAAGAAACCAAAGAAAAGAAAAAAAGACTTTTACCTTAACAAAGACAGAGAGAGACAATTGATAGAAGCAGAGAAGTGGTAAAGTATTGAGCGTAGAAGAGATAAACGAAATACTTTGGCACTATGATCCAGTGGAGTTAAAGGATTGGGGGGTACCGCAAGAAGAGTATAAGTTCGAAGCCAGAGAAATAGTTAAAAGATTATTTGGTAGTGAGAAAAGTTTTGACGAGGTACACGATATTGTGTTCACTGTGTTTAAGGAGACCTTTGGTGAGATCGGTGGATACAAGTTTCAGTATAAGGTTATAGCGAAAAAGGTTTTTGAATTAGAAAGGAATTAGTATGAATTGTCAGAGGCAGGGTTGCACAAATAAAATTGTGGGTAGGTTCTTTCCAGCGGATATATTGGATAAGACAATGCCGAATCACGCCAACCCGGAGTTTCAGAGTTTTAAAAGGAAAGAGAAGTGGTGTGAGCATTGCGCGGTGAAGTTGGAACCGAACAAATACATTCTTTGTTATTATGTGTGCAAGGACGAGAAAAAGATTAAGATGGAGAGGTACAAGAAAAAGTTCCCAGACAATACTAGAAACTCCAAGATTGACATGGAGTTAACGGCTCCAGTGGCGGGGGAGGCTCCCAAGGATTACGTTGAAGAGAAGCAGGTTACGGAGAAGGAAAAGGTTAGCGATTTAATGAAGCAAATTGAGAACTTGAAGGCTCAGGTAATGGGCGCTTCTTCGCAGGACTTCGAACCCATTGCCATACCTGTACCTGAGGAGGAGTTCCCTCCTGGAGACGTTAAGGTTGGCTTGAAGAATATGGAGTTCGCAACGATTCCTGAGAGTGACGCTCCCATTCCGGATTTCACAGACAAATAACTTGACTTATTAGTTGGCATATGCCCATGATGTGGGGAAATCCCCACAGGTGGAGGATATTGGGTATTGCCAAATTTTGATGATGTAGAGACTGCATCTTACTCGCCGGAGCAATCTGACATTAAGATTGCCAAGCCGTTCTTTACATTAAAGAAGAGGGACAAAGACTCAGTTCACAAATGGGCGAAGATCGCCAAGAACTGGTCTCTTTCTTTTTCTCAGAACCGTTTAAGGGAAATATCTGAGAATATTAGGCTTTACGCTGGCGAGCACTTTGATCGTTACGACACTAGGGAGACGAGATCCCGCACCTCGGCGGTATCCATTCCTTCATCTGCTTCACCGATTACCTCTGATATAATGGTGAATCATCTATATGATTTAACTGAGAATTTAGTCTCTCGTATTACTAGGTACAAGCCATCCGTTGCTGTACTGCCAGCGAACTCTGAAGATGTCAGTGACCGTATGGCGGCTCCTCAGGTGAAAGAGCTGATAGACTACTTGTCCTATATTAATGATATGGAGACTTTATTACAGAAAACGGCAAGAAATTGTCGGGTTATGGGTGAGGGCTACGTATTTGTGACTTGGGACCCTGACAAGGGTGAGATGTACCCTGACTATAAGGAAGCCAAGAAGAAGAAGAAGTCTGTTTGGGTAAAGATGGGCTTAAAAAGTGACGAAGAGGAGGAGGTCAAGAACCTCAGGATAGGGGACGTGGCCTTTGAGGTTATAGACGCGAATAGGATCTATTTGCAACCAGTTTCATCTGGAAAGTTTGTGGACTTGGATTGGTTGATAAGGGAGGACCCGGTAGATGCTGATTATCTCAGGCAAGAGTACCCCAAGGCTAAAGACGATATTCGCGCGAACGCGGTGGGAGCCCATGACGAAGAGTCTCGCGGAGACGAGGAGTTGGACGATTATCGGGACTTGGAAAACGAAGTATTGGTTTACACTGTCTACCATCGATGTACCAAGCACGTGCCCCAAGGTAGGATTATCAAATTCACAGATGATGTCTTACTCGAAGATAAGGGTCTGAAAGAGGTCTATAATCATGGGAAGATTCCGTGCCATAGAATCACTAATTTAGACATTCCAGGCCAATTACACGGCCAATCAGTCTACAGGCAAGCCGCTCAGTTAAATAGAGTTATCAATGCCATGTATACGATGGTTTATCGGAACCAAGTGCTAGTGGGTCACCCGAAGTGGGTCTGTCACCGGCAAGCTGAGGTCAAATCCGAGCAAATGGGCAACGATATTACTAAGTTGGAGTATTCCGGTTCCATTCCACCTAGGTTAGAGGTCTATCAGAACACTCCAGCGGAGGTATTTAACTTCGCTCAGGACATGACGGAGAAATTGCAGCAGATAATGGGTGTTTTCGGAGTTTCCCGAGGTGAGCCACCTCCAGGGGTGAAGGCTGGGATTGCGCTTCAATTCTTAAATGAGCAGGAGAACGAGCGATTTAATGTTGATGTGAATAAGCATCACACGCTCATTAGAGGCATTTGGCTAATGGCTCTTGAGGTGATCTCTCAATATTACGATAAAGACGACGGTAGAATGATCCAGATCTTTGGGGACGAGAACGAGTATTACACTCGAACCTTTGATCCTACCATTTTGAATACGAAGTTCGATGTGAGAGTGCAGAATTCCTCCGCAATGCCGGAATCTAAAGCCGCTAGAATTCAGACTATTCTGGATATTGATGAGAGAAAGCCTATAGACGCTTCCGCTTTCTTCGAGATGGTGGATCTCGGTATTCCAGGCATGCAGATTTCCAATGAAACGAAGGCCAAGAAGTGTGCAGACATTGAAAATAGGGCTTTTTCTTTAGGTAGAAAAGTGGATTCTCCGGAAAAAACGGAGAATCAGTTAGAGCATTGGAAGTCTCATTACATTTTCATGCAGGGCATGGATTACAAGGAATCTTCTGACGCTGTGAAGACTGCCACTGTGGAACACATGGCGGCACATGAGATGTTGATTCTGGATATAGCGTTCTTTGGCAACGGCCAGCCTAAGAACCCGGCAATGGTGGAGGCCTTAGCAGCGTTCCCCAACTTTCCTGTCGCTTTTGAGGTCCCGGAACCGCCTGAACCAGAACCCGCTCCTCCGCCGGCGCCACTTCCGCCTGAGGCCATGCCTCCAGATATGGGTGTTCCTCCGATGGACCCTGCAATGATGGCCGAGTTAGCCATGCAGCAGGGCGGCGGACTACCCCCGATTGACCCTTCACTCTTGGGTCCATTGCCCGAAGCTCCTTTACCGCCACTTCCCCCACTCCCCGCAGGTAACCTTGAGGGAGATATAATTTAATGAGTTCTTTAAACCCAGTTCAGCCTGGTCCAATTGAGAAAGAAGAAATCCACTACGAGTACGCGGACGAAGTAGACTTCGACGTTATTGAAGCCACTCCGCAGGAAGTGAGGGATAAGCAAAATGAATCTATTTCAAAAGATTTTAAGCAAGATGAGAATGGGCAAATCGAAGGTCCCGAAGACACAACGATCGGAGACGATTCTTCCATCTCCAAAGCCGGTAGTGAAAAAGAAGACCCAAAAGAAGAAGCCAAGGTACCGCAAAAAGAGGAAGGTCAAGAAGCGACCGAAGAAGAGCCGCAAAGGACGATAAGGGTAAAACATGGTGGTGAAGATATTAGGCTCCCTGAAGAGGCGACTTTTATTTGCCGTGTTGACGGCAAGGATCAAGTCGTTTCTGCGAAAGATCTACGAGAAGGTCACGTTCGGGCGTTAACTGCTGATAAGCGTTTCAATGAAGCGAACAGAGTTAAGCAGGAGTTCGAGACAAAGAACCAAAAGTTAGAGTCTATGGTAACTAAGAACAAGGAATCATTTTCCTCGTTCTTAGATAACATTAAGAATTACAGGGTGATGGACGCAATGGCTGACCTATGCGAACTCACTGGGGAAGACTTTCAAGAGGCGGTCACAGCCTTTAGAAATATGCAGACTCACACTCAAGAGCAGAATCAAGCAATGACTCAGGAGGAACTAGAACTCCAAAGAATGAAAGATGAGAACGAGTTCCTAAAAAGAAGGAGCGAGAAGGAGAAAGACCGAACGACCAAGGAGTCCCAAAGGGTCAAAGAAGAGGCCAACGTCAAAGAGGCAATGAAGAAGTTCGATGTCTCTTGGGACGAGATGGTAAGTACATACGAGTTAATAAACAAAAACCCTAAGATGGTAAACGGCCAAGAGGTAACAGCCGAAAGAGTAGGCGAAGTGGCCTTAGACTTGCGGATCTGGAGACAAATTGATAATATAGTTACAACAGAATTCCCATCCAAGAGAAACGATAACGATTTCTACGGGCAAATTCTGTACGATACAAAGCAACATGGACTAACGGAGAATGACTGGCGAGAAGTCATTCAATCAATTAAGAAAGATAAAAACTCGCAGGAATCTTCCATTAAAAGGAAGGCCGCTAAGACCAGGCCTTCTCCCACCAAAAAAGATTCATACGGCGACCCAGGAAGTCAAGGCGATTACGAAGAATACGAAGACTGGGACTCAATTAAGTAACCGTAAACAATTAAAAAATTTGGAGATTAAAGATGGCAACTTTTAATTTGACCACCGCCTCCAATTTGTTCAAACGAAAATATCTGAAAATTTCAGATAACACCTATAATTCCGCCAACGTAGCAACGGCGCGAATTAAGAAGGATCACGGATTCGTTGGGAACAATTTGTATCAAGCGGTGCCACTGAGTTTTTCGGGTGGCGTTGGTTCTGGCTCTTTACCCACTGCTGGGGTCGCGAACTATCAGCAAGCAGTGATTAGTGCGAAGAAAGTCTATTCAGTTGTGTTAGTTGATCGTGAGACGATTAAGGCTGCTGCAACGGATGAAGGTGCCTTTGTGAGAACTTTGAGAGAAGTTGTCCGAAAGGGTGTTGAGTCTTTCGCACGTAACGATAGCCGTATTTTCTACGGGAACGGAGACGGTTCTTTGGGTACTCAAGCGAGTGTCACAGGAACGTACACGTCTACCTTCGCTGCTGGCTACAATGAAGCCAACTTTGAAGAGAGAGATCTCGTTAACATTGAGACAAGCAATACAGATCCCTTTTTAGTGGACACAGTTGCTCCTCAATCTGACGGGACCTTGGATGTCACTGTGACATTGCAGTCTGGCTCTCAAGTACCTGCGGGTACGGACGAGTGGTTTATGCAGAATTCTGAGGATAACGATCCTCTTGGATTGCAATTTGTTTGTGACGCTACGACTTCCACACTGTATTCTGTTTCAGTGGCTCGAAGGTGGCAAGCCAATCAGCAAGCAGAGACCACTGGTTTAACGGTTGATATGATGAATGAGAGTATGTTGGAAGTGGAACGAAAGTGCGGTAAAGCACCTCGGTTCATTACCACCAGTTACACTCAGTATCGCAAACTGTTGAATCTGTTGGAAGATCAAAAGGAATACCACATTCCTCCGCGATATGTTTCTGATACTCTGAAAGGGAAACTCTCTTTCAGCGGTATTCAGTTCATGTCCACACGGGGCGCAATTGGTGTTTTCCCAGATCGTTTCTGTCCTCCGAACCGAATGTACTTCCTGAACGATAATTACATTACTCGTTATCACCGACCTGACTTCGGTTGGTTCGATGATGATGGGACAGTGTTCTTGCGAGAAGCAAGTGCAGATAGTTATTCTGCAAGGTACGGCGGATACTACCAGAACTACATTATACCGACATTTCAAGGCGTTATCACGGGACTTACACTCTAGTGTCAGTTCCGATTTACAAAGAGGATGGTACCGGGGGAGTTCACTCTCCCTCGGGCCTCCGTATGGGAGGGTAAGGTATGCCGAAAGGGAAAAAAGCCGCCAAGCCCAAGGAGATAAAGAAGGCTGCACCGATTAAACCTTCAGTCCCGAAGGTGCCAGCGGCACCAAAAAGGGTGGAAAGGAATCCAACCTTAGAATTGTTTAATCAGTTCAAAGGTCTGGCCAATGGCGAGGCTCGCTTCGTCGCTGTGTCCAGAGGTCTTTTTTCTTCTAAAGGCAAGGCTAGAGATTATTGGGTGAAAAACAATGGAAACGAAATTTAGGAGAGAAAAGAAAATGGCAAAAAAATTCAAATCTAAAAGGAAAACAATTGTAGCGTTCTCGCTGCTGTTCCTTTGGTTGGCTGCTTTGTTCGCTTACGCTTTCGAGCGACCAGTCGTTCAGAACCAGAGAAAGCCGCGAGAGATTATAATGAAGGTGGATTCACTTACAGCCCCGAACTCGGCGGCTTCCATTTCGATTGGCTCTACGCAATTGACTTTGAGTGATTCTACTACAGCGGATGGTACGTTCCCGTTTACATTCAATACGAAGTTCCATAGGGCTCCGATTGTTATGTGTAACGATGACGGTACTACGTTTAACACTCAGGTAGTGAACGTATCTTTGAGCGGATTTACAGTTCTTACAAAGACTTCTTCTTCTAGGAGTGTCCACTTAAATGTGGATAGCACAACGGACTCTGATTCTGCTGCGAGCATTGATGTCGGTGGGGCTTACGTCACATTGGCAGATTCTACCACTGCTGACGGTACTTACCCATTTACGTTTGCGACTGCTTACACTTCCACTCCGGTGGTAATGTGTGTGGATGAGCAAACTGGGTTTTCAAGCCCTGAAGTGGCTAGTGTTTCTACAACTGGATTCACTGTTTACACGAAGAAGGACACGGAGAGAGATGTCCACATTCGGGTGGATAGCACTACAGCACCGAATTCTGCTGCAAGCATTGCGGTTGGTTCTGCTTATGTAAGTTTGACGGACACAACGACTGCTGATGGGGCTTACCCATTCACATTTACAACTGCTTACACGTCCACTCCTGTAGTGCAGTGTTCCGATGAGAGGACTGGTTATACGGATCATGCGAAGGTTGTCACTACCGCTGGGTTCACAGTCTATACCATTTCGGATACTGGCACAGTTGGTGACGAGGCTTCTGCTGTAGATTCAGATTTCACTTGTGTGGCTCACGGTTTTGACGGTGCTTCAGGTCCGTACTTAGCGACTGATTCAAACTTTAGTTGCTTAGTGGATGGTTTCGATTCTTCCACGGGTCCGAATATTGTTCAAGATTCTAACTTTAGTTGTGTGATTCATGGTTGGGACACAGACTACGAAATATAGGGAGGGCATAAAATGTCTGGTAAGAGAACAGATAACGCTCGCATAAAGCAAAAGTACGCTGCCGCCCGATTTTCGTTAACTGCGAATGTGGCTCATTACGATGTAGAATCGAATCATAGTTTGTTTAAGTCTGGGGAGAAGGGTCCGTCCACCAATTACGATGGCGAAAGAGGCTTCGATTGGGGGATTAGGAACAACTTACAGATTTTCCCAACGACAACGGCGATTTGGTTGAGGTTTAACAGTGTGTTGAACGACCCCATCTGGATACCGGAGGACGCTTGGTACGAGTTATACAACGTTGAGTTCACTAATTTGTTTTTAACTTCAACTGCTGAGACGACTGCTCAAGTGGAGACGGTTAAGACTATTGCCGATTCCGGTGGCGACTTAAACAATCAGTACTTTTATTTGTACACAATTGTTGCCGCTACTGGCATAGAGACGGTTCACGGTTATTGGTTTGATGTCGATTCCGGTGGAACTGAGCCTACTGATTCAGTAGTGGATACTTGGCATGAGGTTGACATCTCTGAAGATGACACAGCCAACACAATTGCCGCTGCGATTGAGCCAGTCACTGAGGCTACATCTGGGTTAACTTCCACAGTTGCTACTGACACAGTTACAATTACACACGATGTAAGTGGAGCCAGGAGAAACGGAGCGGACGGTACAGCAACGACAGGGTTTACTTTTGCAGTTACGACACCGGGTGCGGGTACTGCCACTACAACTCAAATTGTAGTGGTGTGATCGTGACGGAGAATAAAAGAAGAAACGGGGATAAATGGTGGAGAGAGTTAGGCTTTAGGCTAATTCTCTTCATCATACCCGCTTGTTTGGGTCTTAGTGTGTGGGTGATGACTCAGTTAAACGCTGCTGAGACTAATGCAAAGAGATACGCAGACAGGCAAGACGAGAGGATAATTAAGCAGATAGACGAGAATCACGACGAGGTTAGAGACGATTTAAAGAGAATAGAAGAACAAATCCACGAACAACAGAGATTACTCTTAGAAGAGATAAGAAACGGGAGGTAAGGTATGGCTCAACCTAGATTCAGATATTTAGTATTTTTAGATTCTAACGGATATATTTTGTTGGATATTGATATGCCTCACACAGATGCTCCTCCTTTTATTAAGGATACGGTTTTGGAAATGTGGAATAACGAAAACGAGACTTGGGCTCGTAATGACCTTAGTGTTTTGGGGCCTTTGGTTCATGGCGAAGATGACGAGACTGCTAGGAATGCTCATAGGAGTGCTGGTCATATGACGAAATTAGTGGGGAACGATTTAGAGTCTGTGACGCAAGAAGAATGGAAAGCGTTCTTCGAAGTTCTTCATCCTGAGATATGGGAAATACCGTAGGAGGCTGAATGGCAATTATAGATTCTTCCGATATGGCCACAGCAGATGGGTGGACGAAAGTTGAAACGAACGGAACGATAGTATTTAATCAAAGTATCGGTGGTAAGGACAGTTTGGCCAAAATAACAAATAACGGTGGTTGGGATTCTACTGCTCTGGTTCGCACAACTGCTACGGCTGGTGCTGCTGGGCAAGTTATTTATTTTCAATATTATAGCGCAGATAATGGCACAGCCGAAATGATGAAAGTTGCGAATACGGCCACACCCCAAGCAACGTCTGACCATGCCGGAGCGTATAATAAGACTGACGACAAATGGTCTGTTTGGGATAAAAATGACACAAATGGATCTTCTGAGGCTTACACACCTGCCACTTGGTATGATGTGAAGATAGAAATAAATGATGATGGCACTATCAATGTTTTTGAGCGCGCAGAAGATGGTACTGCATACGATGATATTGCAGATTGGGTCGGATTAGGTACGACTTCCAGGGTTACATATGATTTTGACGCAGTAGATATTTATATGCACTTCACAAGCACTAAAGCTGGGACAAGTGGTATATGGTATATTGGTAATTGGGTTTACACAGATGATGGAGTTGTTAATCCTTCTGTCTCAGGAAGACGAGCGAGCAAAAGACTAATTTCAATGGGGCAGATGTAATGGGAGGTAGAATATCTGCATATGAAGGTACGGACTCAGGGCCGGCAGACGGTCAAAATGATATTACGTGTACGAAGGTAGGATCAAAGAACTT